>Ga0302221_10002314_pt1 | contig 11912 bp, 12 predicted proteins | sample II_Palsa_E2_1_FD_193517 | JGI IMG/M metagenome (GOLD analysis project Ga0302221, IMG submission 193517) | Peat permafrost microbial communities from Stordalen Mire near Abisko, Sweden - II_Palsa_E2_1 | ecosystem: Environmental > Terrestrial > Soil > Palsa > Peat permafrost | place: Sweden...
TTTTAACCTTTCTTTACGCTGCAATTTTGTTGATGGCACCAGCGGTTCAACTTATTTACGATTGGTGGGCAGTGAGGGTGCCATGGATATTACCTGGGATAAAGTGGTGCTGAAAAGGAATAAACTGTTTGAAAGTGACGACCCGTTTTACATTGATAAAATGAAAATGAGCGGCGATACCAATCCGGAAAGAAAACGGATGCTGACACCGGAAGAAATTACCTATGAGGCAGAAAAAGGTTATTTAGGCGGCCCTTACGATCACATGAACAATTTTTTCACTGCTATCAGGAATAATGGCAAAGTGACAGAAGATGCCACATTTGGTTACCGCGCAGCAGCGCCGGCATTGTTATGCAATGATAGTTACTACCAGAATGAACCTATGCATTGGGACCCGGAGAAGATGGTGGTGAAGAAAGGTTAATGGCGAGGGGAGAGGTAAAAGGTTAAAGGCGAAAGGTCAAAGAAGAGTCGAGATATTAGAGCCAGGAATCAAGATAAAAAGAATGAAAACAATTAAGTAAGGTGAGGATGGCTTCTTGACGATTTCACTATTTTCTTGACTCTTGGTTCTTGACTCTTGATTCGCTAAATATGTTATGTTTTAAATTAAAAATAATTTTATGAAAAACCCATTAATAAAAACAAGTATCATCATTGCCGTAGCTGTATTTATTTGCCTGCAAGGCTTTGTTAATCCTTCCCCGCACCATCCTGAATCATCAAACATAAAAAAAGATGGTTGGGTTAGCCTGTTTGATGGCAAAAGCCTAAAGGGCTGGCATAATTTTAACAGCAAAAGTGAGGTAAAAAACTGGACGATTATAGATGGTGCACTGGTATGTTTAGGCGCTACCGCCGATGCTAAAGGCGGGGATTTAGTAACCGATAAGCAATATACTAATTTTGAACTGTCATGGACCTGGAAAATAGAAGCAGGCAGCAACAGCGGCGTAATGTACCATGTGATTGAAGACCCTAAATACCATACGACCTACGAGACCGGGCCCGAATACCAGATCATAGATGATAACGGCTGGCCGGAGAAACTTGAAGAATGGCAAAAAACCGGCTGCGATTATGCCATGCACTTACCAAATGATCAAAAGAAATTAATGCCTGTGGGAGAATGGAACACCAGCAAAATTATTTTCAACAACGGCCATGCTGAGCATTGGCTAAACGGCAAAAAGATACTGGAGTTTGAAGCCTGGAGCGATGACTGGAACAAGAAAAAGGAGGCCGGCAAATGGAAAGATTATCCTGATTACGGCCTTGCAAAAACAGGGCATATTTCATTGCAGGATCATGGGCATAAGGCGTATTTTAAGAACATTAAGATAAGGGAACTGTGACCGGGATTAAACAGATTTTACGGATGTTTTGGATAAAGACATGTCAAAACCGGACTAAATTGATCTCATTTTTTTGAAATCGGATAAATCAGTTCAATCCTGGTCTAATTCCCCCAGCAACCCTTCCATATCCAGCCTTCTGGTAAACATGGTCATTTCACCATTCTCATCCAAAGGCCATTGCACACGAGGCCTGTCCCAATACAGTTCAACGCCGTTTTTATCAGGGTCGTCCAGGTAAATTGCTTCTGATACGCCATGATCTGATGCACCTGTGATGGGATAATTCGCATCCATCAAACGCTGTAATATGGCTGCAAGGTCTTTCCTTTCAGGATATAAAATGGCTGTATGATATAATCCCGGTGCATATACAGGCGCAGGCGGCGCTCCTTTGCTTTGCCAGGTATTTAAACCTATATGATGGTGGTAGCCGCCTGCAGAAATAAATGCAGCCTGGTCGCCGTATAACATCATTTTATCAAACCCCAGTAACCCGCAATAAAAATCGAGCGACTTCTGCAGGTCACTCACCTTTAAATGCACATGGCCTATGCGTGTTTGGGCAGGTATTTTATAATCATTCATTAAATTACATGTTTAAACATCAAATTTACGAAAAACCTAAGAGCGTAGTGTTTGATGATTGTAATTTTTGGTGATGGGATTAGTCGGAATAGATAGTCAGCATTTTCTTTCGGACTTCCGGTCTTTCCCGACTTTCGGACTTAAAACCCTACCTTTGTGCAATGATCATTAAATCAGCCGAGTTTATTTGCAGCAATACACAAATTTCAAAGTTGCCGCCGCCGGTAAAAGCGGAATATGCTTTTATTGGCCGCTCCAATGTAGGCAAATCGTCGCTTATAAATATGCTTACGGGCAAAAAGGGATTGGCTAAAACATCGCAAACTCCCGGTAAAACGCAGCTTATCAATCATTTTTTAATTAACGATAGCTGGTATATTGTTGATCTGCCCGGCTACGGCTATGCAAGGGCGTCCAAAAGCAAAAAAGCCGACTGGAGCAAATTTATACATACTTATTTAGATAAACGCGAAAGCCTTCAATGCGTAATGGTGTTGATTGACAGCCGCCTTGAACCTCAAAAAATAGACCTGGAATTCTGCAACTGGCTTGGTGAAAAAGGCTTGTCGTTTGTTTTGGTATTTACAAAAGCGGATAAGCAATCAGGGGTAAAAACCGATCAGAATATTGCACTTTTCAAAAAAGCTTTACTGACAACCTTTGATGAGGTTCCCCAATACTATATCACCTCGGCTGAAACACAATTGGGCCACGATGATGTTTTAGGATTTATTAGTGAAATAAATAAGAATTTTGTTATACCGGAATTGTAGGGACACAATACTTTGTGTCTTTACAGCAATTATTGCAACGGGGAGACACAAAGTATTGTGTCCCTACAAATCAAAAATATATCTTTACCATAAAAAACAAAACTATGAAACGCACAGCACACGCCCATTGGAATGGCACATTACAAGAAGGAAAGGGAGAAATATCTACCCAAAGTACCACATTAAACAACACACGGTATTCATTTAAAACACGCTTCGCTGATGGCGTTGGCACCAACCCCGAAGAATTGATCGCCGCCGCACATGCAGGCTGCTTTACAATGGCCGTAGGCGCCGTTTTAAGCCAGGCAGGTTTTAAGCCTAACGATCTTACCACCGATGCCACTTTAGACCTTGATATGGCATCCCTGAGCATTACAGGTATTCACCTCGAACTAAAAGGATCGGCGATTGAAGGTGTGAGTGAGGAAAAATTTAAAGAAGTTGCCGAAGGCGCAAAAGCCAATTGTATTGTTTCAAAAGCACTGAATGTGCCTATTACTTTAAGTGTTGTGTATGGTTGATTGGGTTGATTAAGTGAGTGGTGGAGGTATCTTGCCGCAGCAAACCTTAATTTACCTGGGTTAAAAAATCACATTTTAAAATATGAAGAGAGCAGAGCAACATCTGCTCTTTTTATTTGTATATATCATATACTTAAATAACGTAATCAAGTAGGATGACTACCGGTATAAAGTTGCATAAAAACTTATTCAACTTAATCCAACCCAATCATCCCTAACTAAACAACCATGGCAAACCGTTTCGGCAACCGTATATTGTTTATCCTGGTCAGCATGTTGCTGATAACTTGCTTTTTGATATTCCTTTTCTTTTATATCAAACATGAGTTTACAGCGTCGCGCACCGAAATAACTGATAGCGGCATGGTGCAAAAAATAAGCAGCATGGGCAAACTGGAATTGGTTAAATATGAGATGAAAGATATTATTGATCAAAAGGAGGTACATCCTATTTTACCTGATAGCCGTGTTTTATTTTTAGCCGTTGGCGAGGTTACCGCCTGTATTGACCTTACCAAAGTTAAAAAATCGGATATTACCCAAAAGGGGGACTCGGTTATTGTTTTTTTGCCCCAGCCTGAGATTTGTTATGCCAAACTTGACCATGAAAAATCGAAGGTGTATGATATAAGGGGCGTTATGTTCGAGGATGGCGCAAAAGATATGGTGGAAGATGTTTATAAACTTGCCGAAAAAAGGATATTGGATAATGCCAACGAAATGAATGTTTTGGGCCTGGCACGCCAAAACGCGCAATTAATTTTTAAGCCCTTGCTGGAAAGCATCTCCGGCAAAACGGTTGTATTGAATTTTAGATAAGTCCGGAAGTCAGTAAAGTCCGAATAGTGTCGTGTTAAAAGCTCCTTATTTTCAGTGCTTTACTGACTTTCGGGTTCTACTATTTACAACTCACCACTCACTAAGCCACTTCAAGCCTGTTTTCGGTTAACAAGCCAGACGGTATAGTGAACGAAAATTCTGTGCCTACGCCCTGTTTGCTGGTTACCCAAATTTTACCGCTGCATTTCTCAACAAGGTCTTTGCAAAATAACATGCCCATACCCGTTCCCGATTCATTATTAGTGCCTGTTTTACTATTAACCTTACTTTTAAAAAGCTTGCTACGCTGTTCCTCGCTCATTCCGGTACCCGTATCCTTCACAGTAATAATGTGATTTTGACTGTCTTGTTGCCTAGCAGTGATTTCGATAGTATCATTTTCTCCTGAAAACTTTATGGCGTTCGTAATTAAATTACGGATCACTATCCTGATTGAGTTAGGGTCAGCTGAAGCAACTATACTATCCGGCACATTATCTACTAAATTAATGCCTTTTAATGCAGCCTGTTCGCGATAGCTTTCTGTTTCATAAGACACTACATCTTTAATATAAAAGCTTTTTGCCGAACTTTCAAAATTTTCCATCTGGCTGTTTATCCAGAATAGCAGGGTATCAAGGAAATCGGAAGTATATTCAAGCTTCTTTAATACGCCGGGGATCATTTCAAGCATTTGCACGTGCGAAATAGTGTCATCCTGTAACAAGCTAAATAAACCCCTTAAAGTACTTAAGGGCGCCCGCAGGTCATGTGCTAAAACGGAGATCAGCCTGTCTTTTAAAACATTAAGGTCATTTAATTTCTGCGCCTGGTCATCAAGATTGGCTTTTTGCAGCAATACTTCTTTGTTCTTTTCCTCCAGCATTGAATTTATCTTTTGCTGTTTGCGCTTTTGCCTGTAGTAAACCACAGAAATAGCGATCATCCCCAATATTATGCTTAAGAATATCGCATTGATCAATCGCTGCTGTTCTATTCGCTGCTGATATAAAATATCCTTTTCCTTTTGCTGCTGGGCAAGCTGGTGCTGCTTTGTTTCAAAGTTAAGCTGAAGATTATAGGAGGTTAGCTTTTGGATGCTTTCATTATTATTCAAACTATCCATCAGGTTATTGTACCGGCTTAACATTTCATAGGCTTCGTCAAACCTGCCCAAACCTGCCAAAGTTTTGTTTAATTGGAGTGCAGCATTTGAGCGTATCTGCAAATTGCCTAATTTAATAGCCAGCTTTTGGCCCTCAATAGCGTATTTATAGGCATTTTTATAATCTTTTTGCATGTTATATACCGTAGCAAAACCAATTAAAGCATAAGCTTCATTATAAACAATTTTGTATTTGCTGCCAATTTCCAGTGACTTATTCAGGTAGCTTATTGCAAGGTTAATTTGGTTTTTGTGTGCATAACACAATCCCATGTCGGTATAAACAGAACTCATCCCATCTTTATCATCCTGTTGTATGGCAATGCCGATAGATTTTGATAAATAGCTAATGGCGCGGTCATATTTTTTTTGTGCAATCAATAATTCGCCAATATTTTCATATACAGTTCCAACACCATTTAAGTCTTTACTCGACTGAAACAGTTTTAGCGCCTTTTTATAATATTCAAGTGCTTTGGGATACACCTCCATGTCTTTTAAAACAAGGCCGATATCATTATAGTTAGCCGCAGCTGCATGGTCATTGCGTACTTTAAGTTCAATAAACAACGCTTTATAGTAATAATCAAGCGCGGTTGACAGCTGCCCTTCACTATAATAAATAACACCGATATTTTTATTACAAACTGCGATATCCAATTCATTTTTTAAGCGTTTGCTTATATCAAGCGCCAGGTTTGAATAGATTAAGGCCAATTTATAGTTAGCCAGCAAATTATACATCCTTCCATAAACCGTATAACAATTGCTAAGCCCTTTATAATCGTTTAAATGTTTATAAATAATAATAGCTTCATCAAAATTCTGCTGTGCTTCAATAAACTTTCCTTTAAACCAATTTGCGTGGCCGGTTTGTACTAAACCATCGGCTATACCTGCTTTGTAATTTATTTTACGCGCCAGTTCAATACTTTTATGTCCGTAATAAAGGGTACTGTCCGGGTTAGATTCAAAGTAGTTGGCTGCCAGGGCATTAATCCTGTTAATATTTAGGGTATCTGGCTGCGATTGTTTTTTTAAAGAAGATTCAACAAGGGTTTTTAAACTATCAACACGGCCCCTGTTTATCAAAGCGAAGGCTGTGATTGAAATGAATAAAAAAGAAAGGGTTAAAAAAAGCCTCAAAGTTTATTATGTTTTAATTCAATAATTTCTGCAAAATCATGTTCTTACGATTGCTTATACGAAAAAAAGGCCTGATTTTGTTTTCATTTTTTTGATAAAATTAAAAAAGCCCGTTTTCTGGCTAAAAAAAACGGGCTTTTTAATAAATATTTTATATGCCTTATTTTAAAGCATTAACAAATTTGGTAAGCTTTGATTTGTTGTTTGAAGCTTTGTTTTTATGAATGACATTCTTTTTAGCTAAACGATCAAGCATTGATATTACTTTAACTAAAAGCGGGGCTGCATCAGCTTTACTGGTTGTGCCCCTTAATTTTTTTATAGCGTTCCTGGTGGTCTTAGCCTGGTACCTGTTACGTAAGCGCTTCGCAGCGTTTGAACGGATCCTTTTTAATGATGATTTATGATTTGCCATTGTATAGCTTTGTTGTTCTTTCTTTTATTTTTAAGGACTGCAAATATAGGATGATTAATTTAAAAATCAAATACCTTTTTTTATTATTGTTTTTGAGGTTGTTGTAAGAAGTTGTAAAAAGTTGTAAAGGTTGTAAGAGTTATAAGGGTTGCAAGGGTTGAAAATTGTTAATGGGTTTTAAAGGGGCTTGCATCATTAGATTTAAATTGTCAATATGGATGACTTTGAAGATTCAAATAAGATATTTTTTTTAACCTTTACAACTATTACAACCTTTACAACAATTTCAACAATTCCCGGCAATGAAACAAATCCTAATGCTTATCACCGGAATATTACTGATCTTTTTTTGTTGTTCCTGGGGATTTTATGCACACTACCGCATCAACAGGCTTGCTGTTTTTACGCTGCCTAAAGCAATGGCAGGATTTTACAAAGCTAATATTGAGTTTATTACTGAACATGCCATCAGCGCCGATAAACGCCGCTATGTGGATTCGACAGAGGCGCCACGGCATTTTTTAAACGCAGACCATTATGGGAAAAACCCTTTTAAGTCCATTCCGCAAAACTGGGATGACGCGGCTTTAAAATTTTCTGCCGATACACTTAATAAATATGGTACAGTTCCCTGGGCAATTCAATACAATTATTACAGGTTGGTTAAAGCGTTTAAGGCTCATGATACCACAGCTATATTAAATACTTCGGCAAATTTAGGCCATTATATTGCCGATGCACATGTGCCGCTTCATCTGACCCAAAACTACAACGGGCAGTTAACCAACCAAACCGGCATCCATGCCTTATGGGAAAGCCGCATTCCCGAACTTTTTGGTGATCATTATAATTGTTTTGTGGGAAATGCACGTTACATTCAAAACCCCTTAGCTGAAGCTTTTAAAATATGCCAGAGTTCATTTAAAGAAGTTGATTCAGTTTTACGCTTTGAGCGGATATTGAACAGGACATTTCCTGCTGATAAAAAGTACACTATTGAACAACGCGGGAAAAGGCAGGTTAAAGATTATTCGGCTGCATACGCTAAAGCCTATCAAAAAATACTTGGTGGAATGGTACAAAAAAGAATGCGCTCGGCTATACTGGCGGTTGGGAGTTACTGGTATTCTGCCTGGGTTGATGCCGGACAGCCTGATTTGGATAAACTGATAAAACGGCCACTTAATAAGGCTGAAAAACAGAAGGTACAAAGAGAGGAAGCTTTGTATAGAGCCGAAAAAATATTAATTTTATCTGATGAATATGAGAGTAAAAGCAGTAAGCCTTAACAAAAAGAAACACATTATCGAATGGCGCAGCCATGAACCATCGCGTTTGGAAACTTTCAGCGATGCCGTTTTCGCTTTTGCGGTAACGCTTATCATTGTTTCGCTTGAAGTGCCGAAATCATTCAACGAGCTTTATGAAACCATGAAAGGCACCGTTAGCTTTGCCGCTTGCTTTGCCATTTTGTTTAATATATGGAACCAGCAAAACCTATTTTTCAGGCGTTACGGTTTAAACGACGGGTTAACGGTAGCCCTGAATGGCGCTCTGTTATTTGTAGTATTAGTTTATGCTTACCCGCTTAAGTTTTTGTTCGGCCTGGTTTTTTTTGACAATACTTACAAGTTTAACGGCCATCCGCGCGAAATGATAAATGACATACAGGTGCCTGCGTTGATGATAATTTATGGGGCTGGTTATACCGCCATTAATTTACTTTTTTTTACGATGTATGCCAATGCAAAAAAACTTGCAGCCGCATTAAACCTTACCGGGATAGAAATTTATGAAACTGAAACTATTACCTATGTTAACCTTACGCTAACCTTTATCGGTGTTATTGCTATGCTTTTAGCCTGGCTGTTGCCTGTACATTATGCCGGATTTTCCGGATTTTTTTATTGTACGATCGGATTTGCCTATTGGGCATGGCATAGTTACCGGGGCAAAAAAGCAAAAAAGAAATTCGGGCTTAACGAACTTCAGATTTCTTAGCCATACGGCCTTTTATTGCTGCAAAAATTGGCGGTATTATTGAAACCAAAATAATTACAACCCCAACCAATGCAAAATGCGCTTTAAAGAAAGGCACGTTGCCAAGAAAATATCCTGCAAAAAGGAAAACTAATATCCACGATGCCCCGCCGATAATATTATATAAACTGTACTTTAAAAATGACATGCGGCTTACTCCTGCGACAAAGGGTGCTATTGTACGGATAATGGGCATAAAACGGCTGAATATTACTGCCAAAGCACCATGTTTTTCAAAAAACGCACGGGTCTGTTCATAATAGGATAGCTTCAATATCTTATTTTTTTCTTTAAATACTTTTGGGCCAAGGTAGCCGCCGATCATATAATTTACAGTATTGCCTGTAAATGCAGATGTGATCAATATAAGGGTCAATAAATAAATACTCAAACCGGTATTTCCTGCTGCAATTAAAGCCCCTGCAGCAAATAACAATGAATCACCAGGTAAAAATGGGGTAATTACAAAACCTGTTTCGGCAAAAATTATGACAAATAGTATCAGGTAAGTTAAAGCATGGTACTGGTTGATTATGTCCGCCAGGTGCTTATCAATATGCAATATGAAATCAATGAGGCTTTTAACTATTTCCAATGCTTTTATTTTGGAGGCAAAAATATGAATTTTGTTGTAAAGGTTCTAATAAGTTGTAATAGTTGAAATAAAGTTGTAAAGGTTGCGATAAGTTGCTTGGTGGTAATAGGTGAAAGAAATTATAACATTTACAACGCTTACAACATTTACAACTAATTCTATCTATTAGTTATAACTGCGGAGGTAAATGATGCCGAATCTACAACGTTAGTATAACCATAGGCATACAATGTATATAACCTGCCATCCTGTATGGTTACAAGCGGTTGTTCATTCAATATAGTTGTGGTGCCCTTGGCATCTATTTGAAGGTCGTAATTACCTGCAGGCAACGACAAATAGTCTGAATGTTTTCCATAAACAACGCCAGGGAACGCCAAAGTTCCGTTTGCATAAACATCCAGGCCGCCGGTTGCCAATGGCGAAGCATCAACAAACCGTAATTTTCCATAGCCGGTTTTGGGAGCAAGGGATGTATCTATAGTAAAAATTGTATCTAATGAATTACTTAAAAAAGAACCCGTAATAAATAAACTATACTTTGCACCTGATTGCAAAACCTGGTACGAATTTAATGGTATTATTGGGGAACCGGACGATAACCCAGACCTGAACTGGTAAGGAGTTACAGTAGATGGCACATAAAAATACCCTTGGTTTACCCCAAAAATAAACGGGTTCCCAACCGCATTTACCTGGGTGAAATTTACAAATAAATTAATCGGGCCAAGGTCAGGGCTTAAATTTAATACTTCATATTGTATGTTTAACCCGGTCGGGCTGGCATTGCCGGCTTTTCCGCATGAAGACATATTTGTTAGTAAAAATCCGCCTGCAAACAATAAAAACACCCAAATCAATAAATTTCTATTACTTTTTGAAGTCATTTACGTGTCTTTTAATATTAATGGTTAATTACTATTCCCACATCAAACGCAGAGTTGCCCTTCCCATTTATTAAGCCTTTGGAAAATAACGTATAAATACCCTGGGGCTGAAATATAATAAGGGTATCAATTTTAGGTGTAACTGCACCCGCCTGAAAAATTTTAACTTCTTTTTGTCCGCCGCCTGTTTGTGCAAATGCAGTTGATGATCTAAAAGGCTCTGAATTAAAGCTGACAGTATCCCCTACAGTAACCGTAAGGTTCCCGGCGTCAGGCGAAACATTAACAAACCTGATTTGCGTAGTATCCGGATGTGCAGTATAACTTAACAGCACATCATTTGTAAAAAAAGTTTGGCTGGCAGATTCTCCGTAAACATATAACGAATTGTAGGTCGAGTCTGTTAAATTTAAAGGAACGCTAAATAAATCAGTAAAGCCCCCCGCTTTTTTGAACTGGTAATTTTGCTGTCCCGATGGTACGGAAAGATAGAAAGAAAAGCCCGATGGATATATGCTTGAAGTATTATTTTGCCGGGTACCATTCAGGTAAAAATTTAGTGTATCGGCAGATGCGTTAACTACATTAATATTAGCGTTTAGCACAGTTTTAAAAACTTCATCATTGTTCTTACAAGACACCAGCCCAATAATAGCGGCAATAAAAAGTAAAATCGTGCACCTGGTAATCATATTGTAAATGCTATTATAACTGCTTATAATAAATTTTGTTATAAGGATGAACAAAAAAGTCCGGCATAAACCGGACTTTTTTGAATTAGTGATTTATTGAATTAACCTGCTATGATGTAAAATTAGTTCAACACTACAACTCGCTAATTCACCAACTCATTAATTCACCAATTAAAACTTCACTAATTCACTAACTCACTAATTCACGCCTAACTACGCATAGCTGTTTAGCATTACAGGCATCACCAGCATTAATACATCTTCGTTTTCATCGCCGCCCTGTGGTAATAATAACCCGGCCCGGTTAGGGGTCGACATTTCCAGCGATACTTCTTCACAACTTAAATTCTTAAGCATTTCAATCAAAAAACGGGCGTTAAAGCCAATTTCCATATCCTCGCCTTCATACTGACAGCTTAAACGCTCATGGGCTTCATTTGCAAAATCAATATCCTCGGATGATATATTCAGTTCACTGCCGTTTATTTTCAGCCTTACCTGGTGTGTTGTTTTGTTGGCATATATGGCAACACGGCTTAATGAACCTAAAAGCGCCAAACGGTCTATACTTAATTTATTAGGATTATTCAGCGGTATAACTGCTTCATAATCAGGGTAACGTTCGTCGATTAAACGACAAACCAGGTTAATATTGCCAAACTTGAAAAATGCACTGGTACTGTTATATTCAACAGAAACATTCACATCATCAGATGGTAAGGATGATTTAAGCAAGGTAAGCGCTTTCTTAGGCAATATAAATGAGGTGGTGCTTGCGGCTTTTGCATCTAAACGGCGGTAACGCACCAGTTTGTGCGCGTCGGTAGCTACAAAAGTAAGGTATTGGCTTGATAGCTGGCAGTAAACGCCTGTCATGGCCGGGCGTAATTCATCATTGCTAACAGCAAAA
>Ga0302221_10002315_pt1 | contig 11911 bp, 3 predicted proteins | sample II_Palsa_E2_1_FD_193517 | JGI IMG/M metagenome (GOLD analysis project Ga0302221, IMG submission 193517) | Peat permafrost microbial communities from Stordalen Mire near Abisko, Sweden - II_Palsa_E2_1 | ecosystem: Environmental > Terrestrial > Soil > Palsa > Peat permafrost | place: Sweden...
AGTAAGGCAACGATTTATGTTTAAAGGTGTGAATTGAAGAGATGATGATTCCAATTATGCGGGAGAAATACACTTACCTCCTACATTTATAGATAAGAGTCTACCAAACCTAAAGAGTTGAATCTATCCGTTCTTAAGTTTTATTTACGATAATACCCCGGTTTCTCATGATCGTTGGCCCACGCTGGTGTGATGGGAATTTATCCGACTGTGGCTCATTAACCCGAATTGTGGCGGAAGGGAAGAAATGCGCCGTGAGAATTTAACCTTGTTTCGAAGGAGTTGGTGATGAGCCAATCATAGGGATCACCGGAATGATAGTCGGGCCGATTAGTCACATGATCGAAGGGCTGTTGTGCCGGTTGGATTTATTGAGGGAGAACTCGTGCGAGGCCTGTTTAGAGCTTGCTCATAGATACACTCTTTGACTATTACCTTCGCTGCTGCGGTCATGATAACCATATTCGCTAGGATCATCGGAGTTACTCGATTTCCCGCCGAAATGCACGGTCCGGTCGCGTGCACGGTGATTTTACATACAAAATCGCGAAAACACTCTACTTTTAAACTTTAATTATACGTTATATAATAAAGCTATTAATTTAAAAAATTTAATTATAAAGATAAAAATACTTAAAGTTTAAAAGTAGAGTGTTTTCGCGATTTTGTATGTAAAATCACCGTGCACGCGACCGGACCGTGCATTTCGGCGGGAAATCGAGTATCGCTGCACTTGCAATGTAGGAAACCCTATCTGAACTAATTGAGCAAAGAATCGACTAACTTAAATTCAAACTCGTGGCTATGAGAATCGCCTTCATTGGAACATCGCTTCGTGAAGAGTTCTTGCCCCATTGTCTCAAGTTCCCTGCGTTCAGCGCCCCGAGAAATCATGTACGTACTTTAAGTTCCGCGAGAGTCCAAGTCGGTACGCAGACATGTGGGCAAGAAGAACTCTTTGGCTATGAACTGAAGGGAACCGATCTTGTAGGAATTTCAGAGCGCTCTATTGGTACCTGATTTATCGTGTATCACACCTTTGCGCTATTGACTGTGTTGGGTGATTTGGTGGAATGTACGATAGTAACTTGTGATTTTGAGATAGAAAGTACGCTGCTCGAATGCGCTGAACTCGAGCAAAGAGACCCGCATTCGCTCGCGGTCAACAGCATGGCTATACCCCACGATTTAAAGGTGCCCCACAACGAACTCGGAACACCCACTCTAAAAACTGTCCGACGACAGCGTCTGATCCGTAAAAAAATGTATCCTTTGCCGATCAAGACTACGTCACCTCCAGCCACTTCACCAATATGACATTCCTCATCCCCAATATCCTCCTCCTCCTTCTTCTCATTTTAGCGCCCCTTACATCCGCGCTGGTCCCGAACGTAACAGCAATCCCCATCGCCCCAGGAACCTGCCAAGGCTGGCTAGGATACATGTCCTATCCCATCGGCAACCTCACACAACAATTCTTCTTTGAAACACGCGACACCTCCAATAGCAGCCTTGGAGGCCTTCGGAGCAGTCTCTTGTCTTCCTCTTCCTCTTCACCCCCATCAACCGAATTAAACACTAACACCAACGTGACTATCCCTTACAATATTTTTTCGTGTTCCAATAATGGTTCGATATTTGATACGAGGGCCTACAGCTCGCAAGCTCGCTACGGATCTCGGTGCGGGTTATCACGTGACTTTTTGGCCTTAGGCACGAATACAAAATGAATTGGAATGTTGTTTGCTTTAAAAACATTCCTTAAAAAGGTGAATTGCAAGGTAAGTTATAAATATTTTATATACCTGTGATATACAAGAAGTCGACTATACACGTAAGGCTAGTGATGCTAGGGATCAGGTGACCTGTAAGCACTAGAACTCCCGGAGCAACATTTAGTCCGCAATAGAGGAATATTCGACCTGTCTTATATCCTTATAAGCTATAAGATTTAAAGATATCTACTTGTACTTAATAAAGGGGCAAAGATTAGTTCTATACTAAATATACTCTTTAGAATCTACTAAATTGTTCATATTGCCTTATTGCCTGCTAATAATATCCTTATAAGCTAATCTTTTTATCTTAAATAAGGGAGGTAGTTTAATAAAGCAACTATGTTTTCTACTAATCACATTAAAGTTATCCTCTTGCCTAGTTCTAGTATTAAGCTTAATTAGCCTAATACTAATAAAAGCAATAGTAGAAACAATAGTAGATTGTAGTTATATACTATTAATAAGTCTTCTTTAAGAGCTTATAATAACTATCCTTCTAGCCTTGCTTTATTGCTCTAAAAAGCTTAAGCTTAAGCTTTACTAGCTTAAGCTAAGGTAAAGGAAGCTGCCTTGAAAGCAAAAGTAGCAAACTTAATTGAAAAATGTTATGGAATTAGTAATAAAGAGGTTGCTATAAATGCTAGTATTACTATATTAAGGCTAAAAAGGCTGCTTTAAGGGTAAAGCTCTGCTTTATAACTATATTAGCTTCCTTTATTTGTAAAGACCTAGTGCCCTTTAAATATATTATTAAACTTACTCCTTTGATAATTATCCTCTCTTATATAGCTTTTGTTATACTTCTTCTTATTAAAGATAAATAGCTTATTATAAGTTTCGGCAATGCAAATAAAGATATAATATAAGAAAAACCCTTATTTGACATTTTTAAGAGAAGTCTTAAGTGCAAGAAGATCTTAAAAGTTAAAGTCCTTAAATTGTATTAAAGGAAAGACATTAAAGAGTAAACTATATTTATAATAAGTTAAAAGGCCTTATTTCGGGCTTAACCTTAAACTTATAACACTTACTCAAGTAAAGTAAATGCTATAGCTACTATATTGCGCAAAAACTTGTATAACTTGTAATAGGGTTATTATAAGAATAATTCCTTTTATAAACTAGTTATTTGAGAGAAGTTTAAAGCTTTTTTTTGCAAATATAATTAACTCCTTTAAAGCCCGAAGTCAAAATGCCTTTAAAGGTCTTCGCAACCTCTAATAAAGCTTAAATAAATCGGTTATTAAGTTATATACTCGGATAACTACATTCGAATTTAACTTTAAAGCTATAAATAAAACTAGTTGCATTTAAACCTTTAATATTGCTTTAATAAACCAAGAAACTAGAAAGATATTAATTTTTATACTTTATAAAAAGATAGCTACTTTTGTTTTTTTAATAATTAGAAATAATATAATATGCAAAGTATATTATTAATAAAGGGTAACACTTAAAGTATAAAGCAAGTATTAAAGGAGGCTTAAACTTTAACTTTAATGCTAATAACAATACCTCCTTTAACATTTTAAAAAAGAGTAAAAGAAAAAAAAAGCTTATAAAGCCTAAAATAGCTTTAGAAATAATTAAGCTAGCTTTAAGCTTAATCCCGGGGGCTAAGTAAAATGTAATATTACTTGTTATACTTATAACTAAAAAGGATATATATCTAAAGACAAAAAGTGCTTAAAATATACTAATTAAGCTTAAGACTTCTTTAAAAAGGCTAAAGCTAAAGAAGATGCTACTATTATTATATATTATATAAATTAGATTATGCAAGCAAATTAAAAATAAAGCTTTTTATTTAGAAGTATAAAAAAAGGCAAGTTTAAGTTTTAAGTGTTATAAAGCTCAATAAATTAAAAGCACTTAAGAATAAAAAGATAAGTGTTAAAGCTTACTTAGTGCAAGCTAGTACTAAAGCCTCTAAGTAGCTATTAAGCCTTAAGGATACTAGTTTTAATTGCAATTTTCTTAATAACAATTAGGCTAAATTAAAGAGGTTTATACCCTTTGCTTAGTGCAATGTCAAATTTGTTACCTTTTATAGTAATAAATTTAAAATATATTATATATATAATTTTAATGTCTTTATTATAAATAATTATATAAAAACTCAACTATATAAGCTTTGTTTTTATAAATATAAAGCTGTAAGTTATTACTTAGTTTTTGGAATAGAATTTTATAAAGCTACAATTGCTTAATATTATAATTATATCAAAAAATATTAAGCATATACACTTATATAGCTTAATAATATTAAGATTTTAATACTAAAGGAATTCGGGGCAAAGCTTAATAAGAACTTAAATGCTATTACTTAAGTCCTCTTTATAAGTAAAGGCAATTGTAACTATTTAATTAATTAGTCTTTATACTAATATAAAGGTTATTTTATTGTTGCTTTTATCTAAAAACCCGAATTTGTTGCAAATATTATCTTAACTTATTAGATTTTTGGGCTATTATTAAAAGGTTTTGCTAACATTTTTGACAAAAGCAAAGCTAGCAAACTTTTAAAGCAAAGAGAGTTTAAATATTTTATTAATATTACTAATCTTCCCTTATATAAGCTTTTATATAATCTTTTTAAAGTTTAGCTTAAAGCTTTAAAGTTATATTTAGCAAATATTATTAAAAAGCGCTAAATTTAACTATTTATAAGCTTAATAAAAGCCTTTATCCTCTTTATACCTAAAAAGGATAGCAAATTATGCTTTTATATTAATTATTATAGCTTAAATAAAGTTAAAATTAAGAATTAACACTTTCTTTTACTAATTAATAAGATACTAGATTGCTTAATAAGCGATAAAGTCTTTATAAAGCTTAACTTAAAAGATATATATTACAAAATTTGTATTTGTAAGAGTTATAAATAAAAGATAGTATTTTATACTTATTATAAACATTTTAAATACTTTATTATGCTTTAGCCACATTTTAGACATATATTAATATATTTATAGCAAGACCTTTAAACTATTTTATAGTTATATATTTAAATAATATCTTTATATACTTAAAAAACTTTAAAAAATATAAAGAGCATATATATTAAGTAATAGCTAAGCTTTGCAAATATAAGCTATATACTAAGCTTAGCAAATGTAAATTTAGTATATAAAAACTAGAATTTTTAGGCTTTTATATTAAAGTTAATAGAGTTAAACTAGACTTTAAAAGGATTTATAGCATTATTAAGTAGCTTAAGCTAAAATTGTTTCATAATATGCAAGTATTTCTTGGATTTGCAAATTTTTATTGCTATTTTGTTTATAAGTACTTGCATATAATATATAGCTTTACAAATCTTTTAATTAATAGAAAAAATAGTCAAAAAACCACTCCTTTTAAATAGACTTTAAATATTAAATATAGTTTTTAAAAACTTAAAGCTGCTTTTATTTAAGCACTTGTTTTTATTTATTTTAACCCTTTTAATAAGATTTATATAAAAACTAATATATTTAAGTTTGCTATTGCTAGCTATCTCTTTTAACAAGTTAATATAAATACTAAAACATGTAAATATTAGCATCTTATAGAATTTTAGTCCTAAAAGCTGTCTAGTGCTAAATGCAATTACTAAATTTATAATTTTAAGTTACTAGCAATTATAAAAGCTTTTAAGTATATAATTAAAGTTTTGATTAATTATAATAACTTTAAATACTTTATAAAAACAAAGTACTTAAAAAGCTATTAAATATAATAAGTAATATACTTTGCTATTTATAACTTTAAGATCACTTACTAAAAAGGTGCTTTAAATGCTACTAATAAGCTTAATAGATATCTCGACTATTAAGAGGGACTTAATAATATAATTTGGCTTTTTACCTTTTAAAATAAACTTAAAAGAAGCTTTGCTATTGCAATTCAAGGCTTAATAAGCCCCGAAAAGTCTATTCTCGATAAAGATATACTATTTCTTGCAATTGCTGTTATTATATAAGGAGATTTGCCACAAATTAAGCAAATAAATTATTTTATAAATCCCTTAATTTAAGAAGAAAGTATAAAAAAGCATTTTACAAGTTTTGCTATTATAGCTATAATAATAAAGCTATTTATAGGAAATTTATTTAATAAAACTTATAATTTTATATCTTTCTTTTAAGTTATAAAATTAAATAATTGCAAATACTTAATTTTACATTTATAAATATATATTATTATTAAAAGGGCAATAGCATTAGCCCCTCTTATAAAGCCCCTTTTAAATATTATTAAAGTAGCTTAATAAAACAATAAATAATACAAGTTTATTATTGCTAAAAAGCTTAGCAAATATAATATAAACAAACAGGTTATATAAATAATAGATAACTTAAAGCTACTTTAATAGTATAAAAGAATTTATATTCCTAATAACTTTGCTTTATATATAAAAGTTGTAAAACTTTATTATAATAACCTTTTAATAGGCTATTATAAAATTGATAAGACCTTTAAAATCCTTTATAAAACTTATTACTAAGAATAAATCAATAATATTATATATACTTATTATAAGGAATGCAATATTTGCTAAAGAGTTAAGGTTAAAAGGCATATGCTATATAGTTTATTTAATAGTTTATTATAGCTATTAAGGCTTTAAAGTAAAATCTTTATAAATTTTATTACTAGGTTACTAGTATACAAAAACCTTACTAGTAGTCTTGCTTTTAATGCTATTTTAGTAATAGTTAACTAATATTTAAAGATAGCTAAGTATATTATATATTATAAAACTATTAACTCTTTAAAGCTTGCTAAAATCTTATAAAAATAAGTCTTTTTAATCTTTGGCACATTTAATAAAATAGTTTTTAATAGAGGAATAGTATTTATTAGCAAATTATAGTTTGCGCTTTGCTTTTGTATACTTTATAAGTAATGTTTAAGTATTGCCTTTTATCTTTAAACTAATAAATAAACAAAATACTAAAACTAAGCTTTAAAATATTACTTAAAGGCTTATTGCAATGCAAATAAGAATAATTAGCATAATAAGCTATCCTTTATAGAATTTGTATATAATAGCTTAAAATATTAAGTTTTGCAAGATATACTATTTTATATATATTATAATTATTACCCTTAATTATTATAAAAATTTAAAAATAGGATTTAAGAGGAGGTACTAGTTGCATATAAAAGGCTTAAAGTTTTATATAAAAAGCAGAAAAAGCTTTAAGAACTTCGGCATTAGGCGCAAAACAACTAAAAAGGGTATTATAATAAATACTAGTTAAATAAATACTTCTCTTTAAAAGATTAAGTAATGCTATTAATAAAAAACATTAAGCTAAAGGCAAGGAAGCTTACTTTAAAATATATAAAACCTTTTAAAATCTTATAATATATTAAAAAATTAGCATATAAGTTAAAGCTATTAATATTATATAATTGTCTTTATCTAATATTTTATATTTCCTTCTTTAAAGAGTATATAGCTAAAAAGGGTTAAAACCCCCACTTGTACCCCTTTAAAGAGCTTTTAAAACTATTAAACAATAATAAAGAGTAAGAATAAGAAGTTAAAGCTATTATTAATTATTAAAATAGCAAGAAGAATTAGAAATATTTAATTAAATAAAAGCACTAGCTTAATAATTATAATATTTGGTTGCTAGCTTACTTTAACCTTTAAAACTTTAATAAACTTTTGGAATTATGTAATAAAAACTATAAATTGAACTTAATATTAGCTAAATTACTTTCTAAAAAGCAATTAAAGAAGAAGAGAAGTCCTAGTAAGCCCTAGAAAGGCTTATAATAAAAGATGCTCTTTCTTTAGTTTTTTTATATAAATAGTTTTTTAGGGTTTTATTAAAGCTTATTAAATTAGATGCTAAACTTAAAAGTTACTTGGAATAAAGGATAAAGTATAATAAAAGTTTATTATATATAGTTTTGCTATAAGTATCTTTATATAATTATATAGCATTTAAAGCCTAAAACTAAATGCTTAAGAACTTTAAAATAATACCTTTAATTAAGATAATATAAAAGTAAAATAATAATAAATATACTTAAGCACTTGCTTATCTTTATTAAAAGTAAGCATATATTAAAGGAAGTTAGTTTTTGGACTTTTATAAAGGGTTTTAGTGGACTTATTGCAATTATATATACTTTTTAATAGAGCTAAATCTCTAAAGTTAGCTTTTTTACTACTAAGAGCATTGCAATATTAGTAAAAGAGGCACTTGTAACAAAATTGTCCTTTTAAGCAGCAATAATGCTAGTAGTTAACTTTATGCTTTAAATGTATATATCTTAGTATTTTTAAACTAAGATTAGTATTATTCTTTAAAAGGTTAAAAAAACTTACTTGCAAGGCTTTTTAGAAGTCTTTATCCTCTAAATTCTTAATATATAAAAAAGAATCTATTAATTTTATCTTTTGCTAAAAGTACTTAAAGTTTTAAATATTATTAAGAGCATTATAATTAAATTTTATAATTTAAAGATTATAGTTATCTTTTGTCGCAACTATAAGGGCTCGCGGCAGCCTAAGGCTTAAAGCTCACGTAATCGGGGGCGCTTTGCACCTTATATTAAAGGAGCACTCCTCCCTTCTTTTCTAGTTTTTAATTAGACAACTTTATCGATCATTGATTTATTTTATCACCCTGCTTTGTGCGTATTATCTTCCTCTTTAGCAAAGGACTTTTAATTAAAGTAATCTCGAAGCTATATAATAAAGATAGTAATAATATCCTTTTAAGTATAGCAAGCCTTATAAAAGTAGTTAGGAATTTAGAGGTATATATTAGTTTTGTTTATATGCTAATATATAAAATATAGTTTAAGTTAAAAATGCTAAGCTTACTTTCTTGTAACTTGTTTTACCTTTGTTATAATACTTGTAGTTTTTCTTTTTAGGTAAAGTTAAATATTTAATCTTAAAATTAATAATTATATACTTAAAGCATTTAAGACAATAACTTAATTAAAGCTAAAAATTAGTAAGGTTAGCCTTGCGCTTTTTAGGGAGTATTATAATAGACTAAAAACTTAATATAAATATAATAATATAAAGGTAAAGCTTTTAATAAATTAAATAATTGTGCAAATAAGTTAAAAAAGAGACAACAAAACACAAGGCAAATATTGTTATTTAGTATTATTTTTAAAAGAAGTAAAAGTATTAAATAAGAGCCTTTAAGAGCTTTTATACTTAAAGGCTTAAAGGGCTTAAAGGAATTTAATTAACTACTTTAAATTTGATATTAATCTATTTCCGGAAGCAACTAGTGCACTTGCTTTTTAAGTGCTTACTTTTTAGGATCTTGTTTGTCACTTTTTATATAATTTAATAGTTGTATATATAATATAAATATTAATTCCTGCTTGCTTTTAAAGATATATATTATATTTTCAAGGATTTAGGATTAATATACAAGAAAGTAATAAGCTAAGCTATTTCTCTTGTTATTTTTTAGTTTTTTGGATTAACTAATTGCATACTTGTATAGCTTAACACCACACAAGTTTTAACTAATTATATTGCGCGCTACATGTCATTTGTTTATAGTAATTACACAACACTTATATTATATTATTACCCTTTTTAATAAAACTTATTTTGAAGACTTTAATTGGATAATTTTAAGGATAAGATTTTAAGAGGGAGTATACTTGTAATATGCAAGAAGTTAACTGTATATATAAGGCTAATAATGCTAGGGATCAAGTGACTTGTAAGCACTAGAACTCCCGAAGTAACATTTAGTTTATAATAAAGGAATATTTAACCGGTCTTACATCCTTATAAGCTATAAGCTTTAAAGATGTTTACTTGCACTTAATAAAGGGGCAAAGATTAGTTTTGTATTGAATATACTCTTTAAAATCTATTAAATTGTTTATATTGCCTTATTGCCTACTAACAACATCCTTATAATACCCTCCTTATTTACTTCTTCCCTCCCTTTCTTAGCAACACTAACATCAACGCATATAAGTCAACTTTCGGACCCTCGCGGCTTATAACTATACTTATAGTCTATAGAATATATCCTACTACCCTTGCTACTACTATTACAGCTATTAAAACTACTATTGTAGCAAATTACAATGCTATACTACCACTGCCGCCTACCTTGCCCCTACTACCCCTCCTAGCAAACCCTACCCGCGCTATAGTAGCCTTAGCCCTCCTCGCTACCCGCTATATCCCTACCTTGCGAACTAGCTATACTATTAACTACACTTAGCTTATTAACCTAGAAGCTAAGCTTAGCTAGATTATTAGTCAAGTTTATATGATATATATATATATATATATATATATATATTACACAAATAAAGCAAGTATATAAGTATTATATATAATTATAACTAGTTTCTTTAGTAGAAGCTATTCTAACTACTATTATAATAGTAAAGGTGCTTATTACTTGCTTTATAAGCAATTTCAACCCTTATATAAACTTTTTATAGACTATAATTAACCTTATAAATGCTTATAAGTGCTATTATTACTCTTACTCCAACTTTAGCCCTTATTACCCCTTGTTTACCTTGTTGAGCTATTATTACTTATTATATAAGTACTTAAGCTACTTTTAATAATACTTCTTCTTATAAGATAAGATTCCTTTGCCTATAAACTCTTATAAACTATAACTAATATACTATAACTTGTAACCCTATTATCCTTATTACCCCTTTTATTATTAGTTATATTTATTACCCTTATACTTATTATACTCCCTCTTAAAGAGTATACTATTTTGCTAAGCTTTACTAAGAGCTAGTAGCATTAAAAGAAGAAAAAGAGAAAAGGTCAAATTCGGATTTATTATTATTAAAGCTAAAGAGTAAAGAGAGTTAAAGTTATAAATCCTTTAAAGGGTTACTTGTAAAGAGTATATAATATAATTTATAAGCTTATAAGCATAAATAGAGTTAGTTTTTGCCTCTTAAAATTGTTTTATAAACTTAATTATAAAGTTAACTTATTAAAAAATATTTATAAAAACTTATTAACTAAATTATTAACTATAAACTATATACTAATATATAAAACTACTAGTAAGTTAAATCTCTTAGTATTTTTGGCTAAACTATATTAGCTATTTTTATTCTTTTTAAAGCTAATAATGGATAAAGGCTTATTAGATTATATATATAATACAGTTATATAAAAAACTATGAATCAATGCTAATTAAATTAAAAGATTACCCTTAAAACTTATTAATAGTTATTATAAAATATATTCTTATAAGGAACTATTTATAAAAAAGAGTAAAAGATAACACTTTCTCTTTAAAAGATAATTTGATCTATAAGATTATCTATAACTAACTATCAAAGTCGCCTCTTAATAAATAAGCTATAATACTATATATTTATAAACTTATAATCACTATCTATATCTTATTATAAAGTCTTTCTTGAGGGTATAGATTTTACAAAAGCATAATTGGAATATTAACTTTTAAATAAAGCTTAAAAAGTGATAAAGATAATAAGTTAATACTTTATAAATACTTTATAAGCAAGTCTTTTATCTCTAATATATTTTTATTGATATTAGCTATCACAAGAGCAATTCTCGTGACTTAAGGCTGTGGTGAAACACTCTTATTTTGTAGGATATTAAACTAAAGAGAGAAGAGGAGCTTGAAAGCACAAGGGTTTAAGTACAAGAAGGTGGCTAGCGCATCACGCGAGCACGTGACAAGCTAAGCCTAATCCGGAACCACAACTATAACATTAGCCAAATTAATAAAGTTATATATTTATAATATACCTAGAAAATAAGCTAAGATAATCGAATTTATCTTTATTATAATCACATTTAAGATTAATAAAATAGCCTTTCCTTTAAGTATTATTGAATTTATAAGAGCTTGTATTAATATACTTAGCAAATAAACTTCATTAATTAAATTAATAAGTCTTTATAGTTGTAAGATATAGCTAAGGAATATTATCTCTTAATTATATAGCTTTAAATTATAAGGCAACTAGTTAATCTACTCTATAAACTCTATAATATATAAACTTAGTGTGGGTTTTGATTAAATTGAATTAAATTATTAATACTTAATTAAAATTAAAATTAAAATTAATTTAATTTAATTTGATTATAATTAATTATAATTAATTATACTTAATTATT
>Ga0302221_10002316_pt1 | contig 11910 bp, 6 predicted proteins | sample II_Palsa_E2_1_FD_193517 | JGI IMG/M metagenome (GOLD analysis project Ga0302221, IMG submission 193517) | Peat permafrost microbial communities from Stordalen Mire near Abisko, Sweden - II_Palsa_E2_1 | ecosystem: Environmental > Terrestrial > Soil > Palsa > Peat permafrost | place: Sweden...
GGGCGCGCGCTGTTGCGACGTGAAGTGTAAAGTGTGCGCAAACGATTAAGAGTGATTGGAAGTCGAGAGGCCGAGTTAGTGAAGAAGGCCCTGTAATTATAGGCAGTTATCACTAAAGAAATTGGTGAGGTGTGGGGCTATGTGGGCTCTTTTGTGTTTTGCGTTTTGCGCTGAGACATCTTTACCTTATGGCCTTCCGTAATGGTTGGAGCGTCGGGAAATATGTGTCGCACAACATAAGGAGACTCACATTAGTGGGGCGAGAGAATTTCCCGATTAAGGATCGAACTAAGACATTGGACGAGGCTGCACAGCACCCGCAACCTGCGGCTAAAACCTCCTCAACTCCTATTTTCTCATAATAACCCCTTCGTCCAGTCTTTTGCGAGTTTTAATTCTTCCTCGGTTCTTCAGGCTATCCATACTGCGAAATTATGTCTATCACGTCTGTTTATCCACCAAGCACAACACCAGGAGGATGGTTTGGATGTTTTGGGCCTCCAAGCATTGTTGCAACTAATGTTCCAGTCGCTTGGCCTGTTTCTGGGCAACTGCCTTGTGGCAATGGGACTGTCGAAAGTTGTTGTATCATTGGCGATCAATGCCTTTCAAATGGGGTTTGCCAGATACTTCCTGTTGCAAACAATGGACAAGACCCTCTCTATTATGGGGCGTATTGCACAGATCCGACGTTCTCTTCACCAGAATGCGCAGCAAACTGTGGTGAGTTTTCGTGTAACCTATTAATCAACAAAGTCGCTAACAAGTGCAAAGCTGTCAAATACATGGCCTACTGTGGCTACAACGATAGTTGGCAGTGTGGGGACACAGATCGGACAAATCCAATTTCCTGCAACACTTCGGACGCAACCACCTCGGATTCCTCTACCTTCTTTATGATCGAACCTACGAAGCTCGCAAAGGGTTTAATACTACCATCAACGGAACCCAGTACTACGCAGACTCAATTCATCCCTACCCAGTGGGGAAAACCTGAAGCAGCAATATCAGCAACATCTGTAACTGTCTCGCCATCAATGACATCATCAATAACCTCACCATCAATATCCTCGGGATCAACCAAGGGGCCGTTGCCTTCCTCGAACTCCACAAGCAGTTCGTCTAGCTCAAGCGGTAGTGGGCTATCTGCTGGAGCAGACACAGGTATCGCCATTGCAGGCCTTGTTGTAGCCATCGTCGGTGTTTGGATTGCATGGAAACAGTACCAAAAGAAACCACCTGTACCCTGAGCCAGCAACAATTCTCAATTGTGTTGTGCCACAACTCAACACTACTTTGTTGATGGGACCCCTTCAGAGTTTTCTTGGGTGTCATCGGCTACTACTAAGACCTCATATACGAGGCATTGGATTTCACAAGAGGAAAATGAATTTTCATTTCGGAATCTTTAAGTGTATTAGCTTCATAATGAGTTAGTACCCGCATTCCTCGCTGGTCAATACCGACACATTCCTAAGACTTTATCTTCTCCTTCAACACGTGACGATGTGATAAATCTTGCTCAGGATACTTAGGGTGCCGTTAGGGGGGGAACACAAACAGTCAGGAACCACATGCAAGCTGCTCAACCTAGGAAACAAAAGACAGAATTTAAATCAACGCACGTTAAACAAGGCAAGTCGTAAAAATCAGGGCAATGAGCTTCCTTTTTCATATGTAAGAAGCTACGTTGTAATCTAAAAGAGAGATGCGCATTTAAGGTGCCTGCCTGAAGCGTCATGTGACCAGAACATCGAAAACACCAGGATTTGAAGAAGTACGTTTCGCCCATTCACAGTGCTCAGGTGAGCTGCTCAAGTTGCTCAGGCGAGTCAACTGAGCCGAGGGTGATTAGCGCCCGAGCAAGAGCAGCAAGCTTACTAACCCCATAAGGCGCTCGAGAAAGAGAAAATTGATTCATGATACCCAAAGATTGCTACGAAGGAAGCAAGTGAACTGTTCGTGGAGATGATGATTTCCGCGTTACTCAAAAACATAGACGACGATCCCACTCTCGACATCTACGTTGAGCTTACAGCGTACCCACATCGTCAAATAGCACCTTACGAACTGGTGACTATTGTATATGACTTCCTCCTTGGCTCCTTGATTGTAAGGGAGTTAAACGAGATCCCAGGCTCTAGATTAGAACTGTCTTTATTAAGCTTACTTGGCGCCCAGCATGAGCAGGCCGACAGCGGATTAGCTGTAGCTTCGTCAAGCAAAGGCCAAGTGACACATCTTGACCTACTCGAGACACTCTCTCCATATCCACAAAACATGTATCGTCGAGTCGTACTCCCAGGATGGCTTCAGCAAGGGGACCGGCGTTACAACTACATAACGGGACGCGAGTTGAACCAGTTTGACCTTCGAAAATCCATGGTTCAGAGCGACGACTATCAGGAAAACCCATTCCCAGATGTTAATTCCACAGAGAACTTTTCCTGGATGCTATCGGCCGACGATGATTACCTCCAGCTTTATCTCGCTCCATACCTTACAATGAATGCTTCTCTAGACATCAGATCATGTATGAATGCCTTTTCATACATTGAGTTTGATAAGATCTGTTCATCCACCTGTGCCTCTTTATCAAATTACTTGCCCGAGTTGCGGTACTGCCGGACCTTGGGAGCTGCACTGTCGGCCGATCATTCTTACGTTTTCAGAGTTTTTACTTTCAATAAAAATAGGATTGACTTCCTTTATGCCCTGGCTGCGGTAGGCGAACATACAAAAGCAACCGAGCGCATTCCAGCTACATCGTTTCTTGGCGTTGTATGCCAGAACATCTGCCTTGCTTGCGCATGTGAGAGAATGTCGATGGTACTTGAGGTCAGGGCACTGAAAGACAGGAAACATCCAACATTTGTAGTTTTAATTACTCAGTAATGAGGTAGCAAAGTCCACGAGACAGTAACTAACAAATGGCAAAGGTTTCGGAATGCGAAGTAAGAATATGGGCTATCAGCTATCTTTGAAATGTTGGCTAGTAGTCTTGGCATCGATCTCCTTTAGAGATTGGTTCAACTTTGTTCCAGAAGATTTTATCTAGTTCTAGCAAGCAGTAGCAAGCCTATAACATGCAGGAGGTCATATTGTCCATCTCTATTATTACGGCATTATAGTTTTGAATTCACCTAGCAAGAGCGGCAATACAGGACATGATTTAATGCAAGTGACACCCACTGCGTTGTTATCAAGCATTAGTCGCAAGGATTGGCCGCCATTGCTTTCTTTCGAATAGGTCAAAACAGTATATATAAATCAAAAAAAATTAAGTGAAAAGGATTACCAAATATAGCTTATGCAAGAGATATTCCTTTTGACTCAGTGGAAACTATAAAAGAGGATAGAGAGAGAATGGGTAAGAATCCTGGAAATTAGTATTATTAATTAAATATCTTTAAAGTAAATTTAAATAAATATTATTTATAAATTATAATTTAAAATAATAATTATTAATTAATAAAGTCAATAAAATAAAATATAAGATTTTAACATATAATATTAAATTATTTATTTAATTAAAAAATTATATATATTATTAATAACTTTTTATTAAAACCCTTATTTCTTTATTAATTATAGCTGATTAATCTATTAAAGATAAGTACTATTATAAACTTTAACACTTCTTTCCTTGGCGCTTATAGCAATGCTATTTTAATTACTAGCAGTGCGTGTTGAGTAGGAATGCACTTGTTTCCGGGTGTTATTCTAAACAAATAGTCTCGTATTCCGCCGTAGCACCACTTCCCATCTTGAGAGCCTCGCCATCCATAATGCCGTCAACATAACACTCTCCGACAAGTTCATAAGTTTCCCGACCTGTCGACCGTATGATAAAGGGCACTTCCCCACCAACGAGAACGCAGATCCGGTCTCCAGCCTGTGCTGCTTGGGGTGCCCGCATGAACCGGCCGCCGTTCGTGACGCCAAATTTGAGAACTTTTGCCCAACATCGAAATGACATCGTTGCAATGACTGAATGTGGAGTTGCGGCATCTTCCCATGCAGACCAGGAATCATCAATCTTGGAGTTCCTATTCTCTTGCTCGACATGATCCATCAGCCGTTGTATGTGACTCGGGAGGCTAGCCGCTGACTCTGGCGACAGGCGGTTGCGCATGGGGTCTATGTCGCACACCATCGTGCGCGAAAAGGCCTTCACCATCTCGGCAGAAGCATTATCGCCGTCGCTCTGGCTGAGGACAAATCGGTAGCAACCTTGGAGCCACGCAGTGAGGCCTTGATAAGCCAGCTCTGGATCGTAGTGGAACATGTCGGACCAACCTGCGGCGAATCCCTTGGCGGTATCGATCAGCCGCCCCTGACAACTGAGCACCTTCCGATTCTCTGACACGCAGACAATAGGTTTGGCATGCCCGCCAGCGAAAAATGCCTGTGGCAAAACTGAGTACGCTATCAAGGAGTCTGCTCGTGGCCCCCTTAGGTCGGGAACCCACGACGGCAGGCCCTCTGGTCTTTTTATCGCCGGTTTATAGGGCAGCAGCGTTTGCGGCGCCAGACTGAGAACCTTCAGGCTCGCTCCCTCAACGACCATAGCAAGTGCGAACTCCCAAAACACGTCCCCGAAATCGGCTGTGTAATCTGGAGTCATGGTGGGTCCAATGAAGCTCAGGCCAAGCAGCGAGTAGATGATGTCGTGCGGAACAGAGCACTCGGCCGCCGCCGTCACGGTGATAGCATCCATCAGCGTGCCCCGACCCCGATACAACGACACGAGATATATGGAGTTCAGACAGTGTATGGATAGGTTCAGCAGAGAGGAAGAGAGCAGCTCGTTGCGGGGGACGCACTGCTGGATTCTCTGTCGGATGAAGCGCTCGGCCCCCAGACCCTCGAAGCGGAAGGTAAGAGCTGTCACCTCCATCCAGGGAATCTCCTCATCACCCATCTCGCCTTCCCCCGCGGTTTCCCCTATGCGGCCAACGCACATCACCGCCTCCCTTGCGAGCGAAACCTCCTGCACCACCCACTTCCTCCGAAACCATGGCCTCGCCAGCAAGCTAACGAGAGGCAGAATGTCCTTGCTGAGGAAGTTCGCGTCACGCCACAGCGCCTGCGCTTTGGCGTCGAGGTCGTCGGCGTCGATCTCATTGACGGCTGGCACGGCTGCGTCGAGCTCGCGGATGCAAGACCGGACGGCCGCGCCACTGTACGGGGGGGACAACGGGCCGAGCCAAATCAGCACGCGGCGCGCGAGGGAGTAGATGGATGGCATGAGATGGATCTGCGCGCTGCGCTCGGCCATGTCGGATTGGTTGATGCATATAGCATCGGCCCAGAGGACGCGGTAACGGGCGCTGTCACTGGCACTGTCACTATGGGAGAGAGGCCGAGGGCGGAAGTGCTCAAGGCCGGTGAAGAGGCTGGCCGTGATAGATAGCAGGCAACCGTTGCACAGTACCTCCCGCCGGTCACTTGGGTCACCCCAGCAGTAGGAGATGGTCTCGAAGCTGGGAGCATCGCTCAGCGGTGTGGTGATGAGCGAGACTTCGACTGGATCGGAGCCCTTGCCTGGATGAAGCTCTAGTAGACGGATGGTTCCAGGAGCTGTAAGTGGTATGTATTCATAGGTCGTAGACATCTTTTAAAGATACTAGGTGGCTAATGGCACAGCGGATGTCACGCAGTTTTCAGTAGAGATTCTGGTACAGCGAGGCGGGTAAAGTGATACATGAGGTCCTGTTAAGCGAGGGTAAGCGAGGGCTATACCGAAAGCAGGAGTTGGTACTATACCAGAAGCAGAAATCTAATCGAGCATGTCAGCTCGACCCCTACTTTGCGGTTTTCGCTCGCGGGAATTGGAGATACGGAAATAATTTGGATACTACTCGGCAGGTATACTAGAAAAATTGCAATAGCCATCCTGAAGCCTTTTGGGGAGAGGTAGTTTTGTGAGCATTTAAAGTTCTGCTGTTGGCGCGCACGTGAATGAGTTCACGTGACTGCTGGAGCAAGCAGTACGCATATTTATTACCCCCCCTTTCGATCTCCTCTTAGGAAATAAGCAACCTTCACTCTTTCACACTTGACCGTATGTGTTTGTGCCTCTGATCCCTAACTGTGGAAGCCTCTAAGTTTATCTCCATCACGTATTCAATCCACGTTACGGCAGTGATGTTACTGACTCTACCAAAACTAGGACAACTAATACTATGATTAGATGCCCGCAACCTCTCTAGTATGCAACGCCTTCATACAACTGTGCTCCCCTTTCCGGTTCGCCCCATGGAAAACGATTGCGAGATCGATACGGAGTTGAGCTGAAAAGCAATGCTGTTACTAGAGCATGTTTGTTTTCAAGCTGTGCGAATTGAAGAAAGATCTTTGTCTGAGACTTATTCGGATAGGGTTATTCGGATAGGGTTATTTAGTTGTAGGATTTTTTTATGCTTCTCACATCAGGGAGAAGAAGTAATGGTGTGGCTTGGGACGAGAAAATATTAGATGGAGTCATTTGTCCCAAGCTAGAGAGCTCTAGATTCCTTGCGGTGCAGATATACAACAGATAGTGCTGGAAAATTATGCAAATCTTTACCTACAAACTTAACAACAACGCTTCCAAGCTCTTGCTGAACGTTGGAGGCCGACAAATATCAAAAGAGCCAAATTCTCGGGGATTTTGAGAGAGATATGACATAGACGGAGATTATGCCGACGTAGCTGGTATATTTGGTTGAGTCACTACTGGCAGAACGGAAATTTTGATAGGTTGCTATATGGAAATACGAATTCATTTGCGATTTTCTTTACTGTGCTTTGGACCCAAATTACCTAGCTTTGATCTTCCGGATGTGCTGGTGCTTTTGTACGTCTGAAAGTCGGCCGATTTCTTTGTAGCATTTTGAGAAAGGGGACGAATAGCACCGCCGCAATTAGAGAAATTGTGCCAGAGAAGTACCACACTGCAATCTCAGGATTGGTTTTGATGCTGATAGTTTGGATCCCAAGAAACGACTGTAAGTGGTTTCAGTATTAATCTCCCAATAATTCTAGAAGAGGATGGAGAAGGAATATCGAAACTTACGCCAACAGCGCTGGCAGGTAGAAAAGAGGTGCCCAGCTTAGTCAGAAAGGCCACGTCTGAACTGTCCTTACTCATGGTTGAGGCGATGTGATATTGTGATCTACTTTCGTTCTGCTGGATGATGTTATACAGCTATAATATACCCGTCAATTATGTACTTTTCGTGATTGGACAAGGGGCCGCACCAAATCCAGCTGAGCGTTAATCCTGGCCTTGCTATTGGCATCTCTGCCCTCTAAGCTTTCAAACTTTGCGCTGATAGTTCGAACCCTGTTCTCCAACTCTAGTTGCTCCAGCTTGAGGTTCTTCGATTTGGTCTTTTGAGCAACTTTTTTGAAGAGACAGAGTATCTCGTGATGAAAGTGCCTCCAAAATTGGTGTCTCCCGTCACGAGACGCTTGTTCCTTCTTGAGTTTGTTGAGGCGCCGTAGCCAATCGCGATACTTTAGATCCTCGTCTATGGTACAACCTTTACACTCTGCACCTTCTAATTCTTTTTCCAGGGAGCACATTGATTCGTGGAGACGGGAATAGTGATTAAAACTGCTCTGAAGCAGCCTTTCGAACATGATGACTGGCAGTAGCGCAGGATGTATCGAGGGAGAGGTCTCGTGCTTGAGTTCTTCAATGATTGCATTGACATCAATATTCTTCTTTTCCTCTGCACAAATAATGCCGGTTGTAATTCTCGTCTGGGGGTCATAACAGAGTGCAAGCGACCACGGATTCCAATTATAGTCGGTATTCTGAGCAAGAAAACCTGAAAGCCACTTTTGTGAGAAGAGCATTCTAGAATGTAGATATAATGTACCTATGTATTCTTTTTCCTCGCCTCTTCTGATAAATATCGATGACTCTGCATGCCCAGAAGCATGATATAATGCGGAGACATATGTTGGAGGAAAATTCAACGCCGTAGCAACTTTGTGAAAGGTTGCTAGGTCTTTCCACTGCATTGTAAGATGAGAATGAGGCTTCACCGCCGATATTGCATTCTCACAGCGGCCGTCTAATTCGCGCTTGATTCTAGTGCGCTGAATTCTGTGATATTAATTAGTTTAACATACTACTTCTATCAAAATTGTATACATACAGCAGCCGAAATCCTCCAACAAGCTTATCATCCTCGAATTGATGAGACTTTGGTGGCTTGAAATCAACACCATAAGGGCCCTGGAAAATCTTAGATTGAGCTTGTGGCTTCACTGTTCAACTACTTCTGTGCCTACGAACCTTGCGCTCAAGCCAACCCTTAAGATCCTCATGATCTTTAAGGAATTCGGGAGCAGGGGCTTCAGACCACCTGACCTCTTGATCCTGTTCTCTGCGCTAATTTCCCATAATCAGCAGCTTTCTTTGCTGCTGTGAGAGTGTGCAAACCGTGTAGGTCCAGTTCTCGTGGCACTCAGAGCTGACATGCTGGAAATCGGCAAGGTTCAATAGCCGTTGGACATGAATCGGAATCTGCATTGTGTTTGAAAATGAGTCCCAGGAAATATTTGAAACTGCTATCCCTAGATGCTCATGTTTGTTTATGCAATCGGTTTGCTAGACAACGACTTGGGGAGGGCGCATCAGCGGGGTTGCGTTTCGTTTAATATTCAAAAGGTGTAAGTCCAGCCTGCCTGCGGTCTGCTTGTCCCCTTCTCGAGGCTCGTCACCAGATATGTTTCATATGAGATCGTCTTGAGCAGGCTTTATACGGGGATGTTTTCCTACGCAACTCAAATCAAGCTCATTGACTAGGGTCAAGCTAGAGGGAGCCGAAGAAGAAGAGCGCAGGGCTAGGAAAAAGCAATGCATATGCAAGGTCGCGTGCCCTCATGGGCTGATATCGGTGGGGCGTGAAATCGCCAAAAGCGTCCAACGCCTAGTAAGGCAGGGAGACTGACCCTGAGAGTGTGCTTCCGGGTGAGTGAGCCCGGGCACGTAACAGGACGACGTTTCCAAGAGTTTGACTAAAATCCAAACTCCAGCTCTATCCCCGTCCCATGTGCCGTGTGGAGTAGATCTTTTTTAAGACATGTGGGATGTTTTGGAAAGTTCTGCACAAGGCGGCACGCGAGGCAGACCACGGTTCTCCCACGCTACTTTACACAGCCCACCCGTGCCGGGTGTAAAGGAGGGGCCACAAACGAAACAAATTCTTTCCAAGTTTCTGGATGATGATCCTTCGATTGACTATTGAATTAGGCAGCGGCATAGTCGATCTTCAAACACCTCAGCCGCAAGTACATAACTCGGGCGTGATGCCCTGGTGGCCGAGGAGGCAGTAAAACCAATCGGGATAAACCCTGAGATGCCAAAAATGCAATCTCTTCTATTCGAGCAAATTAATCCGACTCAAGCTGAGGCACGCGACCCACTAGATAGAAGAAACAAAAGGAAATCTTCGAAGATAGGAAATTTTACGAATGCAAGCCTGATGAGCCACGCGGAAGAAGGTAAGCGAGCTTCGCCTCGCGATCAAGCAACGAAGCAATTCAACTATTCAACATCCAGGATTTTTGGAAGTTTTTGGAAGTTTTTTTCCTATTCCATATAGGTCCCAGTATATTATATAGTAGGGAGGTAACTCTTCTTAGCGGATTAGGCTCACGATAGGCCACACATGGTCGAAAAATCTCCCCGAATCGTGGTTATTATTACCCCGCGATTGCCCCGCACTGCGGCACTGCCACACTCTCAGGGATCTATCCGTTCAGCTGCCAGCAGGAACGCCCTTCACGTGACCATGGAGGATCCCCTGTAAGCGAGGAACACCAAAACCTCTCGTTCTTGTTTACATGTAAATAAAGTAGTTAAAACTAATTTCAATATTAAATTATATCATAACTACAATAGCAGAGTTTATTGTTTTTGATTTTATCGATAAAGGGACCTTGAAACTTAATAAAGAGTTTTTAGAATCGACAAGGAATAAATTCATTCTTATAAAATTACTTTACTTTAACTAAAAGATTTACTTCTTAAAGAATATTTCTCTTAATAACTTTATTACTTTATTTATTATATATTATACTCTTGAAATTATAAATATAATTATTTAAAATATAAATAACTATATACGATAGTTAAAGAATAATATATTCTTTAAATCTCGTATAAATTAATAATATTTAATATATTATAAAGATCTTTATTTTTATTTTAAGATTTAAATTTATATAATTTTATATATATTAAACGAGATTTTTAATTATTAAGATATAAATAAAAATATACTTATATATAATTTTATAAATTTAATATTTAAGAATTAATTTTAAGAGTTTTATATATAAGTTTAATTAATAAAAATAATTATAAAAAAAATTATATTAAAATAAATAAAATATTACTTTATTTTATTTTAATTTTTTATTAAATTTTAATGAATTATTATTTATTTTAAGTCGAGTCTTTATTTATTTATATTTAAAATATTAACTTATAAATATAAAAGTTTAATAAAAATTTAATAATTAATAAAATAATAATATAATATAAAGATTAAATAAAAGAAATAATTATAATTTCGAATAAATAATTATAATTTAAAATAAATAATTATAATTTAAAATAAATTTATATTTATAAGTTTTAAGATTTAAAGAATAATATAATAAAAGTTTTTATTTATATAAAATTAATATATTCTTAAAAAAAAAAAATTTATAAAAATTAAAACTTTTAAAAAACTCGATAAAATAATTAAATTAAAAATTAAAAAAATAAAACTTAAATTATTATTTTTTATTTAATTAAATAATTATTTAGTTCTTTTAAAAATTATAATTATAATAATTAATATTATTATAAAATTTATTATAATTTAAAATATTTAATATTTTAATATAAAATTAATTAAATTAATAAAAAAATTATTTAAGTTAAGATTTTTTTTTGTCTTTAAACTTTAATTTAATATTTTTAATATAATTAAATTATATTTAATTTTATATTCTTTTAATCTTTATAATAATTTTATTATTATATAATATTAAATTTATTTAATTTAATTTATAAAAATAATTAATATATTTTTAATAAAAAATTTAAATTATTTTTAAAGTATAAAAAATAAAATATTATATTTAATATTTAATATAAAATATATAAATAATTAATTTTAGTTTATTAACTTAAAATAAAATAAAATAATAATTAGTCTTTTATTAACTTAAAATAAAATAAAATTTATTTTTTATAATTTAATTAATTTTAAAGTTAAACTTTTAATTAAAGTTAAACTTTTAATTAAAGTAAATAATATTTTCTTAAAATAAAATAATTATTAATTTTTTTTATTAAATTAAAATAATAAAGACTTTAAGTTAATTTTAGTTTATTAACTTAAAAAAAAATTATTAATTTTAGTTTATTATCTTTAAATTAAAAAAATTAACTTAAAACTTTATATTAATCTTAAATAAAAAAAATAATAAATAATTTTAGTTTATTTTTTTTTAGCTTTATTATAATAAATGTTTATTATAAACTAAATCTCGGAATAATTAAACTTAATAATATTTTTTATAAAAATAATATTCTTTAATTTATTATTTTTAAATTTAAAGATAAAGAATAAAAATATATTAAAACTAAAAATATTAAACTCGATATTATAAATATATATTATTATAAAGAATATTTTATTTTTATTTTAATAAAAAATATTATTAAATTATTAATTAAGTTTAAGAATTAAATAATTAAAAAAAATTTAAAATTAATTTAATTAATTTATAAATAAAAAATTTATTAAAAATTATTTATTTATTTTAAAGAATTTATTAATAAATATATTAAATTTAATTAAAGAATTTATTAATATATTAATTAATTTATAAAATAATTTAATAAATAAA
>Ga0302221_10002323_pt1 | contig 11892 bp, 2 predicted proteins | sample II_Palsa_E2_1_FD_193517 | JGI IMG/M metagenome (GOLD analysis project Ga0302221, IMG submission 193517) | Peat permafrost microbial communities from Stordalen Mire near Abisko, Sweden - II_Palsa_E2_1 | ecosystem: Environmental > Terrestrial > Soil > Palsa > Peat permafrost | place: Sweden...
TATATACCCTTCCCTTTAAAATATAGCTAATAATTAGCATCGACAAAATCCTTCTTATAAAACTCTTAAAAAAACTTGTTATTCGCTTTTATAGCCTTCTTTGCATATAAAAATCCTATCTTGCACCCCTCTTTAGTTATAAAAGCTTAAGCTGCAAATATAATATTCTTTATCTAAGAAAACTATTAGTAAGATAAAGGCCAAGGATTCGGTAAAGTAACATACTTGCTAGCTGTTTAACTTGTAGCAAGCTAATTCTTCTAGTTCTTTAGCTATAACGTTTGCATCTCTAAAAAAAGTAATTGCCTAAGAAAGGAAGTTCCTTTAAACTTGCTTTCTTGTAGCTTTACTTAAGTTGTTATATCTTAGTATAAGATAAATATAGCTTAAAATTGCTATATCAAATTAAGCTACCCGGTTTATAGTAAAGAAAATAATTCCTTAGCAATATTCTATTTTATAAAGGAATATAGATATTAGGCTATTGCAGGTTAAATTATTATATAAACGTTGCTCGAGGAAGACGTTTGCTTTGTTAAAGAGGAGAATTGCATTTTAGTAGCTAGTAATCTTGAAAATTTGAGAGAATTGCCCCTTTAGCTTTGCTACTTTAATAAGCAATTCTCTAATAAAGATTTAGATAATTAAATTAGCTTTAGCAAAGTGTAAGGTAAAAAACGTATTAAGTAAAGAGGCCTTTTCAAGTACTTAAATACTACTTTTATTATTAAGGTTTTTCCGACTTTAAAGGGGCCACTTTTCTATATTAGCATATTAAGATAAATGAGCGATATAAGGCTATATTACAAGAGTATATTAATTCCCCTTCCTTTGCTTGCGACAAAGTTATTAAATACTACGCTCGGATCGAGATAAGCCTTTATAAGAGCTATAATAACCTCTCTTTGCTTGTTAAGAATCGACAAACAATTAAAGGGTAATAGTAATTACTTAATCTCTTTAATATCGGCAATTGCAAACTCGGCTATATTAAAAAGTTAATAAAATATTTATATTAAAATATATAAAATAAAACTTACCTTATAGCTTCTTGCTAAAACTAAAACTAAGTATAATCGGGCAGCAAATAAGCAAATCGTCCTTTATTAGCTCGGCCGGCTTAATATCTTTGCTTTAAACTAGCTTAAGTAATAATAAAAGTAAGTTGCCTTAATAGCTAAATGCATTCCGAATTCGATTTCCGGCTAAGTTAGCACGCAGTTTAAAGTAATTAGGATTTATTTGCTAAAAGAAGTTAATATCGACTATAATATAGCTATCGATAAACACTATTACCGGGTCTCTTTTATATATATAAAATACTTTACTTTAATAATAGATATAGTAAGTGCTTATTAAAGAGACAAACTTCTAACTACAATTAACGAGGCTAAACTTAATTTGTTCTTTATCTCGATAGTACTTAAAAGGGAAAGCTAAGAAGGTGCTAATGCGTTGCGTCCCGCGAAATTTGGGAATAATAAGCTTAATAAAGGCTTTATTAAACGCTATACTATTAAAATCGAAATACTAGTAGTTTATATTAAAATATTTTATCTTTTACTTATTTATCTTCTCTTCGGCAAAATTATAAGTAACGTATTATAGTTTTTTAGTTTTAAAACAAGTAATAAAGACTAAGGTATTTAATTTAAAAAGTGCTTAAAGCAAATTATATATAATCTTATTATACTCGAGGAGTAAGAGGAAACGCTCGGTTATAAGGGCGTAAATCTTCTTTACGCATTCGATTAATAGATCGAGGTGTTTTATAAATGTTATATCGGCTTAAATAGTGCTTCGATGCAATTTAAGCTCCGGGAGGTAATAGTATAAGAGATGTCGCTCGACTTATGCCCGGCTTAATAAGGGGTTAATTCTTATAAGAAAAGACTTATTATTAGCTTTTCTTCTATTAAACTTATATTATAAATATCCTTTAAAACCTCTCTTAAGATGCTTTAAAGCTCTTTCGATTTAATATTAATATAAAAGGTCAAATCTTTAGTGTCCTTGTTTAATAGCTTATTAATATAAAAGCATTTTTAAAGGCAATTACTACTTGCTACTTTATATGCGCATAACAAATATATATTTATTTAGCGTATTTACTTTTATTGCTAAAGATTCTTAAATCTTATATTTAAACTCTTTTTTATCTTACTTAAATAAATTGTTAGCTAGAGTTTAATTACTTTATTAGAGATATATACTTTATTTATTATCTTAAATTTTAACTTAAAAGCTAAAGTTATTTTAAGCTATTCTCGAGTATTAGTTTTCGCACCTTTAGCTGCTTTAATTAAGTTTAGCGATTTTGGTAAAGACTCTTATTAAATATTAAAAGACTTGAAAATCTCTAAAAACTATTAGATATGCTTAGTAGTCACGACTTGCGCTAATAGCTAATTTGCTAGAAACACACGACCGGGAGCTAGCAAACAAGGCTCGGTTAAGGTCGCCTTTAAAGAACCTTTAAAAGGCGTATAAAAGCAAATGCACTTTAGGGCATAATTAGAGGCTATTTGCATATCTATAATAGCTTTAAGCAATTTTTAAGCATCGCTTAAGCTACTTGGTAGTGCAATTAGTTATATAAAGGCTAAGGAGGTTTAAACTATCTTAGTTAAAACTTTTATTATTAAAGATTCCTTATTTTACTTAAATAAATTATTAGCAAAGTTTTTGTTTACATTTCGTTAAATTTATACTAATTAAGTATTTTTAAGCTTAGCATCTTCGAATATCCTTAGCAGCTTTAACTTTGCTTTAATAGCCTTCGAGATAAGTTGCTTTATATTATTAATAGCTTCTTCCGGCAATTTCTTATATTTTAAAAGAAACGAGAAAATTTTTGCCGGGCTAAATTTTAGCTTTAGCACCTTAGTAGCAAATCTTTTTGCTAGCTACTCAACTCTCTCGGCGTCTTCCTTTTAATATACTATAGCTTTATAGACGTTTTTATTGTCTTTTAGTTAAGCGTCCTTTGCAAGAGCGACATCGCCTTATATAAGCTTAAAGACGAGATAAAAGAGGTTAGCTGTCATTTTATTATTAGTAAGCCCGAGCTTAACCCTCTTGTTTATATAGCTAAGTTATATAAGTGCTTCGTCGAGGCATGTAATGTGATTAGTAGTTATAATTAAGATCCGGCCTTCTTGTAACCTTATATTATCGATAACGTTTAAGATAGTAGATAAAGATACCTTTTTAGAGGCAAGTTTGCGCTCTTAAGAGGGAGCTACAATTTAGCAAGAGTCCTTAGTCTTAGCGTCTCGATTCGAACTTATAGCATTAATATCTTTTAAAAGAATAACGTAATAACTTAAGAGCTTAGCAAATAAACTTGTTAAGTTAGCTTCGCTAATAGTAAAGAGGTTAAAGATATAAATGTCTAATGCAAAATACTTAGCAATAAACTTGCTTAAACTTGATTTTTTAGTCCTTAAAGGACTATATAGCAAGTAACCCCTTTAGTATAAAATGTCCTAGTTAAAATACTATCTTTAAGATATTTAATTAAAGAAGTCCTTAATATCTTCTAATAGCTTTCCCTTTTTACTCTTATTAAGCATAATTGTCTTAATACATTTTCTATTTACTACTATAAACCTCGTCTATTTACCGTCTTAGTGCTTATAAAGACAAGTTTTGTCCCGAATAAGGTTAGTATACTTAGTATTACACTTAAAGACTAGTTCTTTAAAAATTTGCAAAGATTTGCTAAAGTAAGAAATAGAGACCTCTTCTTAGCTACTAAAATCTCTAGCTTAATATTAACGCCAAAACACAAGCAAATAGCCCTTATATTGCATAAAAAAGCGTCTATTTTAAAAAGTATAATATAAAGTCTTTTTGTTTGCATCTTTGCTATTTAAAAGATTATTTCTCGAGCAATTTAATAAAGAGGCTAAGTTAATAGTAACAAGGGAGGAGTAAGCGTTTTAAGCGAAGCTCTAATAAGATATTTACAATATAAATATATTATATACGTCCTTATAATATCGAAAATAAATAGTTAAAGCTATTTATTATTAGAAAGTAAGTTCTCTTATTCGGATAAAGGGAGTTCTTACTATAATAAGTCTTAAGCAATCCTTATAAGTACTTGCAAATACGTCTGCAACCGAATATAATTAACTTAAAAAAACACAACAAAGGAATATAAACGTTTAAGTTAATAATAAAATACCCTTAAATAGTAATAAACATGCAAGTAAAGCCTAAGAATAAGAAGTCTAAGATCGAGGCTTAAGTATCCGAGAATAGTTAAATTAGTAAAGAACTATTCTTAATATATCCCGCTATTATCTTGCTTTATAAGATGGCGATAAGATGTTTTTAGACGGATGACAAATTGCTTTATATACGAGATAAGATATATATTAAGTAAGAAGGTTTAAAAAGGTAATTAAAAGAATTAAGTTCTAAGAATATAAAGGGCAATAATAATAAAGACCTTAAAGGAATTGCACCCTTATATATCCGTTTACGCTAACATTAGACTTTTGATAAAAGAAGCTAGATTACCCTTAAATGCACTAGTAGCTTATAGCTATAGCATAATACATTAGCGCTTAAATAATTAAGATAGCTTTGCCGATTCTTTATATAATAATATAAGGGAAGCAAGACATTAATATAAAGTATTAATAGCGTTTAGACTTAAATGTTGCATATAAGCTTCGATGCTTTATAATATTGCCTTAACCAATTAGAGGCACTAACAATAAAGAGGATATTATACAAAGACGTTCTATTTTGGGTATTATAAAATTTTAGCAGCTTACAATTAAGGTATATTGCACGCCTTTAAATAATTATAATAGCTTTGTTAGTTTATTATGCGGATAATACAAGGAGAAACGATATATTAAAGTGGAGTATTAATAAGATTTTATTAATATCTTTTATAGCTTGCAAGCAAGACTTTGAGGCTTACTAATTAACCTCTCCCCGTATAATACCCTTATGTGGATAACGCGGAGAAAAGCACATATTTGTAAGACGATATTAGAAAAATGTTAGTAGGATATCGATTTATTATATAATAGTGTAAAAGGAGTAGCTTATGCAAGCCGTGGCTATAGCTAAAGAAAGAGTTTATAATATTATTAATTTGTCTAGTTATCTAATAAAGAACGTCTTTGTGTTATACTTTTTTGATTCTCGCTTATAAAGTAATTAAAATTGCTTTTATATATTTACTATTTAGACAAATTGTGAAGTAACGTGTTAAATAGAGAGGCGCTAGAGCATTTTCTCGCTTTATAAATTGTTTTACTTAGTCTAGCATATTAATATAAAGTTACGCTAAGCTATATAGATAATTAGAGTATAGCATAGTCCTTGCTATAATAAAGGGATTACAAGTTGTAGTTCTTAACGTGGGAGGATTACAAGTTATAGCGCTTATAATAGAGGGATTACAAGTTGTGGCGCTTGTTATAGAGGGATTACAAGTTATAGTCCCTATTGTAAAAGGATTACAAGTTGTAGTTCCTATCGTGGGAGGATTACAAGTTATAGCGCCTATTATAAAGGGATTATAAGTTATAATCCTTATTATAGATAATATTATAAGTTATAATCCTTGCTATATAATAGACTAATACGCAAGGCAATTTTGACAAGCGATAAGAAGTAGCGCAAGGAATATCGAAGGTTTAACGATTTATAAGTATAGCTATATCACGTAAATAGCATTAAATACTTTATAAGAGATTATAGCCGAGTTTATATCCCCTTTAACTACTATTGCATTTTGATCTAGCAATATATTATAGCTGTTTATAGCATCGATTATATTCTTGCTAAAGCTTGCGAAGGAGTCTTTTTCCGAAGATGAAGAAGGCTTCTTTAACTTAAAAGACTTAGCAGTTAAGGACAGCGTCTTAAAGATAAAGAAGAGGGGCTTCGATTACTTTTCGGAATATGGCTTAAACTTTTGCAAATAATATATCCTTAATATAATAAGTAAAATAAAACATTTTATAATATTTGTCTAATCTCTTTTAGCGTATTATACTTATTATAAAATCCTTTTTTAGCAACGAAATTTGCATTTTAGGATATTAGCTATAATATATAGCATACCCGGGCTATATCTTGTGCTTTAAGAGGAGTAAACTAAAAGCTAGCCGGCATGCTTTAGTAACTTATTTATTAGCTAAGGGATTGCAAGTCAAATATTATAGTAGTTTGCATCGATATAAGTTACTTACTATTAAAGGAAAAAGGTTATTATATAAAGTTTCCGAATTTGCACTTGCTATAATAAGCTACTAAAGCAAGGAGAAAGAATTTCTTAATAGCGGCTTGTAAGTTATTGCCTAATACTATAAGCCTTTATTTTAGTATATCTTATAATATAATATTCGATACTTGAATTAGTTTTAAAATAAAGCAAGGATATGCAATTATATTTAAGTTTACAATAGTCGATATAGTCGAAAAATGGCTAAAGATAAACCTTTTACATATATTAAAGTTAGTATAAAAGGTAGCAAATATAAAAAGTAGCTAAATCCGAATAAACTTTGCATTTATAAATACTAGAAGTGCAAACGCATAATTATTATTGCTTATAATATTTAGCTCTTTATATTCTTAGTCTTGTTCTTTACTTGCATTTATTTGATTTATAATTTAAGAAAGTTAATAATACTATTTATAAGAGTATCGAAGTTAATGTCGTCCGGAGCTATGCTTAGTCTTTTGATAAACTCGGGGTAAAATGCCTCTATTAACATGTTAAGAAAGCCGCTTGTGGCTATAAGCTTAGTAACATTTAAGAGAGGTATAAGTATTATAGCCGATTGCATAAAAGGGAAAATTGCTTATATACCTTATTCGATATAAGTTTAGTAAAGGGGTTTAAAGAGGGCAAATACTATTAGTAAGCTAAAAACCGAGCTTATTTATAATATTTATATCTAATGCATGCAACTTGGCTTTTTGTGCTTTTAATATCTTTAAGTATATATATCCCTTATCGCGCGCTCTCTTCTTACTTCTCTTTTTAACGCGGGAGAGACGACTACTCTTTATAAGACTTAGTTTATTAGTAGCCCGGCCGCGTAACTTATTATATATCTAGTTTATATATATAGCCTTTAGTTAATTTATATCCTAGTACCGTTTAATATATCTTATAAAGTCGCTTACTTGTCTTAAAACTTTATAATAGCATATATATATCTCTTTGCACTTAATATTTGCATTTAAGTTAATAACGCTACTTAAAGAAGGATAATAAGGACTTATATTGCTTAAAATGCTACCGAAGTCTTTGTTTAGTTTAAAATAGTACATTTTGGTCGCATTTTTCGAGAGGACAATTATATATTTTATTATTACTATTACGCTTTATTACCGGGTTATTACTATCTTTGTAAATATCTAAGGAGTCGTCGTTGTCGCTATCTAGATTGTCGCTATTATTAGCTTTCGAGTAAGACTAGTATATTTTTAGCTAAGCAAACAAGTAGCTTTCTCGAGCTTATAAAGTCAATTTTATACTTTTAAGTAATAAAGTATTAACTCGGTATTTATTAAAATAAGCATTTAACGTATCGCTAATTAAAAAAAAAGCAAAGTAAGTATATTATAATAGCTAATAAATGTCGTTTAATATCCTCTTAGCAATTAATTAAAGAAGCTTAGAGATAATAACGCGAAGGGAGGTAAAATCTAATACCTCGGCTAATTTAACCTTATTAAACTAGCTATTTAGCTAATTCATATTTGTTAAAATTTATAAAGATAATTAGCTAAAGATTGCCTTTAAAGGCAAAATGCGGCAAAATTATTTAAACACTTTACACTTTTAGCAAGAGTTAAGCATTTATATTAATTAATATCTCTTTTTCCACGCAATAGCACTTTTATTTATATATCTTAACAAATTATTTAATAAAATTATTAAAGTCGCGCATTATACCTCTTTACTTTATTAAATAAAAATATATCTCCTTGCGAAACTTGCAACAATAACAATATTTAAGGAGGCAAATGCCCTATATATAGCGCGAAGGGCTAAGCATTAAAGGATTAAGCATTAAAGGGTTTAAGTATCACTTAAGAGGTAAATAAGTCTAGGTTTTAAATATTAGCCGTCTATTATAAAGGGCTTAGTTAACTATTTTCAAGTAAATATAAGGATAAAGATAAAGAGATAAAGAAATCCATTTTAAGCTCGAAATAGGTAAAGCAAAGGAGCAAGATTGCAAGTTTTGCATAAGATTAAGCATATAAATTAAGCGCTATTAATAGAGATTCTTAAACTATTAAACTTGCTTTTTTTTCTTCTTTTATAGTGTAAAAGATGCTATAATACCTTAGAAAGCTTAAGGAACCTAAGAAGGCTAAACGTTTTAAGCTTATAGCTCTTTATATAAGTCGCGCTAAGCCGATAAAAGCTAACCCTTGCTTAATAATACCTTTGCAAAAGAGAAGTGAGGTGGCTTATATGTAAACGAAAAGGGGACTTTGCAAGTAGTAAGGCTTAATGCTATCTAATTCGCTTAACATTCCGATATTAGACTAAATATAAACATTAGTTTACTTTAAGCTTTAATCTTTTAAATAGCAAAAAGTAGATTATATGCTTATATAATATACATGTGACTTAGCTACCTTTTTTAGTGTCTAATTGCGTTGCCTCGATAATACGTTATAAATAAATAGCCTCGCTTAATTAAGATCTCTTATTTGCAACTCGAGAGGTTAATAAGGATATTATTTGCAAGAAGAATGTCGTTTTTGCGGGCCTTACAAAGAGTAATAAGGCTTAATGCTATATAATTTGCTCGCAATCCCGACAATTAACCGAAAATACCCTAATAAGTTTAAGCTTTAACGCGTTCTCGAAGCCTTTTAAGCTAAAAGTATAAACAATTGCAAAGTATGTAAAATTTGTATAACAAATTATGCGCTTATTACAATAGTCGCAAAGTTTTCGAGCTAAGAGGGTATAAAGAAAGCTGCCTCGAGCACTATCTTTAAGATTATTAGTCGTATAGCAAAGAGAGGTCAAGTTTTAGTGTGTGTAATAATGCGCTACTTTATTTATTACTACTATAATTCCTCTTAGTCCACTCTTGCGTCATATCTTTAATTCGATATAACTATTATAAGCTATAACAAATAACCTTTAAAGGATAATACCTTTGCAGTTAAAACGTAATGCTTCTATAACGAGCAAAAAGGTTTTAAAGGGCTTTTAAAAACGTTGCGTAATGCAATAGCTAATTATACTTTACCGGGATATCTTTAAGAATAATATTAAACTTTAGCATTAACGGGAGGCCCGAGAAAGCAAAACTTTTAAGAAGCATCTAAAAAGAGAGATATCGGCTTGCGTATAGCATATTTTAAAGAGGGGAAGAGCTATTTATTTAAAGCGCAAACAAATAAGATTTAATAGCCTTATATTGCACATTTTTTATCTTAAATGGCTTTTTGTAATAAAAGCCTAATTTTCTAAGGTAAAGGTAAACCCTTATTGCATATGCTAGATTTTAAAAGTTTTAATTATTTAAAGGTGCCGACAACTTGTCGTTAATCCCTTTAGCGCCCTTATACCTTGCTATCCTTTTTATATATTCTTTCTACTCTTGCTATAATAGCTTTTACTTATCCTTCTTTAAATTTAAAATTCTTAATACTATTATTACTTATCTACTCCCGAATATCTTATAAAGCATCTAAATTGTTGCTAAGTAAGGCAGTTTTTGTACCTTTATTAGCTTATAGCCAAGTGCCGCCTATTCCTTCTAAGTCTTATCTATTAGGGCAACAATTATCGAAATTAGTAAAAATAGGGTTTTTGTTATTATTTAATAAGATATTAGCGGGTTTAATATTATTATAAATTAGACTAAGTAAATACAAATGTCGAATGCCACTTTCGACTCTAGACAAGAATCCTTTATAATCTTAAAGTAAACGCTTCGAATCCGCATACTTAAAAGCGACCTTCTTATAGCTCCCGGGATTTAACCTCTCCTTTAAGGTTTTATAATATTTGATAAAGCAAATTCTAATAATCCGACTATTACAAACTTAGCAATTAATATATTTTGCAATATTTGGATACAAATAAGTTTTAAGGGTTTCTAAAATTGCAACTTCTTTAAAAACTTTATTACTTATTTTTATCGGCTTAAATAATATATAAGCACTAAGCTATAGCCTCTTAATAAAGTAGCTTTCGGGCAAGTCTTTAAGAGCTATCGTCAATTTTAGAGGAACTAGTAAATAGTAAGCTTTAATAAGTATTAAGATAACGTTTAAAATATCCTCGAATTTAAGGTTAAAGTCTTTAAGAATACGTATTTGACAAATCCCATAATAGAATTTGTCTTTAAGCTTATAAACAACTATCGTATATTAGTACTCGTAAACCTTATCCCCGTTAATATTATTATATAGCTCCCCTTAATAGACTATTTCTATTTCGACAAATGCTAATCTTATAACTAAATTTGTAAGGAGCAAAATTATAGTCTACTAGCCTCTTCTTCGTTATAGCAAAAGGCGGATTCGAATTTGAGAGGATACTCGAGAAAATCTCGAATAAAGAGCTACTTAATAAAATAAAAAGCCGAGAAATTAAGGGGCTGCGTTCCCTTTTATACATTAAGCAATTAGCGGTATAAGTGGCCGACTTGCATAAGTAGGACCGCCAACTTACATGGCTTCGCTAAGGGACAAAACAAGCATAATAAATATATTATAACCTGCTACTTGCTATATGTTTAATGTGTAATAAAAGTTGTAAAAGCCTAATAGCCCGAGTCGCTATAAGCTACACACAAAGCATTATATAAGACTAAAAGATCTATCAAATTCTACTAAGTTCCTAAGTCCTTAAATAATATTATATTCCTTAAATATATCCTTATTATCGAAAGAGCAATCTTTACTTAAGCAAACAATTACTTACTTATTCAAGTGTGCCCTATTTTTCCCCTTAGCTAATAATTAGAAGGTAATTATACTATAAGATATACGACTATCTTAACCCTTTAAAGCTATTTACTCTTATTAATAATTATATATTCGGCCCGATAATAAAGGGTCGCTAAAAGATATTAGATTGCAATTCCACAACTTGCATCTACTTAAGGTCTTATATTAAACCGACGAAGTAAGGAGCATATAAGTATATAATAGTAATTAGTAATTAATATACAAATAGCTAAAAGTAACTTAAAGATTTAAAGGCATTCTTACTTTGCTCGAGGTATAAGACGTGCGATTTAATAAAATAGAGGCACGAGTTTTTTAGCCTAATATATTTAACGGTTTTATTAATAATGCCTAATAAATTTTAGATTAGCTTTATAATTAAGGAATTAACACTCATTTTACGCGCTATTTGAGGAAATTTAAATTATTACACGCTATATTTCTACTATAATTAGCCTTAAAGGAAGCCACGTTAAAGCCGGCCTATTCCTTTCGTCTTTAAGTACCCGTTTTTACATATTATCGAAATGCTTAAAAAGCGGGGGTTTTAAATTTAATTACCCTTAAACGATTTTCCTCGGGCTAATTGTAGTAGGGTCGCGGCTAGCGAATTAGAGCTATAAGCCCGAAACACTAATTGTAACTTATTTCTCGGTATCGGCAGCAAGCAAGCAAAGATGTTGCCGGTTCCTTAACTAATCTCTATTAAGCATAGTCGCCAAATAACGTCTTAAGCTATAGTCTCCTTGCAATTCTTAACTTGTCTTTATCGGCACTTTAGCACTAGTATTTAGCATTAACGTTAACTTACCCTTACTCGGCTTTTTACCCTTTCTCGATACTAGTTGCAAATGTGAAAAATCTAAATTCCTTGCAAAGATTAGCGTATATCACTTACTATATCCTTTAATCCTTTTA
>Ga0302221_10002326_pt1 | contig 11880 bp, 1 predicted proteins | sample II_Palsa_E2_1_FD_193517 | JGI IMG/M metagenome (GOLD analysis project Ga0302221, IMG submission 193517) | Peat permafrost microbial communities from Stordalen Mire near Abisko, Sweden - II_Palsa_E2_1 | ecosystem: Environmental > Terrestrial > Soil > Palsa > Peat permafrost | place: Sweden...
TGCTTCCTAAGTAAAATCCGATTTGTATTATACTAATAACTTATTTGCTGTCAAGTTAGAAAGCGCGAGATAAGATATAGCTAAAACTTCTTAAAAAGCAAAAGTGCTAATGCTTTATAGTATATGCCTTTGTTAAATAATTTACAGAACTTTACAATAGCCCGCTTACTGCTTTACACTTATAAGAAACGCAAAATCGGGAGAATTATTTAAAAGCAAGACTTAATTCTTTAAAAATCTCCTTTAAAACGCTTGCTTATCTTTCTTAAGTAAAGTTAAGTTATTTTATTTAATTGCATTATATCGCATTTAGCTTACAAGTGCAATTACTAGAGAGGAAGGAAACTTCGACGCTTAAACTTAGGGATTTAAAGATTATATAACAAAAGTGATATAAGGTTATATATAAACAATTTATTATATGCTTAAAGTAATCCGGACGGCAAGTCCCTTTATAAGGATTGTTAGATTCTTTGCTAGTGTAGCTATAGCTTATATATTAGTATCTTTAGCAAAACGTCAAGTGTCCCCCGAGCTTATATAAAACTTTTAAATCGATTTAAGAGTATACTCTTTTTACATTTTAACTTTAGCATAAATTTAAAGTATAAACTCGATAAGTAAGACTAACGCAATATATAGCTACTTTTATTGCTATTTTATTTTGCTATTTGCTTTAGCGGCTTTATATTATCTTACCCTTAATACAAATCTCTTTACTATTTGCGAATTTAGACACTTATTTTGCATTTTATTAGGAATTTTAATCCGATTATACCCGAGGATTATATACTAAAGTTAGCAAGAAGGTGCAAGAATCGTCTAATCGTATATTATTTAAGTGCTTACTTTGTGCTAAAAAGTAAAATATTTTAAGACGCTATACTAGATTTTATAAAAGAATAACTAAGAAGGGATATAATAAGTTGCCCGAGAGTTCTTTTAATAATATTAGCTTTATATAAAGTAATATAGTTATATTAGCCGAGATCGTCTTACAATTAGGGGCTATTTAAGTTGTAATGCTTATAAAACTCAAAGATTAAATTCGTTTATACTATTTAATCGATTAAGCTACTAGCCTTTAGTTAAGAGCTTAATATGGCTTTAAAATGTTAACTATAACAAATTAAGGGAACTTAATATAGCCCTCGACTAAAATAGAAATACTCGGAATTATTAAAGCGAGTACTACACTTTAACATGTCGCCTTTTTGCTTTAGTAAAAGATGGCAAAAGCGGAATGTACTTGTTCTTTAGTTCTTAACTATCCCTTGACTAAATCTTATATTATATTTAAAGTAAGGGAAAAGGAGGAGTATTTTACTAATAACAAGGCCCTTACTCCTTATATAAAAATGTGTACTTAAGCTAATAAAGTGCTTATAGCAGATAATATCCTTGTAGCTCTCTTTTCTTGGCTTATATTAGCTAGATTTGTTATATTGCTTAGCACCTTTACTTCCTTTAAACATTTTATTACGCTTAATAGTAGCAAAGGCAAAGAGATTATTTAAAAAACGGTCTAAAACGTTCCGCTTTTACTAATAGCAAGAGTTATATATATTATTAGAATTGTTAAAACGTGTTAGCTTTAAAAGAAATAGCGCAAGGAGTATATTTAGTTAATTAAATAAATATTTTTATAAGTATTCACATTAGTATAAGATATGCAAAGAACTAATATAATAAAGGCCAGGCTTACTAAACTCGCTTGTTAGCTTACTTACTACATTAGTTAACGTTATAGCTACTTATAATAATTATTGGTTTATAATAGCTAAGATAACCCTTGCTATAAGCAATATTTGCATAAGATATATATTTGTGTTATTCTTAGTTTATAGTTGGCTTTTAGAGAAAATCAAGACACTAAAAGATAGGGACATTACTAGACGTAAGAAGCCCGAGGGTGAAAAAGAAGCGCTTTAAGAGGTTAAAGTAAGTTTCAAGCAAAATTACTTTTAATTATTAATAACTAGACTATAGTAGTTATTGATCGTTATTTTTGTGGCGGTGTTAAAATTGCGGCTATTTTATTCTTTTGTCTACTATTTTAGCGCTTGCAAACACGGCATTATAAAGGGCCTTTTCCGACCCCGTTCAATGCAAAAACCAAATATATAAAGCAAAGCAATCGCATATAAGGTATCTTATACAATAAAAGCATCAATTGATATTAGGGAGACCTTTCAGAGCCTAATTCCACGGGCCCCCCACAAAAAAAAAAGGTGCAACAAAGGCTAATTCTTATAAAAATCTCACTAAAGCAACTGCTTCTTGCCCTCTATAACCTTAACCTTCCCGGTATTGCTAAAATTAAGTAATTTTTGTGCATCTTTTATTAGGATTTAACCTTTAATAAGTTATAATCTAAGTGCTATTAGAATTCTTATTAACTGTCCTTTTTGCCTCATTTGCAACTAGCATAAGCTTTTTAATCACTTATAATCTTACTCACGCGCTATAAGTTAATATCCTTTTACCTTAATCTAAACTAAGCCTTAAACTTGATTAAGTAAACTCAAGATTAGCGCCTCTCCTCTACTAAGTCGCATGCTATCGAAGCTAAAGCTCATCTGCTAACTATATTAACACCGTCTTGCCGCATTACGGTTTGCCGGAGCAATAGCAAGCGTTACTAGTCAAGAATACCCCTTTACTAGAGTATAAATACTAGGACAATGTCAATATACTTTAATTTAAGACTTAATCCCTAAAGACTTTTTGTCGAGGCTGCCCTCGGGGAAATACTTTAATAGATTATAAAGGAAAGGCTAATTAAATAGAAGAAGTATAAAGTAGCTATATATTAACAAATTCCCGAGCTTAGCTCCGGATTATATAAGACTTATATTAACTATCGAGATTTTATAAAATACCGGCTATATATATATAATAAAGAAGTAATATGTCTACCTTTTAAAAAATATTAGTCTTATACTTGCTTTAAATTCTTCTCTTTACCCTTTATTTGCTGCTTTTATTAATGTTTATTACTAAAGGGTTATTTGTTACAAGTCTAATATATTAGATTTTTTGTGGTTTTTAAAGGATAAGATTTTTAGTCTTTAACTTCAATTCTCTATTAATAGCTCTTAGCTATATTATCAAAAGTAGTCGCGTTAATATTAATAAAGCCCTAATATTTAAAACATTACTATTAAAGTTATTCTCGAACGGGACTATAAATAATGTCTTAAAGTGTCCCTTTAAACTTAAACCGAGGTCTTAGATTTTGCGTTTTAGTGCCTTGTCGTGTAGTCCGGCTAACTGTAATAGTATATAGCGCTTTTTAAAGGTTAAGCTACTAAGGTGATTGCTAGTAAAGCTGATATAAATATAAATTGTCTTTTCTTTAAATTCTTATTTTTTACTAACTTCGGTGCATTATATAAAACCCTTAGTGTCGGTTATATTCGATTATACAAGCGACTTTAATTTGGCAAGGGTCGGCGGATCCGGCGATATAAGCATCCGTTTAATACTTATTAAGATATAGCTCGAAATGCGAGAAAATTACACATTTAATTGCAACCTCCTTATTCTATCTTCTTATTTTAACTTTATTTCGAAAGCTATTATCCCTTCTTATATCGTTAAAAACTGCGACTCGAAGTCTTGCTCTTCTTTCGGGGAAAGGGCTAGTTTATAGTGTAAAGAAAGGTTTCGAATATAAGGCTACTTAGACTTTTTAGCACTAGCTTATTCTAAAATAGTAGTATTATAAGAGGAGCGATGTTATTACACCTTTTGCTTATTCTTAGCTTTATTAAAAGTTCCTATAAAGGAGCGTCTATAATCTTATTGCATATAGCCGACACGTCTAGCGAATTGCTAAGTACCCCGAGCTAGCCTTATTATATTTAGCGCCTCTTTGTATTTAAGCTTTTAAAAGATCCTTAATACAAATATAAAATAAGAGGTTATATCTAGCTTTCGATTAATAGTTTAAGATGCAAAAGGGGAATTATTTTAACTATACTTAAAAGGCTTATAATATCTCTTAATAAACGCGGCTTTTAATGCTAATACTATCCTTTATTTTTAGTAAATAAATTATAGAGGGAATAATTCGCAAAGTAGTAATGCTAACGGTAGCTTAACGCAGTCAAAACAAAAGATCCCTATTTCGCGTTAAGATTGCTTTTATAAGTTTATTAGATAAGGATAAGCACCAAGTAAAAGGCAAAAGCTGGCATTTTCGAGCTTAATAGATATAATAACAAGCTTTTAAAGGCTAAACTTTGCCGACTTTTGTTTATAATAGGGTAAACGGGCTAAGATAAGTAGGCTTAGATCCGCGTCAATTAATATTATGCAAAGAAGACGCTTTATTAGAGAGGCTTATATTTTTCTTAGGAGCAAAGTATAAGTAGAAAAAAAGGACCCCACCTTCCTTATAAAGATTTACTTATCACGTGATTTATACTCTTCTTACAACCTCGAAAACCTTATCAAAAGTCTATAACATTATCTCTATATATAGCGCTAATTAGCCATATCGACTATACAAATTTAGCCCGCTTAATTTGCTATTTACTACATATAAGTTACTAAGCAATTTATAACCTTAACAATTTACTACTTTAATCTATAGCCTAATAACCCCGCAACTTCGCCTCTTATAAGCTTAATTTTGCACTATAATCTCACACTTCCCACGTTGCATATACTACTACGCATCTTATTTTATAATATAATATATAAATATTGCTTAAAGTAATCCGATATAACTTTTAACTCCTAACTCTTTTGCTATTTTAACCCTGCATTTTAATTCTCCTTATACTCGGCTATAGCTTACTAAAAGAACACAAACTAAAAGTCGAGTCGGCTCTTTAATAAGTCGTTTAGCGAGCTTACTATTTATACTTGAGGCTAACGAGACTTGCGTTAATAGTGCCCTTAAAAACCTAACTCTCTCTTTTATACTAATATTAACAAGTAACCCATTTCTCTTTCCGGGCAATTAGATACACTTTATCGCAAGAAATTAAGCTAAATCTAAAGCAAACTAAATCGATTATCGCATTATCTTAAGTCTAATTTTCGCGGCCTTTAATGCTACAATCGGTTAATCCTCGCGTGTAGTAAAGCTAAGGACGTTATAAGAGGACGGGTATATTTTAGAGTAGCGTTAATATAATAAGGCCCTTAAAAGGAGATAAAGGAATTATTAGAGCCGAGACGTTATAGTAGTAAGTAGCGTGTCGGGCAAGGCTATAAAGCGTATCGCCGTCTTAAGAGCGCAATATAAGAGCTTATATAAAAGTCTTATAAATAATCTAATTTAACTTGGGAAAAGACGGAATAAATTACTTAAAAGCGAAGCTTATTATAATAAGTATTATAAAAGTAAACGCAAATCTTTTTTATAGCAAAGAACAATAAATAAGAACCTTCCGGCATCCCGATTTCGTATACTATAACAAACCCCTCTTTATGCCCCTCGAGCAAGCTATTGCACAACTATAACGAGATTAAAAGGCTTTAATGCAAGACACGCTAAATATAAGACTATAACACTACTCTCCGATTGCACTTTAAAACCTTTACCTTCTCTTAGCTTAATTAAGAGAATTTTACTAGTTATAGCATAATATAAGAAGACGAGATGCTCTATTACACTAAGTACTAATACCTTAAATAAGAGTAATAACGTCTTAAGGAGTAATAAAAGGAGCAAGAGGAGGTAGACAATAACTAGAAGGGTTTATAATACTTATACATTTATTAGGGAAGATAAATAAAGCACGAGGCGCCTTAAGCGACAATGGGCTACTTCCCTCTTATAAATTGTTAAAGAAAGTAAGATCTTTTAAAGTCTTATTTTTAAGAGCGCATTTCCTTTTAAATATATATAAAATTTTACCCTTAATTTGTATATATATATGGCCGATATTTCGAAGTTGTGGCGCACGATGCATATAACATTAAATAAATTATATAATTGCTTTATAAGAGTGCTAGTTTTGAGATTTCTTTAACTTTACTAATTTCCTTATTCTCGAAAGGTGCTAAAACCTAAGGAAGGATTATACTTAGCTATGCGACTATAGCTATAATAGAGCTTTCGACAAAAGGGATAGCTTCACAAACTTAGAGACGTTTGCTAGTAACTAGGCTTTAAAGGACTTTAAAATCCCGTAATAGTTTCCGTCTCAAGTTATACTTTTAGCAAATTAAAAAAGCAATAGCGCACCCTAATATAATTAGGGTACTAAGATTAGGATCCCTCTTTAAGATCGAGCATGTTACCCCTTTTAGCTCTTATTATAAGGGGTAATGCCGTACTTAATAGCTATTTAAATCCTCTTAAATTTCCTTTAATAGTAATTAAGACTAAAAATAGCAACTTTTCAAGTCTTTTAAGTCCCGAAATGTCTCTAATAATCTCTAGCTATTTCGTCTTATAAAGCTCTCTTCTAGTCTATTAATATATTTTAAGTTAATTATTTGATAGATTTTACTAATGCCCTTTTTAGACAAAATGCTTACCTTACTCTCGACAAGTGCTAAAAGACTATATAGCTTATTTACTAAATTCTTATTGCTTATAAGTATAAGGCTCTTAATTCTATTCTTCTCTCTTAGCACTACGCTACACTTTATATAACGTGCCTCTTTAGTAGAGTTCCTTGTTGCTATTATAACTATTATCCTAGTATCTTTGCTAAATTAATATGCGACTTAAGACCTCGTTATTAGACTATAGCGCAACGATTATAAACTATTAATAAGACTACTTAATGGACTTTTAGGGAATATTATAAAGCTATACTTTATGCTAATAGCCGTGTTAAGACGCGAATCTGTTATTGCCCAAATTGCCTTAACTAGAGCTTTAATTTCTAGTTATCTAATAATATTCGGTACTTGCTTAGTATTTAGTAATATTTAGTATAAACGCTAATATTACCCTATTACTATTGCAAGAATAAACGCATAACTATTAGTTATTAGCCTCGTGAGCATTAGTGTCCTAATAGCGTTTAAAAGCTAATTTAAAGGTAAGCTTATAACCTAATACTAAAGAAGCTAATATAAATAAAGTTTAGGTAATAAATCTAATCTTCTTATAATCTCTTGCAATTTTGCTATCGTGCTCCTCCTCGAGTTTATAAGCTATATTTAGTTCTTTTATTATACTTATATAAACGAAGAGAAAATTCCGAATACGAAACTAGCATTAGTAGCTTTAAGTCTTCTTTAAGCGTCCTTGTCAACTTGCGTTGCAAATGAAAATTAATTACTTAAAGAGCTTTGCGCTACTACACAAGAAGCAAGTCTTAAGAATAAACAAAAGCAACTTTATACTATTTACACTATCATTTCGATTTTAATATTCTTAACGATTGCTTTAGTCTTTGCTTCCCTTTATCTAGTAAAGGCTATTTATGCACTTAGCAAGGAATTTAAGCTCTTTAAGAGTTTTATTAGGTTAGTTGTAATATTATCTATACTAGCGACTATTAACCACGTCGTAGCTATTATCTGCTCCTAAAAAGAAGGAATAGCTTAAATTATTAAAATAGCTTTTAGCTTAAGCATTCGAATCTTACTTTTCGTTTTCCCCCTTACTATTATCTTAAAATAAGCCCTTAAAATTAAGGTAAAGTTAATACTTAATAGATTTTAGGTAATTGTATTAGACTTAGCTATCCTTTTAGTCAATTATGTTATTTATAATAGATTTGCTTATTAGTAAGTACTTAGTCGCATATTTTAAGCATTAGCTAATTCTAACTAGGCTAGAAGGAATAATATTTATTGCGTTATTCTTATTATTTGCTATTATTGCCTAGTTTTACCTAAATTAAGCATAACTCACTTGTGGTATATGTGAACTAGCAAGTAAGTATAATTGCGCTCGACTAGGGATATTAATAAAGCAGTATTTGCTTTTGTGACTAGCAAGCCCTTCGGATATTCTAGTCTTATAATTTTATAATCTATTTTAAGTGTTTTGCATTTGGTTCCTTATATATTTCCTAATTATAGCCGCTTTTATTTAAATCCTTGCAAATCGGAGCAATTCAAGGTTGCTATTATACTTTTTCTATTATTAGAGATTAAAAAGAAATTATAACCCTTTAAGCCTATTATAAACAAATTACTAATACCTTATACCATATATCTCTTTTGCCCGCAAATCTCCCCTATTCCAAGATGCTCTCATTTATAGTCGTTCTTATTCTCACATCCCTAATCGATTAGCGTCACAAACCTCTCATCACCACACATAATTCTTACACTACAAGTTATTATTTAAACTATAACTTAAAACGGTTAAATTGCAAATGATTAAATTGTCTTATCTTGCATGTCGACATCTACATCGTCGGCCTTAAGGTACTCTATCTTTTCAACAGCTAATTTGTATTTAAACTATTAAGGCAATGTAACTCTAAATTTAACTTACTCTAATAAGAGCTAAAACTAGCATCCAACTCCTCTATAAATATACTTGTTTCCAACTTGAAGTTTAATAAAAGTCCCTCAAAATAGTAAGCATTCCAATTTTAAGCTACAAATTAAAATTAACTATAATATACTTCTTTATAATATCTTTCCGGATTTTTCATCTTTTTAGTACTTGCTCTCGCTATCTGTAAAGGAGAAGGGCCTAGCGCTTATAAGCGGCGTTACTATATTCGGTGACGTGATAAGCATTTTATATAGCCCTCGACTTTTATTTAAGTTATAAAGTCTATTTATCGAGTTAGCAATCTTAATTATATTCGCGCTACGCTAGCCGAATAGGGTAAGAAACACATAAAAAGATAAACCTTAATCTATTTATATTCTTAATCTTATGCGTCTTTATATATATTAGACTTAAAGATCTAAGACTATTTGCAGTTTGCTAATTGCTTATTTCCTTATTTGGCTTCCTATTCCGCAAGTCTTACAAGTTCTTTAATAGCTGCACTATTGCCTATTTATTAATTGCTAGACTTATGCTATTATGCTTCTTTATCTTCGCCTTTATTAGCTTATATGCGTCTTAAGCATTAAATTGCTTATTTCCCCCGAGATTATCGATATCTTTGCTTATAAAGTCCGCTTTTAATATATTAGGATAATTCGCTTTACTTATCCTAGGATTTAGTGCAACGTTACTATTATACTTTACTTGTAAGGGTATTTAAGAACTTCGTAATACTTTTAGCTTTTTTTGCTATTTATATATATATATTAGTAAGCTTGCTAAAATAAATATAGCAAGACTTTTAATAGTAATTCTTACTATTCTTCTAATAAATAAAGCTTTCTTTAGAGATGAGCTCGCGGTAGCGGAGATAAAAGTCGAGGAAAGTGTTATGCTAGTTGCAGTCTTGCTACGCGTTAAATTTAAAGTTTCTTAAAGGAAGTATTTAAGTGGGCTAAATGCTTTAGTAGCATTTTGCGAGTAGTTAAATTGTGCTAAGAAGGTCTAAGTAGCGTTTTAGAATAAGAGAACGTGTTATTAGGTTAAAATAAGGAAGAGGACTAGTAAGGGCAAGCACTTATAAGATTAATAACTCTTATTATGCCGTCGAAACATGCTCTTAAAGCAAAATAGTAAAAGAATATAAGCTCGGTGTTATTAATTAATAGTCGGAAGATAGGAGGCTTTAAATTAAATTTGTTAATTATTAGTAAAGGAATAAAGAGTAAGATATCTTATATTTAATAAGATTAGTGCTACTAGTTAAAATTTACTCTAAAATCTAACTCTATTCGGTCTTATATCTTTATATAAAATGCACGGTTGTGCGAATGCTACTTTAGCAATTAAATAGTTTTAAGGATAAAATCGATATTTTATAATTTAGTTAGCCTTTATTCCCCATTTTACCTTTAATTACCTCGAATTCCTAGAATTGCATCTTACCGATAATATCCTTAACATTTGCATATAATTGATTTAAAGTAAAATTAAACCCGTCTTATATAAGCAGAGCTTATTAGCGTTTTGACATCATAAAACAAGTAATTTCTCTATAAGAATGAATTATTACTTATAGTGCCGATTGCAATAATATGCGTAATAGCATCCGCGCTCGAAGTACTAGTGCTAGTAGAAGACGAGCTTTATGCAAAGGATAAGGAAAGCAAAGCTATTATTAGGACTTTAGACTTTAATAACATTGCAAACTTGAAAGCTTTAATATTATAAAAATAAATATATTTGGCATTAACGAAGGAAATATCGAATGTCGGTCGATAAAGATAACATTTTACACTAGAATAATAACATTAAGCATATTATATAATTAATGATTTAGAAGTGGATTATACTAATTTTAGCGCAAGTGCTTAAGGGGTTTACTAGCTTTTATTGCTAACGCCTCTAAGCGCGGCGGATTTAAAAGGCACTAAGTCGCTGCCCCCTGCCTTTGCACCCTGCCTTTGCCCCCTGCCTTTGCCCTATGCCTCTGTCCTAGTCTCTACTAATTACATATCTAAAAGACGCCTAAAAGAATGTAAGGTTTAGCTCATGCAATTGTACCCTTAGATCCTCGTCCCACGCTACTAAGGAGTAGCGCAAGAATAGTATGTAGTTAGGATCTCTTTAACTAGGATATAATCAATTGAGTATATCTCTGTTTTACCCGTTGCATATGCTATAGTAAGATAGTATAGTTATAGATTCGCTTATATGCAAACTAGTGGCGAGGCTCGGATATTCTAATTTGATAACTACTATAGGATTAAGGGACAATCTAGTAGCGGAAACCGACAACAAAAACCCCTATGGCGTTTGGCGCGCGAAGACGCTAATTTAAATGAGTGCTTTGTTAAAGTTCGACGTTTTCCTGTTTTATGCCTTAAATTATTAGCAAACCCAACTTGAAAAGCGTCGCTTAAACTAGTAGTAACGAGGCATTAAAACGTCACCAATCGAGAGGCATAGCTACTTAAAGATTATTTACAATTGTTGCAATTGTCGGTTTAAGATTTGCAAGTCTTGCAATTGCTTGCCAACTCAAGAAAAGGCTAAATTTCAATGATTTTGTGATTTATAAACGCTTGCTTGCTTTAAGGGGTACTTAGCGTTCGAATACATGTTAATTTTACTAAGATACACTATTAACTTAGCAACTTGACGTTTAATAGATTTAAGTTGTGGCGTTAACGTCCCGGCTATATTATATAATTTATCGTTTGCACTAAATCTGGGGTTTTTATAACTATTTCTAAATTAAGCAAAGATTCTTTTATACTTGGAAAATGTTGCAAGGGACTTTAATATCCTTCCTTATATTAAGTATAATGCCTTATAAGAAAGCGCACGTTAGCAAGATAATATTAAGACTTAGCTCTTAAAACTAAGAATAAGGAGGGCTAAGATGGTAATTAAATATAAATGCAAAGTCCTTATCTTTGCCGTTAGTCGATTAGTTAACTTAAATCTGCTTAAGATTCTTAGCTAAGATAAATTTGAGGGACAAATTGTGTATAGTGTATAGTAAAGGCATAACATCGTTCTTAAAGATAAGGAAGTTATAATAATTAGGAATAAGTATAAGTTTATTCTATTAAGTGTATAAGAAGCAAAAGTTAAAGCTAATGCTATATAAGTTCCGGTTTACAAATTGTTTTAGCAATTGCAAGCGAGGCTAAAAATATTTACTATTTTATAAGAGTTTGTAGAATTACTTGCGTAGCTTATATTATAAAGAGAAGTTTTGCTAATTCTTAGCATTAAACACTTTAATATTATATGCTTAAACCCTTTAATTAGTAGCGGGTTAACTATACTTGGAAATTCATATTCTAGTATATTCCCTTCCTATTAATATTCCTTCGGGCTCTCGTGTTTATATATCTAAAATCGACTTTAAAAGAGTTCTCCTTTAACTATAACGCTAAAAAAGCTTGCACAAAAGC
>Ga0302221_10002327_pt1 | contig 11879 bp, 12 predicted proteins | sample II_Palsa_E2_1_FD_193517 | JGI IMG/M metagenome (GOLD analysis project Ga0302221, IMG submission 193517) | Peat permafrost microbial communities from Stordalen Mire near Abisko, Sweden - II_Palsa_E2_1 | ecosystem: Environmental > Terrestrial > Soil > Palsa > Peat permafrost | place: Sweden...
GTTGCCGCAGGGCTCAGCATATCTCGTGATGCGAAAGGGATCGATACGTCTTGGATCCTGTACAACAAACCACCAACAGAATTGAACAACCGCCATGCGGGTTTTTTGCTTGCTCTGGGATTAAACGGGCATCTGAAATCGGTGGCTAAGTGGGTCGCGTTTAAATATTTGACTCCGAAGCATACGATGACTTCCATCGGGCTGCTACTCGGCTTGGCTGCTTCTTACATCGGGACGATGGACTCTCTGATAACCAGGCTACTCTCCGTCCATGTGACTCGTATGCTTCCCCCCGGTGCTGCGGAGCTGAATCTTTCGCCTCTGACCCAAACTACTGGCATCATGGGGATTGGTCTCCTGTACTGCAACACACAACATCGTCGAATGAGCGAGATAATGGTGTCAGAAATTGAGCATATCGATACGGAGACTGAGGAGGAGCCGTTACGAAATGAAGGCTATCGACTTGCTGCCGGATTTGCTCTTGGCTTCATCAACCTCGGCAAAGGATCGGATTTGAAAGGACTTCAAGATATGCGGCTCACGGAGAGACTCCTTGCCCTTGCAGCAGGCAGTAAGAAAGTGGATCTTGTGCATGTGTTGGACAAAGCGACGGCTGCGGCTGTCGTGTCGATTGCTCTGATCTTCATGAAATCAGAGAATCAAGTCCTAGCCCGGAAAATTGATGTGCCAGATTCTCTTCTCCAGTTCGATTACATCCGACCTGATATTTTCCTTCTTCGGACGGTTGCCAGACATTTGATAATGTGGAGCAAAATTGAACCTTCTTTCAACTGGATCAAGGTCAATTTACCTCGAGCGTATCAAGATCGAAGCAGACTCGAAAGTGTGAACACTCTGACGAGCGAAGATCTCCCTTTTTACGATATCATCACTGGACTTTGCTTCAGCATTGCACTAAGATATGCTGGATCTGCTTCGCTGGTTGTTCGGGACTTGCTGGTCCATTACCTTGATCAACTTATGCGGATCTGCCGTATCGAGGCGAACACCTTCGATAAGAAGTTGACTAGAAACACTGTGCGAAACTGTCAAGATTTGGTAGCTCTTGCAGTTGCTACAGTAATGGCTGGTACTGGAGATCTTATAGTGTTCCGCCGGCTTCGATCCATGCACGGCCGCGATGATAATGAAACACCATACGGTAGTCACCTTGCAGCACATCTGGCGATTGGTGCTCTGTTTTTGGGAGGTGGAACTTTTACTTTTGGCACATCAAACTTGGCCATAGCTGCATTGCTGGTGGCATTCTATCCCATTTTCCCATCATCGGTACAAGACAACAAATCTCATCTACAAGCTTTCCGACATTTTTGGGTTATGGCGGCAGAAGCTAGATGTCTTGTTGCCAAGGATATCGATACCAATCTGCCCACACCAATTCCGATCACAATCACCCTTCGAAGCGGTCAGCAAACTCAGCGGCATACGCCTTGCTTGTTGCCAGAACTAGATCATATTCAGACAGTTCGCACAACAAGTCCCGAGTACTGGAATCTTGCCCTCGATTTCGAACACAACCAGACACATATCGCTGCATTCAAAGCGACTCAAACGATTTGGGTACGACGTCGACCAGCCCATGCTGCCAACACCTCGGTGTTCCAAGCAACTTTACAAGCTCTCAACGATGGAGAAACCTCGCCACCAAATTCACTTGAGTGGCTTTTCGAACTACCTGCGTTTGCGTACCTCACCAAAGCAGAAAGGGCGTTGGTTCTCCCACCCAATCAGGGTGGAGCAAGTGATATCCAAGCTGGGACGGATCAGACCGTCGTGGATTTTAGACTAGTACTTGAGAATGCTACGCTCGATAGCGGGAAGAGAGATCGATTGTTAGGTTTGAGGCTTCTATTCGATTGGGCAGATCGAGCGACGAGCGATGGAAAAGATATGCAGTGGATACGGAGAGAAGTTGTGGAGAGGTTGAAGGCTAGGGTGTGGATGGTTGGGACACAAGAGTAGTGCTTCGTTCTGGTGTTACGAGTTGCTGCATTGGAGGTTTGGCCCGGCAAGGTCTTGTGCATTTTAGCGGTGGACGGAAAAGGTGCATTTTGGTGGGAATATAGATCATAGGGGAATGGGAATGCTCATGGTTAGTCTAGATGGATGTATGTTCTAAAGTCGAGCTGAACAATGGATGCTTCCACGTGACGAGATCTACCAAATGCCTACCTAAGGCTCGCTAACCCTTAGCCCCACTCCATGCTCATAACGTCACTTACTTTGCATCAAACCCACGGATCTAACGGCTCAGAACCACGAGAGACTCTGACAGGCGCCGAACAGTATCCTTCAAAATCCCCTGCATTGTTTTCTGAATACCTACATTGAGAGAAGACAACGATGTGGTGCTACCAACTTACCATTGTACAACTCATTTATAAACTCTTCAAGAAGAAACAGCGGGACGAGCAGAAGAAAGCTGCCTCGCAATCTCAAACCTAGCATCATCTACAAATATTCAGTCTAAAATATTTGAGGATGGAATCCCTCATCCTCGGACATTTCCTCGGGTCAGACAACTTCGAAACCAGCAAACTCTTCGGCAAGCATATCTTGAGATGGTGCGTCCATGTGGGCATTTTCGTGGCCTTTGTGATAGCTTGGTTGCTGTCGAATGGAGATAGGAAGAGGGAAGAGGCTATGAGAGAATACATTGGAATTTTTGAGGAAGGAGATTGTGAAGGATGACGTAGACGGTGATGTTGACCGGGGAGAGAGGAGGGGGGAAGGGTTGAGGCGGTTGTTGGAGAGTTTGGTGGGACTTTGGGAGGATTTGGCGAGGGGAGGGAGGGGAGGGTTGAGGAGAAGGGAAAAAAGAACTGTATAGGGTGAATTTGCTGCTTTTGAAGGCGGAGACGTGTGAAGGAAGTGGGAGATCGAAATGGAGGAGGAGGGGTATTGTGGAGGATGTGAGGTGTTTCGTCTGGCTGAGTATTATCCAATGGTATTGTAGATTAGAAAGTATCAATGCTCCATGCGCTTTTTGTTGTTTGTATTGATCAGTATATTATTTTTTGACTAGTCCAAGATATTAGCGCAAGGTGAAATGCCAATATCACTGAATATGATTCTCTCCTTTATCTTTAGCAATTTTCCAAAAGCACCTAGAACAATCTATGTTCGAATTGTTTTTCATTTCGCACTGTGTTGGTCTACGGTGCGTTTGCTAAAGAATATGGTAAGTTAATCAAGAAAGAGGAGCTCGTGAGGTCTGAGCAGTTCGCCTGGGAAGATCATGGAATTATTAATGAAAGGCTATATGTGCTGTCCTTGACCCAGGTCCTTGATCACAGAACCCTGCTTGGGTACCCTTTTCAGATTCAGAGCTACGTCTCTGCACACTCCAATTACCGCAGCTTCTCGTACCTTGCATACTGTTCATCCGTATGTCCATGCACATTCTTCAAATACTTATTGAAATCTGCAGCGGTCTTGATAGTATGCTCCACATGATCCCACGTTAGCCTTTCTTTCTTATATAGAGCCAGTTGTCGAGCGGTCCCCACGGCGTTCCGTATCTCGCGCCCATTCATATCTTGTTCCGCCAACTCGTCCATATGCAACTTGATCTCGTCGATGTCGACATCTTCTCCATCTTCTTGCAATATGTCGAAAAAGTTTTGCCAGATTTTCTTTCGAGACGTGGGGTTGAGGTTGGGATAATGAAGCGCGACTTGCATTCTCGAGCGGAAGGCTTCGTCGAAGGTGCCGACACGGTTGCTGGTGAGAACGAGGATACCTTCGTAATATTCAAGGATACGGAGAAAAACTATGATTAGTCAGATAAATTTACATTCGTGATGGAAAGAAGAGTTAACCTGATACAAAGCTGTTTCGTTCAAAGTCAGCTAAGCTCCGTTCTTCAAGAAATACATCCGCCTCATCCAGCAAGAGCACTATATATTTGATTAGCATGAATAAAGTAAATTGCTTATCGAACATACCACAATTCCAAGTCTTTCCTAGGTAGAGAATTGTCTGCAAGTACTTTTCAACAGCCTCAGCATTAGTTCCGATATCACCACAGGTGACCCGATACAGGGGCATTTCCGCGAGCTCGGCGACACTGATCACATTCAGCAGATGGTACTTACCCAGCGCTCTCCATTACTCATAATAACAAATACTACATACCTTTCTACGTTCATTATTAATGACATATCATTTGAATTGGGCACGAAACTCACCAGCTGTTAAGGTCTTACCCGTTCCAGGGCCGCCATGCAATAGGATAATAAGGCCGTTTCCTTTTGACGCAATTATGTCATCTCTTTTACCTAAGTTTATATCTTGTCTCGTCCCATGCTTTGAAGCTCGGACCATAACGAGAGCTTTTATCAAGTCTTTTGTCCTCGATGGGAGAACCAGTCTCTCAAATGCTTCTTTATTCCAAGATACATCTCCAACATTTTCAACATTGAGAGCCACTATAAAGTTTAGCTACAATGATGCCAGAAGTGTATAATTGCACCAGCTTACCCCACTTCTTATCTTGTATAACGAATGCATGAATGTGAGGAGGCATCATATATAAGTCCTCTTCATTTGGGAGATGCTTTTGTTGCAGCAGGGGCCCCGGGCTATCGTCTCTGAAGGAGTAGGAGTTCCCCAGCTGCTGCCCTGGATGGAATACAGGAGCTCCAGGATGGAATCTCCGATAAGTGCGGTAGTCAATCATACATCTTGTTGCAACCTATGGGTATTAATAGCAACTCGGCTACTAGTCAACTTGAAGGGTCCGAAAGTATCTTACATGATTCTCGGTTTTCGTAACATCCCACCCAGTGTACGAGATATAGTGTTGAAATCTGAGATTCCAGAATCTTTCTCCGCGTCTCTTCAAATCGTTACGGAGGTCTTGGGGCGCGTATTTGATTGGATACACAGGCAGCCCTTGTATTGGAACTGTAGTGCGGATTTGGTCTGGCCGAATCGATAGAGTAACACCCTTTCGTAGGAACTGCAATCCGTCAAAAGTCCATCCCCAACACTTGAGGTCGAGGTCGACATAGCGGTGAGGCCACGAAGTCAAGTTATATGCCGCATATGTTTCCTGCTTGTAAGACAAAACAATATCACCTGGACAAAATAGATATTCAAGGGTATGTTGATCTGTTTTTCCGTCGCGAAACAATTCATCTGCTTGTTTGAATCGAGCCCCGAAGTTTCCCTCAACGTAATCCAGGAAAGCTAAAATCTGGCTCCTAACAGAAGGCGTGCAATTTTTAGCATGTTCTAAGAGCAATGACCGGTGGTGGTATACAAAAGCGTAGGGCGGTTTTAATCGCAGGTATCCAAAGTTCGCTAGTTCTTCTGCTAGGTGGTTGAAAGTATCAGGGTAATGGCAAATCGATATCTGCCTTATAGCCGAGTCCAGGCTTCTTGATATGACCACTATGGACTCATCGCAAACTTCTCTATCCCTACTACTCATAGCTAATTTAGGAAAAATTGTTTTTCGATGCCTTGGTGCATACCGGCGAGTGTTCGTGCAATAATATTCTCTGCAGACCAGGAAGCTGGCTTTCTTCTTGATAGCTGATATATACCTTTTTAGGCTAGGGATGGGGATGTGACCTGACAGATGCCTGGATGTGATTCCAGAATCCCGACTTTTGAAGGGAACATCTTCATAATATTCTGCAAAATGGTGGCGTAGGACGTCTGCACTGCCACATCGAATTTTACACAGGATTCGATACTGTGTCGCATGGCTCCAAAGACGGGAGACTTCCTCGAGAGTTGCTTCTTTGTTTTCGGGTAAAGAAGCTGGCACATCGTGAAGGATTGGTGAATCCTTGTCCTCCACTTCATTTTCGTTATCAGAATAATCTTTGATGGAGTCGGTCTCGGAGATAGATGATATAGACGATGACTCCTCATCTGATACGGGATTCATCTGGACCTCCTGGAGCAATTCATTCTCTCTTCCTGTTAAGGGTCTCAACATCCTTCGATACACTGCCTGCTTCAAGATTAGCCGTCACAGTCCCACAGGCGAAGAACTAGGACATGTAAATATATGACTACTTGCCGTGTGCTTTGCTTTTGACAGTTCTGATTTTGGACCCTCCGTTGCATCATCATGCAGGCATTGCGTATTAGAGTCGATATCTAATTGAGGTGTTGAACCGAGCCTAGCCTCATCCTCTAGTTCATTCCTTAATCTTCTTTTCGCATTAACTTCCAAGCCGGCATTGCGCTTAGGCCTGGCTGTTATTGATGCAGAGCCGTCTGAAAATTCCGACGACATTGAGGAAGAGCTTCCGCGCCTATGTGGGCGAGACCGGCGGCCGTCATACTGTCGGGTCAAATCAACTATCTGTGTGGGTTGGGGTAAAGGCTCTAGCACATGCTCGTTTGGGACGAGGGGCTGCAATGAATTCTCCACAGACTTCAAAGACCAGTCTCGAGAAATGGTTGAGTTGATGAGGAATTCCGAGGATGGTGGTGGTGTTCGAGGCCCATACTCCGGCGTACTTCCCCCCCACTGCGGCGTTCTCGCCCCAGGAGGAGGCGACGGTGGACCTAGTGGGGGCATGGTCGCTCAAAAATAGCAAATCTGTAGCAATGTTTAGTTGAATGGGTATACAGGATGGAACGGGCCCTCGTAAAATCTGGATGTTGATTGCGCCCAGGCCGCCAGTGATGTTGTCTACGCGCTCCGGTCTGAGTAATGCATGATGTTGATTGCGTAGGATAGTATGGGGAGCGAGAAGAACCAAGCGAAGCATTGCGGCCGTGTAATTTTCATTGGATACAAAATAGCATGTGATTCCTTTTTCGTTCTAGGCGTCAAAGTCGAGACTGCGACGACTGGTATATCTTGCACCCATCACTCGTCACTATTCCTAGTAGAACTTGCATAATTCAGGCCCTTGGAAGACTTCAGGCCTGGATTAGTTTCATTCATCGCCATGGAAATGTCCAATGCTCTCGTGCAAGTAGACAACTCGACTAACATGAGAATTTATGACCCAATTCAACCTGCGTTGGTGGCTGCCCAAAGGCTTTCCAGTTCGATTCCTTCCCTACCACAGAAGCAGCTGGCCTTAGCGCCAACTTCTGCTGTCGAAGCTTGGTATACAAGTTCTACAGGAGCAAGGTTAGCTCGAAAGTGTCTTTCTCGAGCAGTAGCCTTACTGATACTGGGATTGAGATCTTCCGACGAGATTATTCGGCATGCATACGATGAGGCTAAAGCGATCTTCTCCACTGAACTCTCTAAAGATGAGTCTAAACTTACATGGTTGCGTGAGAAGGCATGCATGGCCGACATTATAGCCGTTCTTGCAGATTTACGACAGAAATATGACAATAAGCCCGAATCTAAAGCTCGCAAATGGCTCGCTATCTTCTCTCGAAAGATAATTTATTACGGCACAGTTTTGGATGTACTCGTACAACAATACCCAGAGTACGTGTCTTTAGCTTGGGGTACTATGAAATTTTTGTTCATTGTCAGTGCATACGTTCGTTCGCCATTTCAAGATTAGAACTAATCCCTCAAGGCCGTCAACAACCATGAAGAGAAAACCCAACAACTTGCCAAGGCTTTCTCGCGAATAGGAGAAATACTTCCGCGGACGGACCTAGCCTTGATGCTTTATCCAACGGAACTAATGAGCAACGCTGTGGCACATCTCTATGCCCGAATCATCAGGTTTATGATTCAAGCAATGAAATGGTATAAACAGGGCAAACTTGTTCACACTTTCAGCGCAATAGCCAAACCGTGGACTTTGGATTTCAAAGACAACGTTGAAGACATTGCTGCACAATCTCGCTATATCGATGAGCTCTCAGGCACAGCTTCAAAGGCTGAACTTCGAGACACTCATCTTGACCTTCTGCAGACCCGCGCAGAAGTTCGGGAGGTACGGCTTGAGATCAGATCTCTTGCGGACATAGTAAATGCCAGAGTAAATCAACTACTTCAAACAAGATTTGGTAAGTTTAAGATATATTGTAAGTTCCGCACTAAACTTCATCTAGCCACTGAAGCATTAGAAAGCCAAGTTCGATTGAATGTCATTTCAGAGAGAGAAGCAATTAGTAGCAACCAACTATCCCAAATCGCCGCCCTCCCGGTTTTTGTATCTTTGTCGTCATCACAAGATACCCTAGATTACTGTTCATCCATGCAGCGACGTAAGAGAGGTTCACGAGTCCGCTCACGATTACAAATCTCTCGTCTAGAGCTATGGGCCACGTCCCCGCAATCTTCACTCCTGATTCTGGATAATAGCATTGGTCGCCCATCGAAGGATCTCTTCATCGATTTAGTTCAGCTCCTCAGTGTATCGGGGAAACCCTTGATCTGGGCCCTCCGTTTTGCAGATTACTGGGACACTGAATTGTCTCTTTCCTCTATCCTCAGTATGCTTGTCATTCAAGCCCTTCAACTAAATCCTTTCCCGTTAACTCGAACACCGAACCCTCTCACATCTACTCACTTCGGAACCGCAGCCAGTGATATGGACTGGCTTCGCCTGCTTAACCAGAGCCTATCGACACTCCCCCAAATATTCATTGCAATTGATACCGCGCTCATCGCTGCTGCAACGGGCAATAGCACATATCGCGCATCACGTTGGCTACAGTCACTTTTGGAAACAGTGAAGTCAACTAGTGTTAAACTATTTGTTGAGTCAAACGCAGTGGATCTCGATTATATATCCAGGAGCTGGGAGGAGGGAACGTGGAGTAGAGTTAGTGCTGTGGCTATTAGTGAGAAGAGAGGTACGCCTAGGAGAAGGAAGGCACGGCATAGTCATCGTGGGCGCATTGGTACGAGCCACGGTTAATAGTGGCGTGGTACAGGAATACTGATCAACGACTTGGTGTACTAACATTTTCCTTTACACGACTTGCCCAGAATCAGTCCGTGAGGGCTACTCCTCAAATCATTTGTGAGCACCATGACCACCATGTCCATGGACCGAAGAGAGCCCAACACCAGGAACATGTACAGAGCCAGAACCAGAAGCATGTCCAGAACCAGAATCATGTTCACCTCCCGACCCAATCTCCGAAAAATACAAAGACCCATCTCCATCAAGAGCCTGCTTCCCTGCCGGCATCCACTCCATAACAATCCCTTTCTTCGCCTCCAACCAATCATCCTTCTTGATAGTATACGTCACACTCGGCACATCCATACTTTTCTTCATTCCATGATCTGGGGTACTCTCACGCGCCAAGTGCTTTAAGTGAAGACTTCCCATCAGACCCTGGAGCGCAACATTCTTCAGCCCCGTCTCCACGAACGCTTTTCCAAAGCCCAAACCACCTAAGTTTCCATTGCTCATTTTTGTCGGCTGGCCTAGGAGGATATAATCCAGGATGGAAATGAGCGCTTCCTTGCCGAATTTGAGCTGGGCCACCTCGTGATGGATAACAATCCCAATATGTGCCACTGAGTCTTTCGGATCTTGAGGATTTTGTCTAAGATCGAGAGACAAGTATCCAACCACGGGAATAGTGTCTTTAATCATGAATTTCGCACGATCGAAGTTCAATTTCATGTGGGTGTCGAGGTTCGGCTTCAGGAGGATAAGAAGATGGATCGTGCGACTGATCTCTCGCAGATGCTTGTCCACCTTCAGTTGCAGGTCCCAGTCTGTGATAGTGGCCCATGCAGGGTTCGCCCCTTCGTGTTTGTTATTGGCGAGGAGGATGTGCTTTAGTTGTGTGACTTCTTGGGGCTGCACGTCGCGGAGTATGAGTCGGCCAGGCTTCTTTTCATTACCTGTTGAGAATCCATGAGGGTGTATGGCTAGTTGGGCTAAAGATATTGGTGGCATCTCTTTGCGGTTTTCGAGGAACTGGCTTCGTCCAGAAGTTGAAGGAATTTAATCGAGTAAATGAGTTCTTAAGGCAACAGATAAAGTGGGGAGGATTAAAATTTGGTCTCCTTGGATAAACAGAGCACTGGTGTTTGGCAGTGAAAGAAATATAAGTCCCAAGGGAGATTGAATTGATTTATAGGCATGGTAATTGAGGTGTGACTGAGAGCATTTAATTGTTTGCTATACGTGTCAGTGGCACCATTCAGAAATCGGGTGCTGCAATGTGTGAATCAGAGCATTTGACTGTGTACTAGATCTCCGGGGTATTATTCTAAGACTCAGTGCTATGATAGGGCTTCCATTCACATTCTTCGTTAGCATATACATCCAGTTATAGAAACAGGAAACGCAAATGATTTTGGCCCATTCCAGGCTCTAACTTCAAGCAATGTCATTATTTGAGGGCTGCTATTGCTTACACAACAAACTGATACACGTTGCCTTCCGCAAGCTTAGCAGCGTGAGGCTTATCCCTCATTGAGGGTAGTCAATAGTGCAACCGTAGTGTAGTGTCACTGCAGTGCCACTGCGGTGATGTGGTTTAAGTGGGTCCATAGTGTGGTGTAGTGTAAGGATTTTGTACGCAGTTAGTATAGTGTGGTATAACTGCACAGCGGTTTGCACATCGGTTTAAGGGGTAAACTCGCTTAGCTAAACACAGGAATACCCACAGACTCAGGATTAATCTTCCCTTTTGCTGATTCCGTTTTAGTCTGCGGAGGTGAGCAACTGCTGATTTAACCTGAGCTGCGGGTGAGCATACCTGAGCCGGGGTGAGCATGCCGGAGCCACGCCTGAGCGAGCCTGCGCACCATAATGCTAGGGCCCTTTTAGCCTCCTGCGTGCCCCGGCTACAGTTTCCTTACCGAATTTTACCTGGGAATCCCTTTCTGCTCCCTTACAGAGTTCCTGCCGGAGCAGATTTTGGATCCCTCTTTGTATAGCATCTGTTCCTCTCATATATGGCCTGAGATCCCTTGTATTTTTATCATTACACAGAGCTTGAGCTAATGCCTGTCCACCTAGATAAAGCCTATTCAAGTCGGAGCCGGATCATGTCCTAGCGCGTGCGTACTGCGGCCGGAAGATCCAATTCTAAGACTTTTCCTCTTCCTTGTAGGCCAGCAAGCGCTGCTCGTCTAAGTTGTCCATAGAATATTCTTCCTCGTGCTCAGACGCCTTAGCTAATCCTTGCTCGAACATGCGTTATCGTCACTGCTGAGGTCAAAGGTCGCTGCCGCTTAAGCTATTACGAAGGCGGGCGGCATTGAAATCGGACCAATGTTTAGAAGGGTTCACCGGCCAACCGCTCATCCCGGCCAACCGCCCAACCAAAAACCACGAATAATCATCATCTTTAAAAATTAATTACGACATAATCAATTAATTAATTTCGTTAATTTCACGCTTAATTTATTCCATTTTACTGTCTCTTTAATTCGCCAATATACCAGTAAAAAAAAATCCCGTAGTCGACTATCTTAATAATCCCGAAGAGATATTATTTAAGGAATATTTATAAATAACGTAAAAAGCTTGGATCGACAGAAATAAAAAATTATTTATTTAAAAAATAATATAATATTATGGAATTAATTACTGGAAGAGATTACGAGATTAAATTAATAAAATAAAGTCAAGAAAAGAAAATATTATATTAAGATAATAATTAAGACTAAAAGAAGAGAAGATAATTAAGTAATATATTTAATAACTAGAGATTTGGGGCTGGCCATCTATAATTAATTAATTAAATAAAATAATAAAGGAATTATTAATAGCAAAGGGGGATATTAAGAATATTAAACCAAACTAAAGCTAATAATTTTTATAACGTTATCCCGATTTAAAATCTTGATTTATTTTATCGTTAATGTAACGGCAGGAACTGAGCAGGTGTCGTGAACAGAGATCTCGATTCCTAGGTCTAACTAAAACTTAAAGCTAAGGAGGAAAGAAGAGAAGTCGAGGAAAGAGAAGTAAGTTATCCCCGACGTCTCC
>Ga0302221_10002333_pt1 | contig 11860 bp, 2 predicted proteins | sample II_Palsa_E2_1_FD_193517 | JGI IMG/M metagenome (GOLD analysis project Ga0302221, IMG submission 193517) | Peat permafrost microbial communities from Stordalen Mire near Abisko, Sweden - II_Palsa_E2_1 | ecosystem: Environmental > Terrestrial > Soil > Palsa > Peat permafrost | place: Sweden...
GAAGTTATTTACTTTTTTAATTATAATTCTTATTATTTTAAAAGTATTTAAAACCGAGTTAATTAAGTCTATAATTAGTCTTCTTTGAATTTCTTTTAATGTTTTATTAATCGCAGTCAAATAATTCGACAAGTCTTTAATAATATTTCCGCTTATTATTATAATTATTCTATTCTTTAAATTTATTATTATTATAATAAGACTAGACTTTCCTTTACGAATTAAGACTATATTAAGACTTAAAGTCGAAGCCTTTAATTAAATGTCCGACTTTAATAATTTTTTAAAGCCGTTTTTTTTTATCGTGTCGGATATAATAAAAGAAAGTATAAAAGGGAAAAAGTTTATAAAAGTGTCTTTAATTAATGTTTTAATCGATTTCAAAGGCTTTAACTTTCGTCGGATAATAATAATAAACAAGTTTAACTCTTAATTAAAAAACGAGTTTAACGCTTTGTTTTATTATATAAGTTTTCTTATTCGTTTAAAAGATTTACTTCCCGTTAAATTAAAGCCTTTAATAAAAGATACTTTTATATCTTTTCTTTAAATCTTTTTTTAAAGAGTTACGAGAGCGATTTTAAAAGGATTTAAAGTAATTATTATAATAAAAGTATTAAAGTTCACTTAAAATTCTTCTTTATTGAATTATTTTTAAATACGAATATCGATATCGAGGTTATTAATATAATTCATTTCTTTTACTATATTAAACACAGTAAAAGAAGAGTTCGATTAAGATTTTTATATAAATAAAGAGATTTTATTTTTAAGCTTTTTTAATAAAATAATGTTTAATAATAATTCATTTAAAAAAAGGCCTTTTAATAAAGTCATAGTCGGTTTTCTTTTATTATACCGAGTATAATAAAGAATCTCGTATAAAAAGTACTTTTTAAAAAAATTTAAAGTTTAAATTCTTAAAAGGCGATTTAAAGATTGAAAAAGTCGAAATTCCGTTTATAACTTTTTAATATAAAATAGAAAAATATATAAAAAGAAAGGTTTATTTTAATATAAAAGAAAGAGTCTTTATATATATAGTTTATAAATGAATTAATAGTCTCGAAATTTAAAAATAAAGCCGTTTATTAAGTCTTTAAAAAAAGAATAATCCGTTTTAACGAGTTTATTTCATCTTTTCTTTTATTAAAGATTACCGTCTTTTAATATAAAAGAAATAAAAATAAAAGAGAAAAAAAAGCGATATTATAATATTATATTATAAATAAACAGAATATAAAGAAATAATAATGAAATTTCAAGTGCTTTTTAAAAAGAAATATATATATAAAGCTTTTCCTTTTATAGTGAGTTATAACGGAATAATTATAATTTATATTAGTTTTAATTATTTAATTCTATTTTAAGTGTTTATAATTAAATAAAAGAGTCCTTCGTTTTTAATTAAGTCTTTTTTTTAAGAATCACTTTCTTTCGACGTATTAAGTTTAATAAAATCAATTTCGGCTTTTTAATCGATAAATATAAAAGTGTCTTTTTTATAAACGAATTTCTTTAAACGATTATTAATATATATTCTTTTTAATAAAATTATGTCTACTTCTTTAAATATATAAGTCCTTTTTAAAGTATTAACCTTTTTAACTCGATATAACTTAAATTATTTAAAACTGAGTTTTAAATTAAACGATATATCTTTTACGCGCTTTAAATAATATATAAGTATTATGTCTTTCGCTTTAATCTCTTTTTATCAGATTTAATGTTTTTAATTAAAGCTGTTTTTATCCTTTTTTCGAATCCGTCTTTTTCAAAGAATAATTTCTTTTATATCGTTGTCTTTTAATTATAATTATTTAATACGTAATATTAATAACTCCTTTTTAAAACGTGTTTTATATTAATGAAATAACCTTTAAATAAAATATCTCGTGTCGATAAAAAGAATAACCTCTCTTTTATAAATTAAAAAAAAGAGAGTAATATCAATAAACTTATAAATTAAAGTCTTTTTTATTAAAAGTATAATTATAAAGTTCTTTTATTAACGCTTTCTTTTCTTCTCTTATTTTAAAAAGTACTTCGGAAATAAACTTATAATTACGCTCGATTATATTATTCGCTTTTAAATTATAAATAAAAATTTAAACTCGTTTAATATTATACTTTTTAATGAAAGTAATAATAACTCTTTAGTTTTCAAGGCCTTTATTAATAACGAGTCTTTTAAAAACGTTATATCGATATATAACCTCTTTTTAAAGAAAAGTAATAATTTTTTATTATAATATTAATAAGAGTTTTAACCTCCGGCTATTTTAATAAGTCTTTTTTAATAACAATTAATACTTTCCTTCTTTTATTAGTCGGTATATATGTCATATTTAGTCTAACTTTCTCTTAAAGTATAAACGTTTATATAAGATATAATATTTCTTTTATTTTAATAACCTTTCGTTTTTAATAATCGACGTAACTTTAAACGTATTTTTTATAGTTAAAGTAATATTTATTTTAGAAAAAACGTGTAAAGACTTTATAATAAATGTTTTCCCGTTTTTTATAACTTAATTTATTATAATAATTATTAATTACTTTCTTTCTTTCTTTAAAACAATTTATAATTAATCGTATTAATTGACTTTTACCTCTTCGTTTATATAATTATCCGTTAATAATAATATAATATAAACCCTTCTTCTTAAAACGATAAAAGGCTTTAAAGTCTTTTATCTTTAAAGGCTTTTTAATAGTCGTAAGAAACCGAGCGATCTTTTAAAATTCTTTTAAGTATTACTTTTTAAAAGACAACTCCTTTTATTATGTCTAATATAATAAAGACTTAATACTTAATACTTTTTTGACTTTGTCGACTTTATTAACTTATAAAAGATCTATTTATACTAAGACTTATTTATTAATGTTTTTTTAAAGCGCATCGTCAATATCATTAAAAAAGTGCCTCGCTCGTCTCGATAAACTGTCAGCGACAATATATATATTTTTTTTTTAAAATATGTCTGACTTTAAAATTAAATAATTATATTTAAATTATTTATCGAATTAAGAGTATATTTAAAAGATTAAAACCCGTCTTTTTTAATTAAGTTATTAAAACTATTATATTTGTTTCGAAGATAAAGTGTACTTTCATTAAATAAGACCGTATTTTTTTAAAGGCTTTTAATATACTTTTATACTCTCGTTTAATCACGTCGTAGTTTTATTTAATAGAATTTTAAAAGCCACTCTTATATTAGATAAAATAACGCTTCTTCTTGTCTTTAATATTCAGTTATTATAAAACCGCGTTTTATTTAATTAAGTTAACGTCGATAATAAAGATGATATCTTTTACGCTTTTAAAATAATTAATTTTAATAAGAGTAAAGGCTTTTATTAACGCCGTTTATGATTCTTTTAAAGCCTTAGTTTATTTATACTTTTAAATAAAAGGAACGTCTTTTTAAAGAGTTTATAAAGCGGTTCGGCGACTTAATTAAAATCTTTTACTTAAAGCTTATAAAAGACGTATACTTTAAAAAAGCTTCGGACTTCGGATTCGTTTTATAAACGTTTTATTCTAGAATTTTAATAACTTCAATAATGTTTAAGCGTCTTTTATCAATATCCGTCACGAATTTAATTATCTTTAATTTAAATATATAATATTAAGACTTTAATTTAATAATAGCTCTGGCTCGTTTTATTCTTTTTAAAACTTAATTTAAGCTCTGAATATATTCTAATATAAAACGTCGAATCCTTAATATTATTTCTATATAATTATAATAAGTTTAAAGTCTTTTAATATTAAGATCATTAATATATAATATTATAATCTTTAAAATGACGTCGATTAATATTCGTTGAATGATTTGAATAAACTGAGTTATTAAATTCGTTCTCTTTTATAATAGTCGAGTTAAACGAAGAAGATTAATTAAAGTTTAAAAAGTAATTACGTCTTTACTTTTTAAAATTAATAAAGTTTAATCATAGTTTGAAAAGATATTAAATAATAAAGTTATTACGTATTTAATAAACTTTTCAAAGAATTCGTTTATATTAAAAAGCATATTAACGTCGCGAATCGTAACTTTATTTATATATATAACGGTTATAATAAGTCGGTAAGCCTTTTTTTCCTTTTTAATAATTAAGAACTATAAGTTATAATATAACCTTTAAGAATATTCAAGTGTTCCGCACTTTAATCTCTTTTTAAACATCTTAATCACTTTATTTATTAATGTTTTAAGAATAAGAAAGTTATCAGTTTATTACGCTTTATATTTAATCGTTTGAATCTTTTGAAATAAAGCCACTTTTAGTCGTATCGTTTTATAATGAGTTTAATTAAACGTAAAGACTTCTTCTCAGTTTATAAAGACTTTAATTAAAACGTCTCTTTCTTTTAAAGTTAATTTATCTTTAATAAACAACTTTTCAACTCGCTTTTTAATTAATCGAGATTTATAAAAGAGATTAAAAAACCTTTTAATAAGTTAATCTTTATACTTCTTAATATTTTTCGATATAAGCTTCTGTCACGGAATAAAGCTTTATATAAAGGAATACCGTAGATATATATAAGGATCGATTATTAAAAAGAGAAAGAAGGTCTGATTATAAAAAGACTATAAAGAGCTTTATACGTAGCCTTTGAAGTTAAGCTTAATTAAACTAAGAGATTTATATTTATAAGCCAAGTCTGAATACCGAGTATAATCCGTCACATCACCTTTTTATAAAGCCTCTTTAAAGTTTTTTAAGACGATATAAGAATTAACCGACTAATCAAAAGCTTTAAAGCGACAATCTAATTTAAAAGAAATAAAAGGATATTAAAACAAGCGCCGAGCGTCATATAAAGCGAAGTAAATAAAGGAGATAATAAAAGGAGTATATAATTAAGCGGTTTAATTAAATCATCCGCCGCTTAATATCAAAACTATGAAGTGTCTTTTAAAGCACACTTTATTCTAATACGAAGTGCCTTTTAAAGCACACTCCGTTCTAATTATAAAGTGCCTTTTAAAGCACACTCTATTAAAAACAAAGCCTTAAGCGTCGAACGTCAAAGGGGTTAAAAGCGGTATTTAATACCTCAACCAATGAGTGCCTCAGGCTCGAGAACGTGCTTTAAGCACACGAGGGAAGTGTTCATTCGGTCAGCATCGATATTAACTATAAAGGCCTACTTTAAAACTCATTGTCTATTTATTCCAAGGTCGACTAACGTCTTAAGGGCTCTGAATACGTATACGCGCTTATCAAATGACTTGAATGCTTATAATATAGACATAACCCCTTCATCTTTCGAGCCAGTAAGACAGCCGCGCGAGACAAGCTTCACTCTCATTATCTCCACGGTAAAGGATCTTCACCTTCGGCTTTAGAACCCAGTCTATTCCACCGTCAGTGGCTCGAGTCCCTGTACGAAGATGACGCTCTATAACTGATATCACCCTCTATTCGTCGGGCTACTTCGTTCTTAGTCTATTGCGACTTTATAGACCACTATAATAAAAAAACTAAGACGAACTCGATTATATAAAGCTAGTATATTTGAGACTAAGTCTCTAAAAACTAATCGTTAAAGCATTTAGTGTCAAGAGGTGTATCGAGGTGCACTCTTAACCGGAGTATAAGTGTAATCGTGAGAGTAAGTCGAAGAATATTATACGATCTTATATAACGATCGTTTTTATTTTGATATAAAGAGAGGATCCGCGAAAGTAATTCGAAATCGATTTAACTGATCCTTTTATTTGTCGACCTCTAATTAACTCTATTAATTGTATTATTGTCGTACGAACTTCAAGTGTCTTATCAATCTTTAAAGTAAGAGGATATCTAATAAGAGTATTTATCGTTCGAAGTGCTTTATGTCTTACTGTCGTGAAGCATTAAACACACGGTCGCAAATTGACTAAATAAAGCGATCGTAGATTATTTATAAAAAAACCATTTCGTCGTATTTAAAGATATTGATCTAATCAAGCTATTCATACGATAGTCGTGATAATAAGTAATCGATAATGTCATAGAGTAGAGCTTTATATAAAGGAATATCGTAAATATATATAAGGATCGATTATTAAAGAGAGAAGAAAGGTCTGACTATAGAAAGACTATAAAGAGCTTCGTATATAGCCCTTGAAGCTAAGCTTAATTAAACTGAGAGATCTGTGCTCACGAGTCAGGTCTGAATACCGGGTGTAACCCGTCATAGCTTCTTTTCTTAAACACGCTTTAATTAATCATTTTATCTTTTAAAAATCTCGTTTATAAACGTATTTAAATTAATAAGTCTTATTTTATCGGCTTTCCGTTTATATAAAGTATTAATATAAACAAGCTTTTATTATTGTTTTTTTATAAATTCTATTCTATTACTTTTTTTTATCTCGTTAAAAAGAAAAATAAAAGCGTTTTTAATAAATAAATCATCGACTTATAAGACGTAAATGTCGATGCCGTTAATATTAAAGTCTAGACTCTTTAAATCTAATGTCGTGCTCAGTATAATAAAACCTTCTTTATTATTCGAATTACTCTTTATAATCATATTGTCTTATAAATTCTTTTTATTTAAGCCTTTCTCTTTCTGCTTTTTATTAATACGTCGTTTATCTCTTATATTAACTATTCGTTTTCTGAATTAATACTTCCGTTTAAATTAACGTCGTTTTTAATTATCGTCACTTTTCTTTTCTTAGTCCGATTATTATTCTTAAAAATAATAATAATAGTCTTATCTTTAAAATATTCATAAGTTAATTATATTTCGATAATAAAAGACATCTTTAATAAAATCTCATCCGAGTTCTTGTCAATAATAAAGAAGTTTATATAATTAATTATTCTATCGATATTGACTTTTACTTCTTTATATAATTTAAAAAAAGTATATCGCTCTTTATTATAAAATTAGAAAATTATCGGCCGATTAATTTAAATCGTTAATTTAACCCGTTTTATTACTTTTTTTAATATTATATTGACTTCGGCATTAAAGTCAATAGTTATTATTATTATAATCTTTCTTTTAATTTAAGCTTTTATCTTTTTAATTTATATCGTTAAACCCGAAAGATATTTTTTAAAAAGAAGTAAACGGTTTATTTAAGCTTTATTAATCATAAAAGAGTATAAGTTTAAAATCTTTTATATAATCATATATTTAATACTCGTTTAAAACAAAGTCTTTATTTAAATATTATTTCTTTTAGTCATAAGAATTATTAAAAGCTTTTAATTAAGTAGTTTTTTAAGCCTTTTTTTAAAAGTAAAAATATCTTTAACTTTCAATATAATCTTTTAATTTACAAAATAATTAAAAACTTTTTATTTCTTCGTTAAAGCAATATATTTATAGACGTATCTTTTACGATAAATAAACTTGACTTTTAAAAGAATAAGAGGATTTATATCACTTATTTCATCATCGGCTTAATTATCTTTAATAATTATATAAGATTCTTTATCACTCACTTCTTTTATAATAATTCTAAACTTTAAATTAATTCGGTTGAGATTATAATTCAGATTAATATAACGTTTCTCTTTCTTTAAATATTGTTTCGTGACTTTAAACGGGTTTTTAAAGTGATAGACTTTTCTTTTCTCTTTTTATTAATAATAATAGAATTGACAGCCGGTGTTTTAAATTAATCATTTTAAGACACTCTTTTTATATTCTTTAACGACATATGAATAGACTTTATATTAATGCCTTTACTTTTTTTCTATACTTAACTTAATAAAAACTATTAACGATCCGGGTTTTATAAAACTTGAGTTAAAGTTAAAGTAAAGACAGAGAGTCGATTTTAATATTAAAGTTATAATTAAAAAGAAGGTAATTAAAGAGGCTTAAGCTCTTATTATTAGTTTATAAAAGAATTAAACGGCTTATTATAAGAAGCTTATAGTCCTTTTAATTATTGAGAGTATATATAAAGATAATTAACTCGATTCGTAATATTAATATTATATTCAGTCTTAATTGTTTTAAATCGGATCTATTCTTTTTAAAGCTTACTGCCGTAAAACTCAATTATAATAACACTTAATTGAGGCGTACTTAAGTAAATCATCTTATTCTTATCTAAATAAATAACTCTCTTTATAAGGTTAAATAAGAACTATAAGTATTTATTCTTTATATACGGAGTAGAATCGGACTTTCCGCGGTAATAAAAGCAATAAAGATTAGACTTAACTCGAATAATATTGACGTATACTGTCAATATAAATTCTTAAATAGATTAGAATTTATAACTACGTCTTAAACTAAATATAATAAAGTTGATTAGTGATTTAAATCCCCCGGCCCTTTAATATCTTATACGGCTTATATTAAACACTTTTTTATTTAATTCAAAGTTATTAATTCGAAGCTTTATTATCTCTTATATCATCTCATTTATTTAAGCTTTATTAAACGATTGTTTTCTAATTAATATTATAAATAAAACCTTCTTTAACTCTTTAAGAATCTTTTAAATCTCTCCGCGCTTTTTTACGAGCTTTTTAATCTCTTATTTATAAGCCGATGTCGGTTTTTACTATAGTTTTAAAACTTGACTTATTAGATTAAACTTAACGACTTCGCGGACAGTTAAAAGAAAGTCTTTATACTTTGAATAAGTTTCTAATTTTATATTATTTACTTTGAATTTAATTATTAAACGCTCTTTAATTTACTTTAAAAGCTTTATTAAAAAAAGGCGACTACGATTAATCTTATTTAATACTTTTTTTATTATTAAGACCTTCGATATTAAAGTATATTAATGATAATATTCTTTAAACTCTTTATCAGACTTAAACATTTTGATATATTCATTGAAAAACGTTATTAAATAAATAGACTAATAACGGTTAAAGAAATGGAATTCTTTTTTAAACGCTTTAATAAGCTCTTTTTAAATTGTTTTATTCTTTTATTTTAATAAAGACTTTATAATCTCTCGCCGAGCGTTATTATAATACCTCGATAATTTAACTTTTCGATCGATAATTTAATACTTATCGTAAAACTCATTAAAACGTTTAAGAAACTCTGTGATATTCATATTTAAGAAGTATAATATATTGTCACGGGCTAGGCTTAAAGACGTAGAGAATAACACTGTATATATATAAAGATATCAAATTATAAAAAAGGATCGTACGAATATATAGAATAAATAAGATCAGCTGGTTAACGAAGTCACATGACTAAGCGTAGCCCTGATCACGGCACGGGTACAACCCGTCACATATATCTTTAAAACTAGACATTAATATAAGGAATTGAAAGTTCGATATATTATTAAAAAGTTAAGACGTCGTGTTTTAAAACGTGATTATTTCTATTTTTTAAAAGATTGAAAAGCCGATTATTAAAAGAGTTATTATATTAATTTCGAGAGATGTTTTAATCGAGTCTCTTCTTTTTAATATTATTACTTCGAGCGTGTCTTTTTTTAATAAATAAATAAGAAAAGAGCTTAAAACGGAGCGTTTTAATCTTTCGTTTAAATATTAACTATTCGAGTTTAAATCGGCTTTATCTTTTACGTTTTTATAATATACTTTAAAACTCTTTATTAATGATTTTTTTTGACTATTATTTTTTTAAGAACTTTCTTCGTCTTTAACTTCTCTTTATATTAGACTCAATAAAAACAATTGGCCTTTTATTCAATTGATCATTTTAATTAACTTTTATATCGTTTTAATTATCGTTATTAATAAAATAAATATCGATAAAACTATTTCGAAAACGGCTTTCTTTAAAAGATTTTAAACTACTTTTTATTTTATAGTGTCTCATTATTATAATCTCGTCGCCGCTTCAGACTTATTTTTAATATCGTTTCCGTCACTTATAATATCGAATCTTAACTCAATATCTCTACGCCTTTTAAAATATATTAAATGTCTTATTATCTTCATCGTATTAGTTTTATAAGCTTTAAGCTTTCGTTGTCCGTCTTCTACGGCCGTTCTATTATAATTTCTATTGATTTTAAAGTCTTTTATATCGCTTATCTTTATTCGTATTAATAGTATTATTCTTTTTATCTTCTTTAATATTTTGACGTTTTAATTATAAACTTAAAAGATTATAAAGTCGTTTTTATAAAAAGAAGTCCGAATAGCTTTCGATATTATCTTCTTTATATAAGTCATTAATATAAGAGTAAATAAAGAGAGTATACCGCGTCCTTTTATTAATAGTTTAAGAATAAAGAAAAGAATAAAAATAAGTTCGGTCTTTTTAAGTCTAAGTTATTATATTATAGAGGGGTAAGAAGCTCAGTACATATCGAGAGCAGGAACGTCGAATAAGAGTAAGGATAAAAACAAGGCCACTTAAAGAGGGGATAAATAAAATCGATTATATAAAGCCTTAAAAGCTAATTCTTTATATCCATTCTAATGGACCTTAAAATATAAATCAAAAGTCAAGTAATAAAGTAGGGTAAAAAGTATATTTATTGATGTGTCCTCGGAAGAAAAGAGTGAGTGTTGTAACGAGTGTTGTTCCCCCTGACCAGCTAGTCACCTGACTATTAGTCACTTGACTTCCACCTGACTTCAGCCCTGCTACAATATTGTCTGTCTATTCTCTTTAAGAGAAGTCTGTATTAAGAAGTAAGAAGTAAGAAGCACTTTTAGACCCGTAGATCACGTGACACCCTACTACACTAAGCGACACTACGACGTATGTCTAATCTAATAATGAGAGCTGCGTTTATAAAGGAATTATTAAATGATAATAGACTTTAAAAAGCCGTGGATTGAGCGGCTACTTATAAAGAGCTTATAGCCGTTAAAAACGGATATTAACTTATAGAAATAGAATTGATCATCTTTATTCGACTAGTTTTAAATATTAACAGAGTGTTAAAAAGAGTATAAAAGCTCGAGGATGTTTATACGACTGTTATATTTGAACTCGAGATTAATAATATCGTATTTAAACTTAAGATAATTATATTTGAGTTCGAGGTTATAAAGGTTATATAAGAGGCCGGATCGCTTGTTATTAAAATAATATTAGAGTTTATTTGACTATTATATTAGATTTCTATTATTACTTCTACCGATATTAAAGTATTACTTTTAATAATATTAAATTCGGCGAAGGCGTAATTAAAAAAGAAGACGATTATAAGTATAATACGATTTATAATCATTTTTAAAGACGAGACTTTAAAAGCCGAATTTTAAAATAAAGTGTCTCTTTCTATTTTATAAAGAATTAAAACTAGTGTAATAAACAATTAAAAACGGCTTATTAAAGCACTTATAAAAACCCTTCTCTTCTTTACTTTTTAAGCCTTTATTATTCACTTTACATTAAAGTGTTTTCTATTTTATAATTATAATAAAATCCTGAAGTTAATATTCTTTCTTTAAGATAAAGTCATTAAAGCTTAAGTCGAAGAAGATTTAAGTATTAAGTGAAGGAAAGAAGATTAATAAAGATATAAAGACGAAGGATGCCGTAGATGAGAAATCAAATATTTATAAGAAATAAAAAGAAGAAGTTAAAAGAGCTGTATTATTTAATGAAAAAAATAATTAAGTTAAAAGAATTTAACGATGAAAAGAAAACTTAAAAGGTGAAAAATCAGATTTAAAGACTTTAAAAAGAAAATACAAAAGTAAATATGAATATTATAACGGCTATAATAAAAGTGAAACACTTTAAAAAGGAATATAATAAAGTCTTTAAGATAAATGAGTATAAAAAGACTGATAATTCTGACTTTCTTCGAGAGACGATTGACTGTTTATTGCTTTTAATAGTCAATGAATTAACGTCTCTTTTAATAGAAACGCGTCTTAATAATTAAAAAGAGTTTTTAAACTTCGATTAAAAGTCTGGCTT
>Ga0302221_10002336_pt1 | contig 11845 bp, 4 predicted proteins | sample II_Palsa_E2_1_FD_193517 | JGI IMG/M metagenome (GOLD analysis project Ga0302221, IMG submission 193517) | Peat permafrost microbial communities from Stordalen Mire near Abisko, Sweden - II_Palsa_E2_1 | ecosystem: Environmental > Terrestrial > Soil > Palsa > Peat permafrost | place: Sweden...
ACTGTTTCCGGTACGGGATATTACACGGTTAACGAACCAATAAATCCAAATACAGCGAATTTTACTGTACCAACCACTACAGCCACCTATGCAAGCTACCAGATCATTGACAGGCGCGGTATTATCCGCATAAACGAGCCTCCATCAAGCATTACACTCGCGGCCTTCTCGCTTGTAGAGGTTTACCACCCCCAAGCAAATGCAGCTAACGAGCAATCAAATGCGCAATATCAGAATTTCCAGGAGTGCGGCCTAAAATTCCCTATCCTTAACCCAGGCACACCACAGGCGGCATACGTGGGGAATGTTAATAATAATTCCGGCACCCCAAATCAAGACCCCACCGACCCTGCCGACTACCCTGCTATAGTACAGGTGACAGATGGAGAGGCTTATTTCCGTTTCCGGTTTCTGCCGACAAATGTACCTTTTGACCCAACCGATCCGTCCGATGTTCAGGGTATAATTGACACCGTTGAGGATAGTAATTTTTCCGATTTCTACTGGTCAAATCTTTATAACCTCGGGCGTATCTATCCGCAGGATCAGGGGGCTGGTATGCAGTTATTTGACCAACGTGTACGCTTTTCCAATAATTTTATACAAGACACCAAAACAAACGGGCTTAATGATTTTGATAACACCGATCGGAAGGATTACAACGACCAGTATGGCGCTATAAACCTCACAAAATACCGGAAGGGCGTTTTGTTGATGTATAAAGCTTTGCATACTACATGGACGCAGGTTTTAATGCGCCGTATCGTTTCCAATTCAGGTGAGGTGGGCCTGGCCACATCAGATGCGTTGCTTAACGACCTTGAATATTCCGAACTCGAGGTGGGTATAGGGGATAATGGCGAAAGTTGGTTTGAGAGTGACGGTCATTATTATTTCGGTTCAACCAATTCAGGAATATTTGTAAGGCAGGCACAAGACGGCTCTATACCTATTTCAGAGATTTATAACTTCGACCAGGGTGCCAGGGCGTTTCTTTCAGAGGTGGCTAAATATAATCTCCCCATGCCAGGCGGTTTTGACAGAACAAATAAAGATGCCATTTGGAGTTGCCCGGCTTACATCCAATATCTGTTTAATAGCGGATTTTTACCGAGCCAGTGGCAGACGGCTATAGCGCCTTACCCAATCGGCACCACATGGGTAGTAAGCCAACAGCCCTCCAATAGTACTGCTACCGTTTCAGGACAGCAAATAAACATTACAGGCACTAACACTTTAGGGGACGATTATTTTTTGTATTACGGAAATATTCCAGGCGGCGGGACAACGCCGATAATGAAATTCTGTTTTACAGTCGTTGCACCACCGCCGCAGCCGACAGGATGGACGCAACAGACCAACACTGCTTATTGCTTACAATCCGGCGGACAAAATACCGGCATGCAAGGATGGACTGTCCTTAATCAGATTTATTTAGGCAGCGGGTCTTTGACAGGCCTTAACATGCCTAACATTCAAAATATATCGCCGCAGGCTATCGTTCCTAATACCAATAACATTACTTATAATGCGAATAGTAGCCCGGCACCAAGCGGAGGCAGCAATGGCGACGTTTGGTATAATGCGCCCGTGGATGTCCTTTATGCAAAGATTGCCGGAACCTGGACAATACTGACAAACAGGTTCGCCAATCAATATTATATTGCGCCGATACAGAACTTAACATCTTGCCCGTTGCCTGCACCAACAGCTTATTTTTCAGTTTACTCGCAGTATAATGTCAATATTTCAGGTGTAAACAACGGAACAACCACAGGCACACCAGCGGCGCTGAATACTTTGGCTATGACCAATGGGCAGACTGTAAATGCTGTTTATACAACCACAGGCGGATCCGGAACTACGGTTGTGGTTACTTATTCCGGCACACCGGCAATACCGGGACATACTTACTTCCAATTGATTGTAAATGGTGTGGTAGAAGATACCCAATTGGTGACAGGAGGTAGCGTAACTTTGACATACACAACATCGGCAACAAGTCCAACACCTGTAGCGATTGACGTAATTACAATGTAGGCTATGGCGACAAATTTTCAAATAATACAAGGAGCAACGGGTATAGCAAATCCATCAACGGCTATACTTGCTTCCGGCTGGACGGTAAATAATGAAACACTAAGTCATTCAGGTTGCAATCCCGGCACCACAACCGCGTTGCAAACCTTTGGCCTTGTTGTCGGCCGTCAGTACGTTTTTACCTATTCTATTTCAGGATTAACAAGTGGCGGAGTGCAGTTTATTGCCGGAACAACAGAGGGTACTTATAATAATGCCAACGGAACATTTACCCAAACCTTAACCGTTGAAGGCAGTCCATATTTATCTTTTTATTCCGATGGCGTTGCCACAGTTGAGTTATTGTCTTTCTATGATCTGCTTTTAGGACCGCAGGCTGGGATAACCATTTCATTCAACGAAACGCAAAAGAAGTGGGTTTCTAATAAGTCACATCAGCCTGAGCTCTACGTAAAATTCCTTGACGACTTATTCACATTTTATCAAGGCAGTTTGTGGAAAGAGGGCGCAGGCGCACTGCAAAACAATTTTTTCGGGGTGCAGTATTCTTCGCAGATCACATTTATATTTAATCAGGATTATAAAACAAATAAGCTTTGGTATAATTTACGTTTTGACAGTACAGGTAATTGGTATGTGGCGCAGATGAGCACACCGCCGAACGATCAGTTCCCTAATGGCATGACGAGTGTATTGACCAGTAAAAATATTAAAAGTATCGACGGAAAATTGTGGGCTGATATTTTGAGAGACATGAATGACCCTAATTTTTACAATATAACCGATCCGGGAATTAGGGCAGCGGTGGCATTGTTTCAGGGGCGCAGGATGCAGGGGCCGATACTTATAGTCACCTTGCAGTGTGATGATGTCACTCCGGCCACCATAGCAAGCATAGAGGCGTATTATACCGACGTGATGAAAAGTTTATAGATATGGCAACCAATCCTTTTGACCCAACAGAGACGGCCGCCGCAGTAACGGGGGCGAAGCCTATAAAGGCGACAGGTGGCACAAAACCGGGACACCACCCGCCTCCAAAGAAAAAAATAGCAGCGCCAGCCCAGGCGCAAGTTACACCAACGGATAACTTTCCAAAACCAGGTGACCCTTATTGGAAAACACACCCAATAATGACAGAGCATAGTGATGGTACGGTTAGGCAATGGGGAGAAGATACGATACCGCACGTACAAAACCCAAATTTATTGCCAAAACAGATGTTGCCGCCTCAACCGGTGATGTCTGATAAGGCAGCAGGGTTATCAAGCACTTATTATCCCTCTCAAAATCAAAACAAGGGCAAAGCTATACCAACAATAAAATCTAATAATAATCAGTAAGTTTGTGTCTATGGAAGAAACCTTACAACTCGCTTTCGATTATCACCTCACCCTTGATGCTATTGAGTATTTAATGAAGGAAATGGGGTCGGTTGATATTCCCCATAGCGGTGTTTTTTCTCCCGGCATGTACACCCGGTCAATCATCGTACCCCCCGATTATTACCTGTTAAGTTATATCCATAAAACCAAGCACCAGTTTATTCTTTCCTACGGAAAAATAGTTATTTACACCCCCGACGAGGGCATGGTATTCATTCAGGGACCATTTTTGGGTATGACAGAAGCCGGAACGCAGCGTTTCGCTAAAACCCTCTCACTGATCGCCTGGACCACAATACACCCGACAAGCATACAACCAGCCGATGACAGTGAAGAAGCATTTAAAGAAGCGGAAAAGCTTGTGGAGGCAGAATTATTTGAAACACATGAAAACATTTTCTTAATTAAAGCAGAGAAAGGAGATAAATTATGTCTGGCGTAATATCAGCTGTTGTAGCGGGAGGGGTAGCCCTGACCGAAGGGGGCATCAAAATTGCAAATGGTATCTCTCAAAAGAAACAGGCGGCATTGCTTGCCAAAGAAAACCCATTTATAGCGCAGACGATGCCCGGCGCTGTTACGCAGGCCACAAACCTTGCCGCACAAAATTATACCAATGGTATGCCGGGTATGCCTGCCGCGCAGCAGGGAATACAGCAGCAGGCCGGGAATGCCTATGCCGCCGCCTCTAAAGGTGCTTCGAGTAGTGGTGACCTTTTGGATGCAGCCAATAAAATAGGCACAGGGGCGCAGAGCGCACAGTTGCAATTAGCGCAACAGGCAGCAAGTTATAAGTCAAACGCATTAGGAGGCTATGCCGCCGCGTTGGGTAATGAGGCTGGTTGGCAGGATCAACTTTACAAGAATAATCAACTACAGCCTTATTTAAGAGCGGCTAACACCGCAGCGGCGTTACAGGGTGCGGGGAACATCAACGAGTTTAATGGGCTTGACACCATCGGTAGCGGCCTTGAAACGGCGGCGGGGTCTTACTCAAACAGCCAATATAAAAATTTGCTGTTAAAAAATCTGAATAAAGGCAATGGCATAGGTTTTCAACCTGGAAGCACAATTACAGATCCTAATATGGCCGCAGCCAGCATGGGTATGTTTGACAGCCCGACAATGCCGACCAACCAGATGCTTGCACAATCACAAATCTATCAGGGATAAATGGCGGCACCAATATCAAGCGGTTATTTAGGTGATGCCACGCAAGGCATAGGTCAGGGCCTTGCCTTTGTTTTGCCCGAAGGTAAAGCGGGTGAATATGCTATGCAGCTTGCCCAAACACATGCCCAGCAGTTGCAGGATATGGCAAAGCAAAAAGTTTTACAGCAGCAGAAATTACAGCAACAATACGAAACGGATTTCCGTAATGATGAATTACCTAAGATATGGGGGCCATTTTCAGCGGGTATCAGCAAGATGCACTATGATAACCTTGCCAGTGCTGCAGGTCAATGGGCGCAAACGGATAAATCGCCGTGGTCAGACCCTAAGTTCATCGAAAAGGTTGATAAGGTAAAGTCATTGGCAGAAACAGCCAATCAGTTCGGCACACAACTAACAACTCGTCTTGCCGCTGCCCGTTCCGACAAAGACGGAAAGTACAACGAAAGTGATAAAAAGGCGTTGGAGGACTATTACAACAAGTTCAATGCTGCTTCCGACAGCGATAAGATGGATTATATTTTAAATCCGGATAACCACAAGATGCCTGATTTGAACGACCGTGATTATGACGTTCATGATGCGGTAAAGGCGTTAAAACCAACAGGCGACCAAAATGAAAATGAAAACCAGGTGTTTAGCCTTTTGGGGGATCCAAAATATCATTCCCTGTTTCACCAATCCGGGTACGATACCAATTTACCGGATGGTTCTGCGTACCAGTATCAAAAGGATGCTAACGGTAAAGATATACCCTCTACCGGACATCGTGTTTTCCCTACTGACGATGCTTATGCGCATTTTACCGCCCATGATTGGCTGACGAATCCGTTTAAAGCAGATAAGTTGGCGGCGGCGGGTGTAAACAAAGACGATCCGGACGCGGAAGAAAAATTAGCCCATCTGATAACGGCGCAAAACGCCGGGGCGCAAAACATAGTTTCTACGGTGTCTCCCATGTTGTTTGACCAGGAAAAGGCGCAGCAGTTAACGGATCAGCGGAATGCTCAAAAAAGGGACGCTGAACGTTTGAATTTAACCCAAAAAGAATATCAGTTACATTTTCAGGAGCATAAAGATTTACAAGTTGAGCGGAAAGCGAAATTTGAGGCTACGCCGCCATTTGACAGGGCCGCGCAGCAAATGCAGCAGGCACATGTAGCCGGGGATGATGCCGCCGTTAAAAAGTATGCCGATGGCTTAGTTGAGCACATTCCGAATAAAAAATACAAAGAGCCAATTACTACCGATGTTAAAAATGGTATATTGACAATTCACGTTCCCAAAGAGCATATACCAAGCGGTAACGGTGCGAGAGCTTATGATATTCCCGTTGGTATGTCCGATCCTAACTTTGAATCTGTATTATGGGCAAAGTTAAAAGGGGCTGGTATGGATGTGGATAGCTACAACAAGTCGCACAAAGAAGATACTTACGGCAGTAAGGATACGCCGGGCAAGCCAAAAATAAATGTTGATCCTAATATAGATTTAACACAGTAATGGCAGACGAAGCAACAGTACAAGATCCACCTGTTTCGGGAACACCGACCGTACAGCCTCCCGTGCCGCAACCTCCGGTTAGCAAGGGCGAAAAACTATACGAAAATCTCGTAAAGGCGGGCCTGTCTGAAAAGAATTTAGGGGGTAGTAAACAAAACTTCATTAAGAATTTATCCAACCCAATCACCGCGAATACTTTTTATTCCAAGTTGAGGGATATGGGTTTTACTGAAAAGAATTTAGGTACATTAAAGGACTTTCAAACTATATTCACACCCCCAAAAGGGGGCGGCGCAGGATCGCCGCCTATCTCGTCGCAATCTACAATTGGTTCAAATCCTTCCCCAAATGGGGCGACACAAAATAATATACCCGGTTGGAGGATGCCTAAAACCGTACAACCCGAAAATCCAAACAATACCGATCATCCCAATATTCAACACATGCGCCCTTTGCCGGGTGTGCCTGTAAAACTATTATCTAAAGACCAGGAAAAACAGACTTTTGAGGCAAAGCCACAAACAAGTACACAAGCAAATAATAAAACAAATCAGCCCAAAGGCGCATGGGGGAATATAGGAAACGTATTGCCAATGACCGTTCGTGCCGGTCTTGAAAAAGATGCAGGGGATGCTTTGCAATTGATCGGCGGTAAAATTGGTGAGTTTAGAGATAATGCCGCCATAAAGGATAATCAATCCATGATGCACCAGTTGGGACTTGACGGAAGTTTGCCAAGTCAAAAAGACTATGGCCTTACAGGCGCAGTTACACAGTTGGGATTGTTATTGGAAGATGATTCAAAAAAATATCAACAGGCGGCAACCGATCAACCTCTACCTAATACGACAATGGGTAAGGTGGCGACAACCGCTATAGGTTTTACACCCGACCTTATAGAACTGGCCGCTACGCCTGAACTTGACGTAGCCAAGTTAGGTAAATTGGGAGATGTACTTGCCAAATACGGCGGTAAATATGCCCCTAAAGCCGCAAATTTATTGGGCGGAAAGTTTCCTATACTGATGGGAACAAAGGGGCTTACAAGCGGCTATAGTGAGGCTAAGGCGCAAGGTATGTCTGATTATGATGCCACCAATCACGCCCTTATTAATTCAGCAGAGGAATACGGAAAGGGTGTTCTTTTCGAGGGCGCTGGCGCGGCGGCGGGAAAGGTATCAAAATTAGGCGCAAAAGTTCTTGAAGATGCCGGATGGCTGAAAGGCGGCAAAATAGTACAGGGTGCTCAAAAGGCAATCCTTAATTCAGCGGCCCAGGCAACTGCTTTTTCCGCCGTGCCATTTGTGACCAACGCGATACAAGGTAAAACCACTTCACTTGATGAATTTAAGAACAATGCTATTTTTGGTGGGGTGTTGGGTTTATTCCACGGCAAAGAAAAAGACCCTGAAAAACCATCGGCGGCTGATGCTTCTGCGGCACAAATTAACCAGCGCTCACCCCTGATAGACGTCCACAACTTTATGGCCGCTGATATGGCTGGTATTCAGTTTGCACATCAATTGGATGCCACGGCAACCGACCTGCACATGAAGGCGGCACAACACGCACAGGATGCCTATTATGCAACTTCTGACGAAGGACGACAGACCAATATGGTGCAATCATCTATACATGCAAAATTAGCTTCTCTAAAGGCTTTTACGGATGCCATATCGAAAGATAAGGATGGTGTTATTGATGGAATTAACCAACTTGATTTGCCGGATGAGGATAAGCAGAAAATCATTGATAAAATAAATAAAGTTCATGAAAAAATTGACCCCTTAGAAGGTGAAAGGGTAGACCTTGACGGTAAATTACATGAACTTAACGGCGCTATTGCCGCCAACGAAGCGCGCCCCGCTACTACACCGAAAGACCTGGCTGATAAAAAAGTAGTAGGTGAAAGATTGCAACAGGAGCACGACGACCTGACTAAGCAACTTGAAGATGCTACAAAAAGCCAGTACGAAGCAAAAATAGCACAGCAAGAAACCGATGCAAAGATAGCGGAGTTTCAAAAGAATTTTCCCGATCACCATGTGGATATGATGGATGATTTGCCTGAACATATTGTTCGCACGTTTGACCGTATTGATTCGGATAAGCCCGTTGACCCGGTTGCTTTAAACGAGGCAAGCGATTGGCTTTATAATAAGTACAAAGAGTTAACTAAAACTAAGACAAGTGATACCAGGATGCTAACCACCGAACAAATAGAGGCATTACAGCATCAAATTGGCGAAGATATTACCACACTTGAAAATCATAAAGCTAAATATTATGGAGACGAAGAACCACAAGCAGAAAGCGGAACCGAAGCTAAACCTGAAACACAGGTTGATAATGGCGCAATTGGTGAAGCCGAAAAAGCCGAAATCAGAAAAGAAATAAAGGATGAAGGAAAACCAAAAAGCGAACCGGCTAAGGAAATACCTGCTCAAGCACCAAAAGAAGATGCCACAGCCGGTGCGCCGGAACCTGATAAAACAGTTGATGAAAAAAGTGGGGATACTACCGTAGATAAGTCGGCGCAACCAGTAGAGGCGGAAGTTAAACAAATAGGGGGAACAAAAGAGGCTAATAAAAAAGGTAAAGAGATTGTTTCCGATGCCATTGACGATAAGGTTGATGAGTTGACTAAAGTTGATACTTCCCCTAAAAAGCTGAAAGAGCAAAAAAAGGATATTATCGATCAGATGCAGGAGGTGTATGATATTATGTTTGGTCACCATCCCGAAAAATTACAAAAAGAGTTAAAAGATGCTGGATTTTTGCATAGCGGTGAAACCGAACCGGATTATAGAGACAAACTAAAAGAAGCGGGGTACGAAATCAACGACAAGGATCAAATTGTTTTTCATGTTTTGGACGATGGTACCTTTAAAATACATCAAGATAATATTGCTTATGCTATCGATCAGGTAAAAAAAGAGTTTCCTACCGAACTGGAAAAACAAAAACCAGACAGTATTAATAAAGACAATAAAAATCAAAAACCAGGAAAACCAGGAACCGGCACAGGTGTTGACCCGAAAGACGCCATTGATAATATTGAAATGGCTAAAAAGGTCGGTAACAAGAAAATGCAGCAATTATTCGAAAAGGAATATGAGCGCGTTACCGGCAAGTCTTATGATCCCGGGGATGCTGAAAATAACCCCGTAGAGGCACCTGATCAAACAGAGGCTAAAACACCACCAAAAGAGGAAGAAAAGCCCATAGAAACCACTAAAAACAAAGAAAAAAGCGGTGATCAAGAAAAGCAAAAAGTAGCCGACCGGGCTAAAACAATGGCTGATAAACTACGTACGTTGAAAACAGGGAAAGGTAATACGTATGGCGGTTTACAGGGGGTTGGCGCAGCGGTATGGGACGGCGCTATAGAAACGGCGGCTACAGTCATTGAACAGGGCGGTAAACTTGCCGATGCTATACAGGCGGCTGTTGACCACATCAAAGCCAACTCCAAAGAGAAGGACGAGGACAAAATCCGTAAAGCTATTACCGCTGATTTTTCCGCAGCTGGTCTTGAAGATCGGTACGATGAACCTGAAATGATAGAGGCCAATAACGCCTTTATGGATGCTAAGGTTGAGGGCCGTTTCGGACAGGATGCCCTTGATCATATTATCGGCCAGCTAAAAGATACCAACCTTGAAAACATCGTTGGTAAGGTAAAGGCTAAAATTGCCAAAGCATCAGGCTTTTTGGCCGATACCCGTAAAAGGGTTTTGGAAAATGAGGGCGGCAGTGAAGAAGATCAGGCGGCTTTATTGATGGACCAGTATCACCTAAAAGGCCAGGAAGAAAAACTCATTCAGAGCATAAATGAGGAAACAAATCCCGACGAGATCCGCAAGATGCAATCGCAGCTTGAAAAGTTACAGGGCGAAATTTTAGATAATGCGGTAGCTAACCGGATGATTGGCCGGGAAGCGTCAAGTATTTTCAGATTGCGCCAGGTTGCAGTTGACCAGGATTCCAACTTGCAGAATATGCGGGAACAGTACATGGCAAGTGAAGGTGTTAAAAAACTCACACCCGAGCAGGAAGAAGAAATACGGCAGGAGTACCAGAAGCGCCGGGAGGCGGAAGAAGAAGTAAAGCGCCTGACTAAACTTGAAAAGCAGAACCGGGAGAAAAACGAGAAGTTGCAGCAGGAAAACGATGCGTTACGTAAAATTATTGATGACGCTAAAGCGAAACACAATAAATCAAAGGCAACCACATCCGACAGGTTATCAACTATCCGTACAAATATTGACAGTGCTAAAAAGGAATTGGCGAAAATATTTAGCGCCAATGCTTTTTTTAACCCGGAGGTATATAAGCATCTTAAAAATATTGCCGTTGGTAAGGCAGAGGAAATTTATGTAAGAACCAAACAGGCGGTAGAATTAAACCATTTGATCGACGCGGTACATGACGAAATAAAAGATTTGAATGCCGACATTACTAAAGAGGACATTCGGGATGCCATAGCAGGTAGGGGCGGCGAAAAATCAAAGCCCAAATCTGAACTGCAAAAAAACCTGCAAGACCTGAAAACACAAGCAGGATTGATGTCGAGGATTAATGACCTTGAAAATAATATTGAGGTACAGACAAAGCGTAAGGGCGAATCGTCGCCACAGGTTAAGGCGCTACAAAAGCAACTTTCCGATCTTAAAAAGCAGATTAAGATAGATGCTGATACCGAAGCAATGCAGGAGGGCACTCTTGACACCTCAGTTAAGTCCGTTAATAAAGCTGAACCAGATGAACGCCAGCAAAATATTAATCGCTATAAAGCCATACAGAGGCAAATAAAGGCCGTTGAGGGAAAGTTAAATACCGGCGATTTTACCACCCCGGCCAAAGAGGCTAAGAAGTTTGAAAAGTCCAAAGAGTTGCAAGATGCTGAACATAAGTTAGCCGTAAGAAAGTTTCAATGGGAAAAAGCCAGGAAACAAGCACTAATGAAAAATCAGCCCTGGTACAAAAAACTTGCTAATAATGTTTTGCAATGGCAGCGCTTTGCTGTTTTATCTTACCCCACAACTTTAGCAAAACTTGCTATCGTAGCGGCAAAGGGCGTTATCGTAAAACCATTGCAACTTGCCTTTCAGGAACTAAATTACAGGATCACCCATGCAATAGGCAGGTTAACAGGCCGCACCGGCGCAAGCGGCGCTGTTTACGGGAAGGTACGTCCGGAGGCAATGGCGAAGTTTTACGGAGAATTTGTCCGCAACTTTTCTATTCAGAATATTAAGAGTGCATTTAGTGGGATGGATGATGCTGACTTGCTTTATGGTAGCTCGAAGTATATGGAGGACTACGACATCGGTAGTGGCTTCCACAACGCCTTTTTGGAGTTTCCAGGCAGATCACATGGTTATATAAAATCGTTCCTTAGAAAGCCTGAAACAGCTTTTGCGCATGAACAACTACTGCAGCACTATATCGAAAAGTTTCAGGAAACCGGGGATCCTAATTATGATCCGTCTAATGATGAAACTTTAGAGCGTATAAATTCATTGGCCGCTGAACACGGAAAATGGGCTATTATGATGAACAAAAACAATGGCGTTGAAAAGTTACGTACCATGTTTAATTCACTTATGGGTGACAATTCCCCGTCATTGGTTACAAAGGCAACAGGTGTTTTGTTAAAAACAGAGTTTCCAATATTAAAACTTCCTGTTAACTATGCCCGACGCTATTTCCTAACAAAATATGGATTAATAAAGGCGGTA
>Ga0302221_10002340_pt1 | contig 11834 bp, 4 predicted proteins | sample II_Palsa_E2_1_FD_193517 | JGI IMG/M metagenome (GOLD analysis project Ga0302221, IMG submission 193517) | Peat permafrost microbial communities from Stordalen Mire near Abisko, Sweden - II_Palsa_E2_1 | ecosystem: Environmental > Terrestrial > Soil > Palsa > Peat permafrost | place: Sweden...
TTATTTTTATAATATTAAGACAGTTTTCTAAATTATTTTTACTTAAGCTTTTATAAAAGATATAATTAAATTAAAATTTGTAATAATTAGTATTAGCACGATAATTACTATTTATGCGTATAGCTTAATTAGTGCTAATAGCAGTTAATTGGCACCTACTATCGAAAATTTGGTGCCAAATTTTTGGACATGCAAAAATGGCACCGTTGGCACGTCGTTGGCACCATTGGCAAGTCGTTGGCACGTTTTTTTTTTTCCTAATGTTATAGCTACAATTTAGCATTAATAAGTAAGGGATAATTAAGCTTATATAATAATCTTAAAAATAGGAAATGCAATAGCTATATATATAGCCGAGGAAATTAAAAAAACAACTAAGATAATTGCTATAGCTAATAAACTAAAACGCATAATGCAAAATATAACTTAGCTGGCTTAAATAACTAGTTATATGCTTTAAAGAAATATAGCTATATTTAACTTTAAGACTCTAATCTCAAAGGAAAGCATTATTATATCCCCTTGACTTCGATTCTTATTATATAGCCTTAGCAAAGAAATAAAATGCTATAGCATGCTAGATATTAGAGCTAAATGCAATATTTTACCTATAAAGATAGCTAAAAACTTAAGTTATATTATTTATAGTATTAATACCTTTATTATATTTATAATTATAAGAGACCAATTCGGTTTTGCTAATATAATTAAGATTAAAATCGAGATTATAAAAGGGGTTAATTGCAAGGATATATTCTTCTTAATTAATAACTCTTTTAAGACTTTGCTAAAGATGCTATTTATTAGTAAGATGAAAATAGCTATAAATTATAAGGATAATAGTTTGTAAGATAATATATTTATTAACTTAAAAAATTCGAAAAATGCTTATATAATTATAATTATTTTACTATTAAAGAGCGTCTTTAGAAAGAGGGTTTAATTCTAGCAAGACCTTTAGCCCAAAATCGAGAAAGTAGACTCAAGTGATAAGGATAAAGAAGAGGAAAATTAGGGCTTAATGCTTTAGCCGGAGAGAATATTAGGGGAGTAAAGGTTATTCCGGGGTTTTCTAAAGAGTTTTATAATTTTAAGACTAGTGTTATTAATTTTTTAGATATAAGAGCTATAGAAAGCACCTTTATTTTAGCTTTTATAAAGCACTTCCCGGATATAACACAAAAATAAGTAATAGATATTTTAGACATTAATATTTTAAATATTAAAGTAAAATTATATTATTTAATATTAGCTAGTTTTATCTTTAAAGCTAAGAATAAAGGACTAGAGTTTTTAGAGTTTTTATAGTTTTTTAATAAATTAGAGGGGGTATTGCTATATTTAAGAGATAAAGACAAGAGTAAGAAGATCTTATATATAAGTATACTAAAATAAGTAAAATTAGAGAAAATGGCTATTGCATTATAAGACCTTATAAGTGTGCCCTTTACGCTTTTAGCAAATAATATTTATAAATTAAAGGCTAAAAAGGTATAGCTAATTAATAAAAATAATAAAATAAGAAAAGGACTTAAAGGATAATCTAATTAGTATAAGCGATTTAAAGCACAAGACACCTTATAAGAGCAAGTAGGCAAATACTAAAACTACTTACTTTTATGCTTTATTGCAATATTGAGAGGCTCTTGCCTTATACTAAAACAATTAGCAAAATTAGACATTAGATACTAGCTTTAAGAGAAGGAAAGGGCTATATTCGAGGAATTAATAATTAATTACAAAAGTATTATTGCTTTTAACTAAAAAAAAGTAAGAAAGATTTATAAAGATGTTAGCCCCTTTATTTTTATTAAGATAATATTATATAAAGCTTAGCAAGAAAAGAACTTCCCTTGCTTTAAGGCTTTAGTGCTAATAGTAATAAAAATGCTATTAGAATGCTTAAACCGAGGAGTATTAGAAAAACGCAATAAACTTTACAAAAATCCTTAATTCTTAGTTGCTAAGAAACTAGCTAACACTTATAAACTTATTAATATAGCAATAAAGATAAATTTTATTACTTTATAAGATGCTAACATGCCCTCACTAATAGACAAGTTCTTAGAGGAATTTCTTAAATGCTAATGTGCTTCTTTAATTAATTTCTTCTTTAAATATAATTAGCTTACTTTAAATGTTAAAAGCAAAGATATAATAGCTTTTATAACCCCTCTTAGCTTACTTAAAATAATTACTTTGCTGCAAAGAGCTACTAATTTAGTGGCCTAGTTTATATAAGTAATAATAACAATCTTAAAAGACTTGTTTTTAGCTATAATTATATTATTTATTAATAATATTAAAGTAAAAGGGCTATATACCGACTATAATAAAGAATTAAAGCTTTTTAGGGTTTGTTAATTTGTATTTAAGCATTTGTAAAACTTAAATAAAGCCTTAAATTAGATTAAACAAGCTAAAGCTTTTATTAAACTTAAATTATAGTTTTGCTATAATAATATAAGTATTATAAGTTTTGTATATAGTTTTAGAGGAAGAAGCCTTATTATTACTAAAGTTAATAAGATCTTAAACTAGTACTAGTATAATAATATTATAAAAGCTAAAGCATTCTTAGGAATTTGCGTATATTATAAAATTTAGATTAAAGCGTATATTATAATAGCTAAACTAATTTATTAACTACTTAAGAAAAGAGAGCCCTTCTTATAAGGGGAAAAACAAATTAAGGCAATATAAACTCTTTAAAAAAAACCTACTATTGCGCTATTGCTTTGCAAGTTACACTATAACCTAGTAAAGCTATAAAAACTTATTATCTTAACTATAAATACTAGCTTATTTGGATAAGTAGCAATTTTAGGCTAATATAATAATAAGGGATATAAGAAGGTTACTTAATATAAATCTAAAATGTAGAACTAAGCCGAATAAGGCTATAATACTATTAAAAAAGAATATAGAAGGGTTTTAAAGCTTTGCAAAAACTGCAATTTTAGCTATATAATATTTATTTTATCTTAGAAATAGACGCAAATACACTTGTTGCTTAGCTAAATTAGGCAGCTATTAACCTTTTTAAAGCTTTAATTACACGCTAGCTTATATAAATTAGGCTATTTGACTTTAAAGTATGCTATATAAAGGGTAAAAAGCATATTATAGCTAATAGACTATCTTAGCGCCCTTATTATAAAGATAATTCGGAAGATAATTTAAATATTAATAAATTTATTATATTAAAGCTTAATGCAATCAAAATTTAACTAGTTACTAAAAGCGCAAAAATAGTAAAGTATTGCGATATTAAATATAATATGCGCTTTAATTGGCCGAAGCTTCGCTTAGCTAAAACTTATAAGGTAAAGCTTTACTTTAAAAGCGAGCCTCATTTTTTAAGCTACCCTTAAAGGGGGAATTCCCCCTCCTAGGGCAGCCTTACGTTTTAGGCACTTAAGCAAAAATCGAACCATATAACTAATAATTACAATATTACGCATTACTTTATATTAGTACTTTAAAACGCGACTAATGGTTTTATATCAATTAATTTGCTTAATAAAAGCTATTTAAAACAATTTTAAGCAATTGTAAAGTATTTAACTACGCTAGCTAAGCTTAAGGATATATTTAAGGGCAAATTCCGTAAATTAAAGAAAGAAGCATTAAATTGTAGCATATATAATAAGCAATTATAAAAGAACAAGTGCAAAATATACTTCTTGCGTTTAATTTTTAATAATTTAGCTTAAAGAGTAAAGGTTATAAAGGAATTGCATAACAAAATTAGCTATTTAAGCCGGGAAACCACTTTTGTAAAGCTAGTAAATAGATATTATTAAGAGGGTTCTTATAATAATATTTGCAAGTATTGCAATTCCTGCAAAGTATGCTAATATAAGTATAAGCAATAACAAGAAGAAGCCTTATTTCCTATAAAAGCTACTCCTCTTTTTTACTATATTAGCATAGATATTATAAAGCTACTTGAATATAAAGGCTATAACTATCTAGTAATAGCTAAAGATAACTTCTTTAAATGGCTAAAAGCTAAACTTATAAAAAACTTTACTAGTAAAAAGGTTATAAAGTTTATTTAAATTAAAGTAATTTATTAGTATAGTTTATTTAAAAAACTTAAAGTCGATAATAGTACTAAATTTAAAGGTTTTATAATTAAGGAGCTTTAAAAGCTAAGGATTTATAAAATTATAATCTTTATATATAATGCTAAAGCTAATCAAATAATAAAGCGTAAGCATTAACTAATTGCATTAGCTTTAATTGCTTTAAGCATAAGAAGAAAGAAACTATAAGTAAACCTTTTACTTTAAGTGCTTTTTGTAAATAAAATTACTATATATAGCCTTATAAGCTTTACTCCTTTTTATATAGTTTATAGCAAAGAAGTAATACTTTTAGTAAAAACTTGTTACCTTATATAAAAAACTTTTAAATAAAACAAAGTTTATAATTGATTAACCTTATTATAGCTTTATATATAGCAAATTTAGATGCGTGATAAAGATATTAAGGAGTTTAGGTTACAAAAGACTTGATAATATATTAAAGGCAAAGCAAACTTCGATGCTAAGCGTTAAATTTATAAAAAACCAATTTAAGCTAAAGATTTTATTCTAATATATAATATTAAGAATATTAATTAGGACAAGTCTAAAAACATTAAGCTTTTATATTAGTAGTTAAAACTATATAAAGTTAAGGAAATAAACTAGTTAAAGGGGACTTATATACTAGAAGAATTGGATAAGACTCTCTTATATTACATATATATAAGAAACCGACTAAAGCAGTTTATTAAAAGAGATTAATACTAGTATTCTTATAAGGACAAAGTACTAAAGCTTACTCTTAAAGAAGTCGAATTCCGGACTAATACAAAACTAAAAGAGGAAGCTATTATAAAGTTTTATACTAAAATTACTTAAAAAATCGAAAAAGACACTGGAATTGTTATATAAGTCCTAAAACTCCTTAAATCTAAGAAGGGGAAGTATATCTATTTCGATAATAATTAAAATAAAGCTAAGTTAGTAAATAAGGATAAAGACTAGTAATAAAGGCTATTATCGACTATAAATACATAATTGCTAATACTTAAACTTCGATTTATATGCACCCTAAAATATAAAAATAACTTAAAGAGGATTATATTACTTAAAATTAGACTTTACTTAAGCTAAAACTTAGTTGACAATTATAGTTCGTAAATGCAATTAATTAGCAAAAACTAGCTTAAGCCGCAAGTAATACTAAAAGCTATACTAAAAGCATCGAATATAGGATAATAATAAAACTAGAAGACTAATAGCAATAAAAATACTAAATAAAGCCCTTTATTTAACTATAACCGAAAGAAATGATAATAATAATAAAATTATAGCTACAACTATTAAAGTATAAGTAAAAGAACTTAAGAGTTGCAAGCTATAGCTAAAAAAGGTAAGGAAACTTTATAACTAGTTAAAATAAGACTTTAGTAATATTGCTATACTTAAGCTATTAGGATATTAATAGTAGCTATAAGAGGAAGTGTTATTAGAGGAGGAGAAGTAATTATACAAATTATTTTAAGGGAGAACCCGGCATTTCCTTCTTATTTTAGCTTTTAGTTGCTTCTTGCTTTTGTATTTAATTAAGGTCTTTTCATTTATTTCCCTTATTATATATAATTTCTTTTATTATATATAAAGTTTCCTTTATTATATATAAAGTTTCTTATATTTTCTATTTACTTTTAACTTATACTTGCATTTCCTTACTAAAAACCCTTACTTACTTTACTCTTATTTGCTTAGGACAAGTAATAAATATAAGAGGGATAAGGCTAACTTATACTCGCTTTTTATATTCCTTTTACCTTTAAAAACCCTTAATTTATTCCGTAATTTAGTCAAGTCTTTAAAGCTATATATATTTGCCTTAAACCCTTTATCTCTTAATATTATAATTGCTTTTTCTCTTTAAGCAAATATGTTATAAAAGACTTTTTTTGTATATAGCGCTAACTTAATTTTACTTTTACGCAATAAAAGACTTGCACTTTAAAAAAGAAACCTTCTTTTTAAGTTTTCTTTTTATTTTACACATTTAAAAGCTTATAGCATTTAAAACTTTACTTTTAATTATAAACTAGTCAATTTTACAAGGTAGCAAATATTTACTCTTACTAAAACTTATATAACTTTACATTTATACTTTATAACCTTATAACTTACTTATATATATTACACTTTACAAAAATATTAAATTCCTTATAAAATGCAAAAAAATAAAGCCGAAATCTTAAGCGCAAAGCAAACCTTTACTAAAGAAGCTAAGAACAAAGAGCTCCTAGTTACGCGCTATATATTAGCACCTTATAAACTTATAAAGCTATAAATTGCTAATATTAAAGTTACAAGTCTAGCGCAAGCTTTAAATATTATTAAAAGTCTCTTAAATAAAGAGAAAGCTACTACAATTATAACATTTAATATTATATTATTATAAAGTAAAGATAAGGTAAAGGATATAATTATAAGCTAAAAGGATGTAATTTAAAATAAAGAAGCTTTTAAATTAGAAAAAGATACTTTAATAGCGTATAACATTTAAAATAAAGCATTTATTAAAGCTGCAAAAGATGTAAAGAAAGCTAAAGCTATTTCTTGCAAAGCTTTAATTAGCTTTATTAGAACTATAAACCGGAAAACCTCTTTTTAAGCGCAAGCTTTTAGCAAATTTATTTAGCAAAAACACTCTTAGCATAGCAAAAACGTATATAGCAACTTAAATATGCTATTTAAATCGAAAATCGAGCTATTAAAGCTATTAAGTTGCTTAATATAATAACTTTGAAGTATACTTGCAAAGCTTTAATTTACGCTTAATTAGCACTTATTACTAGTAATATTAAAGCTGCTTTAAACTATTTAAGGGGCTTAGCAAATAATTAATAGCTAAAAATCGATAAATTGCAAGCTATTAAGCTTAGCTAGCTAAGCTTTACCTTTAAAGAATCGGGAGTCCTAATTAAAGGAACTTATACCGATAAACTATTTCTTGCCTTTATAAATAAGCTTGTAAACTAGAAAGTAGTTATAATTAATGCACTAAAAGCCCTTACACTTATACTTGCTATAAAACGACTTACTAAATAACTTACTAATTAAGAGCAAGCTATTAAATAAGCGCAAAAAAGGCGCAATATAATGCTATTTAAGATTTAACTATTAAACTTAATATAAAAGAGGGTAAAATCAATTTTGATAAGTTTTTATATAAAAGAACTAATATTACTAATAATCTTTTAAACTTTAAAACGGTTATAACCTTAGCATTAAAGCTAGCAAATAACATAAAAGCTAGTAATATAAACCCCTTAGCAATTAGCACTTTTATTAGTATACAAATCGAAGCTTTAGCTGCAAAAAGAGCTAAGAAAGCTGCTTTTAAATATAATATTTATTCTAATTTTAGTTCTAATAATAAGGAATAGCCTTTACCCTTTAATAAAAGACTTAAAATAAAGGGCTTTAAGAAAAAGAAAGCTATATTTAAGGGAAAGAAGCCTATTTTCCGTAAACTAGTCGAGATTAAGGAATGTCTTTATGCAATAAGTAATTTATAAAAAGGGGATATAGCTTTATAATTAAACTTAAAATTTAATAGCTAACGCTTTACTTTAAAGGCTATTGCATTAAAATAATACTATAAACTTAGACTATATAAGATCCCTTGCTTAAAGCATTTTAAAGAACTTGTATACTTTTTTTTATATAATTTATTTAAGACGCAAATAGTATACTAGAAAGGATATTACAAGTTTATAATATTACTAAAGATAAAACTAGTTTCCGACTTGCTTAAGTTTATTTAAATACATAAAAGTTTTTCTTAAATACGCTTATAATTGCAAATTATATCAAATAACACCTTATTAAAAATCGATTCCGGCTTAAAAGATAGATAATAAGCTTTATATTAACCTTACTAGTCAATTTGCTTATTAAAGGTATAAAGGTATTAAAATAGCACTTCGCATAAGCAAAGAAGGGTAAAATTTTAAACTTACTAATTAATAAAATCGAAATGCTACGCTTTTATATTTGTTATAATATAAAGAGAATAAATAGTATTATGCTAAATAGTTATTTCTCTCTTGCTATATAGCTACTTTAAGCAAATCCTCTCGTTTAGCTACAATTTTATAAAATATTGCTTAGCAACCTTATATTCCTAGTTGTATACCTTTAACTTATTTGATATTATAATAAGGACTTTATAATATTGCAAATTTATAAAAAGGATATAAAAAGGTTTAAGATTATTACCTTTTTTTATATTAAAACCCTCTTAGCTAGTAATAAGCGCGAAATCGGGTACTTAATCCTTAAAGACCCGGGTCTTTTTAATACTTTTATAATATACACTTTTTAGAATTAGAGATATATCGATTTGTTTATTTAAAGTAATAAGGGGAAAGCCTTTAATAATTTTATAAAGGACAAAGAAGACTAAATAGTAAGTATTACGCTAAAGGTATATAATATGCACATTTATTATTCCGGAGTTTTTATTACTTACCCCTTTTCTAGCAAAATAAAGCTCTTATAACCTCGAATTTCACTTTTAATTAGCTTAATTTTAGTCGGATCTAATAGTATAACCGATATAAGAATCTTATATAACATTGTTAAAGCCTTATATAATACTTGGCATATTCTTATAAAAAGTTATTTTAAGGATATAAATAATAATAAGTCTTTTGCTAAAAGCATTTAGCTAAAAGGTATAAGAGCTTTATATAATATAATCTAATACTTAAAGCGCTTTAATTACCCGGCAATATGCGCAAAAATAAAGAAATAACTAGCATATAATAATACGTAAGCTAATAAGGTAATATATCTTACTTAGTAAAGGGAAGCTATAAAGCAAGTTAAAATTGCATTTAAGTATTTGCAAGAGGACAAAATAGCTATATTTCCTAAGAACAAGTTATACTTTAAGTGCAAACAAGAAAGATTAAAAGTCCTTGCTAAAGATAACAAAGAATATCTAATAATATTAGATAATAATAAAGTAAAAAACAAGGGATAAGTTGCTTTACTTGCTCGGGATAAGCAATAAATATAAAAGGGACAAGTATAGCGGGGCGCTAAGGAAACTACTAAATTCTATCGATTTTGGAGGTTTTTAGAGGTTCTCTACTAGTGCTACACATGACTAGAATAGAGGTATAATTGCTAAGTTTTTGTAGCTAGACATGCATCACTCCTAATTATTATATATATACACACATCACTTAATAATTGCTTATTTGTCGCTTGTTTTATATACTGCTTTTGCCTTATAATTATACTTGGTTCTTGCATGCTTTAGTCCTTTCTTTTGTTATTGCTTTATATCTATATACGCGTTTACTTGTTGCTTTGCTTAATATCCGAGAGACGTTCTTGTAAGGCCTTTTCTTCTAGCTAAGGTTCGCCCCCCTATAATATATAAAGGTATTAAAAGCAATGTGATATTATTAAGGCTATAGATTTAATTTTTTTTCATTGTTTGTGCTAGAAGTCTCCCACATAGAGCAAAATTTGCAATATCACGTGATTAACCTAAGTCGAAACCTATAAAACCTACAAACCTATAAGTTGCCTACTTACAAAGGTCAATTAGGTTAGGTTACTTTACTTATAAGGGGTATAGGTCGTGTAGGTTTAACCTAATGCCGAACACTGTTAATATTTTAAGCTTTTAAGGCTTAAAATCGTGCTATAACTCGATTTAACCTTTAAGATAAACTTATTAGACAAAGTTTAAAGCGGCAATCCATTGCGCCGCGAATACAATAAATGCTAAACTATTTTACTATTAGTAACTATTAAGCTTTAATTATAGGTCGCTTATTTACAAATTTGTTTATATTAAAAGATAAGAACAAGCGCCTCACTAAGGCGCTAATTAGCGCGTCGAATAATATTGTTTTAATATATTATATATTATATGCTTTACCTTATTATATTATATCGACTTTTTAATCTTAGTATTATATTAATATAACCTTTTAAAATATACAAAGACTATGGTTAAAAGTCTTGCAACTATAGCATCTATGCGCTATAATGCCTTGTAATTTCTGCATTACACGCTAGAAGCCACTAAAATTACAAGCGTTTGGCTCTAAAAACGACTAGAAGGGTATTTGTAGATTTATGCTCGACTATACTATAGTATATCATTTGCTAAAGACACTTATAACAAGCTCTAGTTTTGGCGATATATACCCTATACTATAAGGTAATCCCTTATAGTTGTAAGACTTTAAGTATAGTCTTTGTAAAGCTTATTTATATTAATAAACTTAATAAAATATATTATTAAAATTTTAAACTAATTAATAAAGCTTTAACAAAAGAATAAAAAGAAAATTGTTTAAAAGAATAATGCTTAATACTTTTAATATTATGTGTCTTACTAAAATATATTTATTATAATAATAAAATTTTAATAAAATTTAAGTTGAATTATATTTTTTAAAATTATATTAGCCGAATTAGATATAGTCAATTCACTTTAAACTCGACAAAATAGGTTCAATTTTGCGAGTATAACAACCTTTTAATCATAATGTTACTACTTAAATTATTTTTAATAGAAGTATAAAATCGAAATATATAAAAGAATATATTAATTAGAATTTAATATTAAAATATTTAAGAAATAAGCGCATAAGCTATTGTCGATTTATTATTATTATATATATATATAATATATATAAATGCGCGCGTGACACGTGATATCCTCAGCTCTAGCTATATATATACACCTAGTATATTTGTCTTAAGTAGTGATTATTGCTTAAGTACCGCTTTTTAGTTATATAGTTTAAGGGTTTAGCTATAGCCACTTTATAATAAAAGTGTTAAAATATTTAAACAAAGTATTTATACACAATTATATAAACTATTTTTAAGGTTTTCCAAAATAATATTCTAGTTTATTAAAATAGTTTAATTACCCTTTTAACTAATCTTTAAACGCTTGTATAGCTTCTTTAATATTATCTTATAGCGCTTTTGCTTTTTTATATATTATATTACTACTTTAACAATTAAATATTTATAGTAAGCATTTATAAAGCAAAGAGCTCTATTGTAAAACCTTTATATTATATTAATAAAACGAAGGTTTAATGCAATTATTACTTCTTTCTTTATATAATTAAAACTTGTCTTTTTAACTTGACAATATCGACCTTTTAAATACCTTTAATACATTTTAATAATATTTATTTTATAATAAAACTTTGGAATCAACATATACTTATAGCCCCTCTTTTTAATTAGTATCCTAATAGCCGACTTTTGCTTAAAGAAGTCTTTATAAATTAAGATTATTCGAGCTAAATTGCAAAGAAGGCTATTAAATATAAGTATAAAATATATTATAAAATTGGGGCACTTGATTTTATATTTAAGGTTAAGTGTATTCTCAAGCTATTAACCCCTCCTTAATAAAATTGTCTTTACTCTTTTGTTAATCTCATTTCCCTTAATATTAATAGTATAAAAGATTTATATAATGCTTTATAGTTTAAAAAAGTATATTTTAGCGGGGAATATATATCCTTTAAAGTAAGCTCCTTTTTTATATATAATATATATCAAAGACTAGTCAAATACTAAAATTGTTATATAATTAAGGTATTTAAGTTTAAAGATATTAAAGTTAATCCTAATTTTTATTAAAAGCTATTCAATATCTTATTTTAAATCTCTTTTTATACTTGGAAATATAATTTTCCGAGTATTTAAGTCGAGTTTTAAAATATAGTTATTTATTAGATATAGCTCGCGTTTTGCTAA
>Ga0302221_10002341_pt1 | contig 11827 bp, 9 predicted proteins | sample II_Palsa_E2_1_FD_193517 | JGI IMG/M metagenome (GOLD analysis project Ga0302221, IMG submission 193517) | Peat permafrost microbial communities from Stordalen Mire near Abisko, Sweden - II_Palsa_E2_1 | ecosystem: Environmental > Terrestrial > Soil > Palsa > Peat permafrost | place: Sweden...
AAATTTAAACTGGAAACAAATTAAGGCTTAAATCAACTTATATGTTCTAATACCAAAACCTTATAAAAAAATGTCAGCAACAATCTCTTCGGCATTGAATAAGTTTTAAATTTGATTAATAGTTGAACATTTAGATAAGTCGTATGTTGAAAAAGAATTGTGAAAAAAAAGTTTTTATTATACATTAAAAACGGAATTTGTTTTATATGAATTAAAAATCTGTCTTTCAATAAAATTAGCGTTTTTGGTTTTGGCTGCTTCAAAAAATCTCGAAATACATGCTTGAATAAATAGGAAAAAAAAACATTAAATTGCTTTTGACTCATTTTAGTTTCGAGAACTGAATCATTTATTATTCGAGTCTGGAATTTTTTTTCCGCGTCGGACAAAGAAAATAGTTTTTTTTTACTTTTAACCTTTGTCAGCCACAACAAATATAAAAAATCAGGAAATAAATTTTCGGTTTTTGTTTTTACTTCCACTCCTTGAATAATTACCAAATCATTTTTAACTAGACTGTTAATTTCGGAGGATAAATAATGCAAACTTATAGTTTTTGAATAATGATTTAATGAATTGACAGTCATTTTACCCCTTTAATTCTTCATATGTTGTAAAATCAACATTGCGGCCAAATTTGAACAGCACAATTAAAATACCCAGCCCAACTGCTGATTCAGATGCAGCTAAAATCAAGGCTGTAAGGGCATAGATTTGGCAAAAATAATTATACGTTATGATGGATACAATTGCAAATCCTGTTATTATACCTAAATACATAACTTCAATGCTTAACATTGACACCAAAAAATTCTTGTAATTAAAAATTAATCCAAACAACCCAATGGAGAATACTAAATAGGATAAACACAAATAATCAATTAAATTAGCCAAATTATTTGTGTCCGTTAATCAAATTAATAATGAATGCTTAATAGTTAATAAAAACATATGTTAAATTGGTCCTAAAACCCACCCTAATATTATAGATCAAGTTTTTATAACATAAAACTTAATGGAAACAAAAGACCTGTTTTAATATGCATACGAATTTCATCAAATAAAATCGAAAACTGTTTTAGACGATAAACCTAGAACGGTTTGCAAAATAAACAACGTAAATAATATATGAAACTCTTGTATATTTAAATCTTGATATTTATTTATGTACCTGGTTTTGAGCGTCCCAAAACAAATGCGATTAAACAGTCAAATTGAGTATAGCGCACTTAATACAATTCCTGTTCCTCCACAAAAGGCCACAAATGAGTTACGGCTAAAAACACCAAGCAATATGACAAATTCACCTATAAAATTTGATGTTCCAGGAAAGCTCATATTAGCTAATGTAAATAACAAGAAAAAGATGGTAAACCATGGCATTAAAATAACAAGCCCTCCATAATATTTCAATAATCGTGTGTGATATCGGTCATATAAAACCCCAACGCAATAAAATAGCGCAGATGATACTATACCATGACCTATCATTAAATAAATGGAGCCATCAATTCCGTGCTGGTTTAAACTAAACAACCCTAAAACGATCAGGTTCATATGAGCAATTGACGAATAAGCAATAATTTTCTTCATATCTATTTGACGTATAGTAGCTAAAGACGCATAAACAATGCTTAAAATTGATAAGGCATCAATAAAAAGCGAAAAATATGAAACACCATATCAAAAGAGAGGTATAGTAAATTTCAAAAACCCAAAACTACCTAATTTTAATAGTAAGCTTGCTAAAATAATTGATCCAATGGTTGGCGCTTCAACATGCGCTTCTGGTAATCATATGTGAAACGGAAACATTGGGATCTTAATAGCGAACGGAATAAAAAATAAAACAAATAAAAACATATGGCTTTGCATTGAAAATTTTTGATTAATTAAGACAATATAATTCAGTGATCCGGTTATATTCCATATATATAACATTCCAAACAGCATAAAAAGAGATCCAAATAATGTGTAGAAAAAAAAGTAATATGCGGCTTTGATTTTCCGATCACGAGAACCTCAATATCCTATCATGATAAACATTGGAATTAGAACACTTTCAAAAAAGATAAAAAAAATAAACATATTTGTTGTTACAAAACTTATAATTAAAAATAATTCAATTAATAAAATGCAGGCAAGGAATTCGTTAATGTTTTTTGTTACGTTCAGGCACGCATAAATACAAATAGGCATAATAATGGCGGTTAATAAAATTAAGCATAACGAAAATCCGTCAACTCCACCGCTAAACTCGCTTATTGCGCTAGGCAAAAGAAAATTGAAACAAAATTGAAATTGGTAAGTGAGTTCACCAAAATCAAAATTTCCCATTATACCAATCCAAAATCATAAAATCAGTGTTGATGTAAACAGTCCTATCAATCGACAAATGTCTGGGAGCGTCCGGGGAGCGATCAAAATTAAACCTAGATTAGCAATTATTCAGATGACATTAAAAGCAATTAAGTTCGGCATTTATAACTTGTTTATGAGCCTCATCAATAAATCGTGATAAATAAAAACAATCAAACAACATCAACGAAATGTCAATATCACGCTGCCGCTTCAAAACCAAAATGTTGTTCTTTTGTAAAAGAGTACTTTGTTATTTTAAGGGCCGATTTATGCAACAAATTTAACACATCAGCTCTAGAAACTCTGCGGTTTGTTAATAAAACGATAGTTCCAATAATGCTTTCAAGCAAGGCGCCATTGCTTTTGCTACTCAAAAAATAAATTATGTTTCATTTAGGAAGGGTTAAAATTTCGCGTAGCAAGCAAAATAATAAAAAAATGGTACCTACAGTAACATGAAAGCCATGAAAGCCGGTTGTAACAAAAAATGAACTTCCATAAACATTTTCTTTTCATTTAAATGTAACACCGTATTTGTATTCAATTCCCTGGCAAATTAAAAACGTGATTCCAAGAATTATTGTAACAAGCAAGTGTTTGGTAAATTTTTGGTGTGACGTGAAATTGGATTTTTCTAATATTGCATGATGGGCTAGCGTTATCGTCACACCAGAGGTTAATAAGAGTAGTGTATTGACCAAGGGTAACCCTCAAATATCCATTGGTTGAATACTTTTAGGGGGTCATATACAACCAATAGCAATTGACGGCGATAAGCTAAAATGAAAAAAGCCTCAAAAAAAAGCAAAAAAGAACATAACCTCTGAGACAATAAATAATGCCATCCCATAACGCAAGCCTTGTCGAACAACCTTCGTATGATGACCTTGACCAGATTCTTTAACTACCGTTATAAATCAACAAAACAAAACGGTCATGAAAATAAAAAATGCAATTTGCATTAAAAAACCATCGAAATGCAGAACAGTAGGAGCTGACGAAGGATGTCAATAAAAAACTAAACTCATGACGACGAGCATTGCGGCAAAACCAGTGACAACTGGTAACAAGCTGCTTTCAACCAAATGAAATTGATGCTTTTCTTTATTTTTAAAAAATTTCAAATTATTTGTGATGAACAACATTTTGGGGCTTTATTCCGTGATACAATGGAATAAAGCCTTTTTATATTTTTAACTAGAGGGTTTTAAAAACACGATTTTAGATCAAAACATCAAATAGATAACTATTAATTTAAAACTTGTGTATAGACCTCATTTCAAGTTCTATACAAATAAGCTGATCTTGTGATAAATGGAGACCAATAAGTAGATAATAGCCGTGAAAATATAAATTAGAAATATCGGCATGTTAGTTCGTTTTTTATAAAGATTGCAACGATAGAAGGGGTTTAAATAATAAGATAGTTTTACCAATCAGCGGTATTCTTCACTACTTTTAAATTTACAATGCCTTATTTAATCCTGTGTTCACCATTCTTCCAGGAAAAGCAAAATATAAACAACAACAAGGCTATAAAGCCATCAACCAATTATTTCAATCAAATGGTCAATCGATCTAGGGAAAAAAAAAAACATAAATGTCTCGTACAAAATAGGTCTTATTTCAATTCAAAAGCTGTAAATGTCGTCCCACAACTCACTAAGCTTTTCGGCTCATAGGTCGTATAACACGCACGCAGCTTCTAAAACACTCCAATTGCATTTGCTTATAATAAACAATAGCACTCCTGCTATCATTACTACACAACCGATAAGCGCAATTCAATTAATCAGACTACGACCGTGTAAACGCGGTTTATTAAAAAAGTCGGATACTCTAACCATTAGCTTGTCCGAAAGCTTAATAAGACTAGCCTCCGTAACAATTAAAAGGTACAATACTAAGCTCGTGATAAACAATGTAAGAAACCATATAATACGCTTTCATTCGAAAAGCGCTTTAATATCTTTTGGTATCTCGTTAGCAATTTTTCAAACATCCCAATTATTACCACTTAAAACTAGATATATTGATATCGCGAGTGACGATACGATCGACACTACGACCAAAATCAACATAAATCACTCCTGCACATTATAGCCGTATAAACGGGATTTATTAAAAAATTCAGTTAGCACCCGCTCAAGATTAACAAAATTCCAATACGTTGGATTTACTATTTTTAAGTATGCTATAAAGCACAAGATAAACATTATAACGTAGTATATCGTACTCGGCTGACCTATGGACATTATAGCATAGAATACCATAGGATGATGGTAAATAAATGATTTAAGAGTATTGGGTTGCGCGTTAGCAAGTTCTCTAATATCCCAATCAAAACTACATATAACCAAATACATTATTACACTGGTGGTTATCCCCACGAAAGAACCTATCAAAATCTTAATGTTGACAAATGGTTTGTTATTGTTTTTTTTTGTAAACTTTTTAAATAATGAAGCTGCTGATTTGGTTTTGCATGACGCAAATTTCTTGACTTTAAGAAATAGATTTGTCATTGTAAAGGTTTGATTTTATAAAGCAACTATTTAAATGTATTCTAGAAGTAATTCAAAATTTTAATAATTGTTTACTGCATAAACAACAATAGGCATAAATCCATGATTAACTCCACATAGTTCTGAACATTGCCCATAATAAATGCCAGGGCACTGAATTTCGAGGGCGACTTGGTTTAAGCGACCTGGGCAAGCATCCATTTTTACACCAAAAGCCGGGATCGATCAAGAATGTAATACGTCTGCTGAAGTTATTAGTAAACGAATTGAAGTTTCAATTGGTAAAATAATTTTATTATCAACTTCTAATAAACGCAATCCACCTACATATAGATCATCTTCTGTAACCATATAACTATCAAACGTGTAAGAAGAATTTGCGGTTTGCTCGTAAACCGACAACATATTTAAACCAAAGGGCCAATTTTCTTGTAAAAAAAAGTTTGTGTCAAAAGTAGCGCTATTCACATAATCAAAATAAAAGCTTTTATTGCTTATATCAACATCAACGCTCATTGGACTTCACAACGCATCAATAGAATCTATAAAGCTTTGACCTCCGACGTCACTTGATGCATTGAATTCATAACTTCAATACCATTGATGCCCAATTATTTTTAATGTCAACTCTGGCTGATGTAGATTATCAATTTGATATAATAACGAAAATGATGGAGCAGCAATGAAAATCAAAATGAGTGTAGGTATAATCGTTCATATACGTTCCAGATTCGTATGGTGTTGAAAAGAAAAACGAATATTATAAAGGTTGTTTTCTGAAAAACGAACCACAATTGCCATTAAAATATAAAGAACAAAGACAATAATCAGAATTAAAAAAAACATAATATCATTATGCAAGCCAATGATTTTATACATAGTTTCCGTGACCGGTTCTTGAAAGCCCCATTGTCATTCGCGAGCAAATGTTAAAAAAATTAGATAGTTTTTTTTTGATTCATGACGTGGATTAGAGGGAACCATTTTTTTCGCAAAAAATGAATAATGCTTTCAAATATTTTTTTTCGTAATAATATATTGTGTTTCAAACATGTCAAAAATAATGTAAAAAAAAAGTGCGGTAGAAAAAACCGAAATAAAAGATCCTCACGAAGCGATTTGATTTCAACCAGTATAAGCGTCTGGATAATCCGGGATACGTCTAGGCATTCCAGATAATCCAAGCATGTGCATAACGAAAAACGTCAAATTAACACCTATAAAAAATAATAAAAAATGTATTTTAGCTAACGTTTCATTATATTTCAAACCAATTATTTTTTCAATTCAATAATAAAAACCGGCAAATATTGCGAAAACAGCACCCATCGATAAAACATAGTGAAAATGGGCCACAACGTAATAGGTATCATGAAACGCTATATCAAGGCCCGCATTGGCTAAAATTACTCCAGTTACCCCACCCAAAGTAAACAAAAATATAAATCCTAATGTAAACCACAAAGGGGCTGTCATTTGTAAAACTCCACCTCAAAGGGTAGCCAATCAGCTAAAAACCTTTATTCCAGTAGGTACAGCAATAATCATCGTTGCTGCCGTAAAATACGCTCTGGTATCAACATCCAAACCGACTGTAAACATATGGTGAGCTCAAACGATAAACCCTAACAATCCAATTGATAGCATAGCATAAACCATTCCAAGATACCCAAAGATTGGCTTTTTGGAAAACGTCTCAACTAATTGACTAATGATACCAAACCCGGGTAAAATCAAAATATAAACTTCCGGGTGACCAAAGAACCAAAACAAATGTTGATAAAGGACTGGATCTCCACCACCAGCTGGATTAAAAAATACCGTTCCTATGTTCCTATCAAATAATAACATGGTAATGGCACCAGCTAGAACAGGAAGTGATAATAACAATAAGATAGCAGTAATGAAAACTGATCAAACAAATAAAGGCAAGCGGTAAAATGTTAACCCGTGTGCACGCATATTAATAATGGTTACTAAAAAATTAATCGCACCCATAATTGAAGAAGCACCAGACAAATGTAAGCTAAAAATTGCAAAATCAACTGAAGGCCCAGAATGTGCATCAATTCCACTTAACGGTGGGTAGACAGTTCACCCGGTGCCTGCTCCAACCTCAAAAAAGCTGGACATTAATAATAATGTTAATGAAGGGGGCAATAACCAAAAACTTAAGTTATTCAATCGTGGAAACGCCATATCGACACCTCCGATCAAAATTGGAACAAATCAATTACCGAACCCTCCGATTAATACAGGCATTACCATGAAAAATATCATAATAAAAGCATGCGCCGTAACAATAACATTGTATAATTGGTAATTTCCAAGCAAAAACTGGCTTCCTGGATAAGCCAACTCAAATCGGATTAACAAGGACAATAGGGTCCCTATTACACCAGAAAACGCACCAAATACAAAATATAAGGTTCCTATATCTTTATGATTTGTCGAATAAAATCATCGGTTAACGAAAATTGCTAAACTATCATTATTCAAATTATAGAACATTATTTCGATTAACTTTTTCACGAAAATTTCATATATTTAAATATTGCAAGAATCTTAAAACATGAGCAAGCAGACATGGTTTTTTTTTAATCAAAATTTTAACGAACAAATCCCTTATAATACTATTACTGCATTTTGCACTAGCAGTTAATGCGGCGTTGAAAACCAAACACGCGCAACTCTTGTGCCATTTCAACAAGTTCAAAAATGATGCGCTTGGACGAATCATCATAATAAATTTCCTTAAAACCACTTAATGGAAAATCTTTTCGTAAAGCATGTCCGTGAAACCCATAATCGGTTAAAATCCTACGCAAGTCTGAATTACTATTGAATGTGATTCCAAACATATCTCAAACTTCTCTTTCTAATCACGTTGAGCTTCTGTACAAATAATTAATCGAACTGACTTTAAAATCCGTTTCGGCTGTTATAAATGATATTGTTATGACAGAGTTATACAATAAACTTCGTAAAACGTAAATCACCTTGAATCTCGAATTGCTTGTTGGGACGTCAGCTGCCACTATTTCAATGTTTTGCTCAAAATGCGTTAATGAATTATATTTTAAAAGTCAAAGTATCGCTTCGAGGCTTTTCGCCAGAGTTTTTATTTCAATATCATTGCTATTTACAATACATTCCTTAATGGCCGATGGCGCCATTAGGCTAAATAAATTAACAAATTTTAATTGGTATCAAAACACGTATCTTGAATAATCAAATTCAATAGTATTGCTAAATGATTTAATAAATAACATTTGTGCAAATTATGTTAACCAAATAAAATAGTAACATGAAATACCCGTAACGGTAAACAAGCCCAGTTTGTAACTTATGAATTGAATTTGATAAATAAAACAAAACATTCGAAAAAAAGTGTGGTCCAATATGCTCAAGAAAGCCTTTATCAATTGTTTTAAAGACCGTATTATAGCAGAACTTAAATAAAGTTAAATTGATTAGCCTATTGTATACAACATCAAAATACCACTTATACGACAAAAATGAATACAAAGGCTTAAGGTTAAAACCAAGAAAATCCAGCCAATTAAAATTTAATGTAAAAAGGACATTTGCTGCTGTCACTGCTAAAATACTGCCTAAAAAAGGCATCATTTTGACAGCTTGAGGAATAAATTCGATGTTAAACTGTTTATTATGTAGTGGTAAAATAAATATGCTTTGATTTCAAAAATCAGTTCCAAAACCAACGAATAATTCTTTGGTAGCGTAACCAAAAAAAATACTACCTATAGCGAGAATAGACAAAGAAATAGCCATTTTAATTGGAAGCTCGTGGACATTTAGGGCTACTTGTTTGAAACTATTATTATTATAGATAAACGTTAGATAAAAGACTCTATATGAATAAAAAGAAGTCAGACAGGCTGTTACTAACCCCAATCAAAAACAAAAACTGCCGTTAACCGTATAATTAGAGTATGCCAGTTCAATTATTAAATCTTTTGAATAATAACCGGTTAGAAAAGGAAAGCCCATTAATGATAATGAGCCAATCAAGAGCATAACAGATGTAAAAGGTAACATGTTTATTAGAGCACCATATTTTCTCATATCTTGCTCATTTGATAAACTGTGTATTATGCTCCCAGCACTTAAAAATAATAAGGCCTTGAAAAACGCGTGATTTGACAAGTGGAACAATGCAACGTGATAATTTGACAGCCCGCATGCGAAAACCATATAACCTAATTGACTGCAAGTTGAATAAGCAATAACTTTCTTGATATCATTTTGAATTAAACCAACTGTAGCCGAAAAAAAAGCTGTTGTAGCTCCTATAAAAGTAATAAAAACCAAAATTTTAGGAGAATACTCAAAAATTGGTGAACATTTAATTAACAAAAATACTCCTGCTGTAACCATGGTGGCAGCATGAATCAAGGCTGATACGGGGGTTGGTCCTTCCATAGCATCTGGTAATCATGTATGAAGCCCAATTTGCGCTGATTTACCCATAGCCCCTATAAATAATAATAAACTAATCGTAGATATGATGTTCAATGAAAACCCAAAAAATATAAAAGATTCATTAGCAAAAAAAGGTATTAATGCAAAAACAACGTTGAAATTCAACGAACGAAATACATGAAAAAGGGTAATTATTCCAAACGTCAAAGCAAAATCGCTAATTCGATTAACTATTAAAGCTTTAATAGCTGACTTGTTAGCTTGAATTCGCGTAAATCAAAAACTTATCAATAAATATGAGCACAAACCAACACCCTCTCAGCCCAAAAATAACATTATGAAATTATCCCCGGTAATCAAAATAATCATAAAAAATGTGAACAATGATAAATAAGACATGAAGCGCGATATGTGAGGATCATTGCCCATATAATCCATTGAATATAGATGAACTACGAATGAAACGGAATTTACAACTATAAGCATAACTATCGTTAAATTATCAATGGAAAAACTTCAATCGACAACTAACAACCCGTTATCAATTCAATTACCAATGCTAACTGTGTAATTTTCTGTCAAAAACAAAATTGAATAAAAAACATACATAACAAACACAAAATTCGCTCCGATAAAACATGTAGTTATGATTTTCGTTCAATGGCTACCAAAATAACGTCCCAACAATCCCGAAAACAAAAAGCTTAACAATGGTAAAAAAACAATAATTAAAATCATTTTAATTTTGTATGAATTTGATTCATAAAACCTGAATGCATATAATTAGACAAACAATATTCGTCCCGAACAGGTATTTTTATTATTTTTGTCAATAAAATCATTTATAACATGAGCGTTTGATTTTAACATTTTCCATTCTATAATACATATTTGCACTCGATATTTAAAAATTTATCAAACATCAAAAGCCTTATTAATTTAAACCATGTACATAAAAAGTGCAGAATTAATGCATTGAAATCACATCGTTTATATAAATAGCGATTAAAATTACAAAAACATAAGCTTGCAAAAATGCGATTAACAGTTCTAAAAACATAATGGCCGTAACAATCAGTCAAGGAAAAAGCGCAATTCCTGCCGATAAAATGCCAGATCCTAATAGCGTTCACGAAAATCCAATTAGAATTTTCAATAGAGCATGCCCGCTCATCATATTTGCAAATAACCGAATACTTAAGCTAAAAACTCTGGCTAAATAAGAAACAAATTCAATAGGTATTAAAATAGGAGCTATTGCCAAAGGAACTCCGCTAGGTAAAAATAGGTTAAAAAATTTTCAACGCTGTTCTGTCAAACCTATAATATTTATTCCAATAAAGTGGGTTAGTGCCAAAAAAAACGTAACAACAAATGAGCTTGTCAATGTAAATGAATAAGGGATTAACCCAACTAAATTTGAAACGAAAATAAATAAAAAAAGGAATAATAGAATAGAAAAGTACTGATATCGCTTTAAAGTTGTATTACTTTTTATTATATTTTTGACTACCCCATACAAACTTTTCAATAACACAATTCAAATATTTGAGTCAGATCTATTATATATTTCAGCAATAACAAAATGAATCAATAACAAATTTAACACTAAAATTAATGTTAAATTTGTTATTTGAGATGGGCACATAACATGTGATCAAAATAAAGGGACGATGGCAAATTGTTCTAGAGGATCATATAAAAAATTTAATTGAAACACAATATTAAACATGGTTTAAAAACGGGGTAATAACAGAATCGAACTGTCGACAAATTGGTTAACAGCCAATTGCTCTGCCACTGAGCTAATTACCCAAGGCTTGTAGTTAAAGATAGATATAAAAACGGAATGCCTGTTATTGGACTTGAACCAACACTCTAAAAGAACCAAATTTTAAGTCTGGCGCGTCTACCATTCCGCCAAACAGGCATTTTTAATGGCGGAAGAAGAGGGATTCGAACCCCCGATAAACTAGTTTTCAAGACTAGCGCTATAGACCACTCAGCCACTCTCCCGCAAATTCAAGATACGTTACGTAAAAAGGGTAATTAATGGGAATCGAACCCATAGCCTTTTGAGCCACAATCAAACGTTCCACCGTTGAACTATAATTACCTTTAAAAAATTGGAGGCGGAGATAGGTTTCGAACCTATGACCTTTGGATTATGATTCCAATGCTCCACCATTGAGCTACACCGCCTTTGAATAAAAATTATTAGGGTGAATAGGATTTGAACCTATGAGGATTTAACTCCATGGATTTACAGTCCATTGCCATCGACCGCTCGGCCACCACCCTATTTGAAAACACTTTTTGATTCGAGAAAAATGGGAATTGAACCCACACCTCCAACCTTGACAAGGTTGTACTCTAACCATTAAGCTATTTTCCCTTATACTACGAAATTGATTTATTGAATCCGGAAAAATAGGGAATCGAACCCTAGCAACATGCTTAGCAAGCTTGTTTCTTAAACCTTTAAGATTTTCCCG
>Ga0302221_10002342_pt1 | contig 11823 bp, 10 predicted proteins | sample II_Palsa_E2_1_FD_193517 | JGI IMG/M metagenome (GOLD analysis project Ga0302221, IMG submission 193517) | Peat permafrost microbial communities from Stordalen Mire near Abisko, Sweden - II_Palsa_E2_1 | ecosystem: Environmental > Terrestrial > Soil > Palsa > Peat permafrost | place: Sweden...
ACGTCAGCAGCCTTAGCGGTGCCGTTCCTGCGGCCAGTGCGACCTATCCCGCCGGCTCCATGAACATGATTGCGCCGGGTTCGCAAATCGCCGTGAATAAGAGCGGATATCTGTATATTTGGGTGAGTAATGAGACGCAGGGCTGGGATGTGTTCTTTGACAATCTTTCGGTGCAGTATAAACAGGGTCCGGTGCTGGAGGAAAATCATTATTATCCGTTTGGGTTGACGATGGCGGGGATAAGTGATAAGGCGGTGAAGACGCAGTATGCTGAAAATAAATACAGGTTCAACAGCGGCAATGAGCTCCAAAATAAGGAGTTCAGTGATGGCAGCGGACTAGAGGAATACGATGCTAATTTTAGAATGTATGATCCCCAATTAGGAAGGTTCTGGCAAATTGATCCTTTGACTGATATCAACGAAGACCAAAGTCCATATTCCTTTGCTGGGAACAATCCTGTCTTGATGAATGATCCGCTTGGGTTGCTGTCTGATAGCGCACATCCGCAAGAATTAGCAACGGTTACTGTTGTGGGTCATAAAGCACACTGTGTGACCTGTTCACCGTCCTCCATTTCTGCCGGGCCTCCCCCTTCAAAGGGCTCAGCCGTTGCTGGCGGCCCAAGTCCATCGACAGAAACAGTGTCCAATCCGATACGCGAGGAAATGGAAAACGAACTCGGACACAATCCAATTTACAACCTTGACCATGATGTTGTTGAAGAGGCGACGTCGTGGGACAGATTTGTATATGGCGTAATGTATAAAGGGAAAAATGCATTTGGGGAAAAGGTTTTCCAGAAATATTATGGAGGTACGGCACCGGCTGAAGGTCCAGGCGGAAGCCTTGAGTCAATTCTTGGGGAAGTTGAAGATGGAGCGAATTTTGTTGAAAGGTCAACAAGTGTATTAAAGCATATATTTCGAAATGCTCCCGGACATTTAAACATTTCATCAATTTTGGCTCAAGCTCGATACATCAAATTGTTTGAAAAGATAGCAAATAACGCTACCAACTTAAATCAAAGTATTTTAACTGCGGAAGCGATTGCAAATGGTGTCAAGGGGTATACAAAAATATTTAGAAATGGTACTCAACTTTGGGTAATGGTAAGAAATGGTAGAATATTTAATGCAGGCATAAATTTAATTCCAAAATAGAATGAACCTTCTACAAGAAGCATTGAGGCTTGACATATGCAAGGATTATCTAAAAGCAATTGAAATTTATGAACTAATTAATGAAGGCGTCAATGCGCCAATCGAGTCTTTCACAAATCTGTCCTTTATTTATTGGGAATTTGCTGCTGAATTTGCGTTCAGAGACGAGAACAATATCTCCAAGAAGTGGGCGGAAATAGGTGGTAAAAGATATGTTAGTGTTCTAGAAAAGGGCTTGTCGAAATATCCTTATAGTCTGGAGTTGCATTTTTGGTATCGGTATTTTCCTCATAGGCTTTATTTTGATGACTTTTCAAAAGATGAGTGCATGGAACTTATTAAGAAATTTGGAAACAATGAAAGCGTAGTGCCATATTTCTATCTGTATTTGTTTGATAGAGAAAAATTTAAAAATAAAAGAGATATACTTCTCATTGAGTGTGAGCAGAAACCAACAGCAAAAAACAATTATATCAGATCGATAATAGAGTAGACATCCGTTGCGCCGGGAATTTCCTATTCGGGACAGCAGTACAATGGCAATATTGAGGGCACCGTTTGGAAGAGCGCCGGTAGTAATGTCAACCGGAAGTACGGGTTTACCTACGACCCGGTGAACCGGCTGACCGCCGCCGGTTTTACCCAATACAATGGCAGCGGCTTCGACACGAGTGCGAAGCTTGATTTCAGTGTCAGCAACCTGAGCTATGATGCCAACGGCAATATTCTGACGATGAATCAAAGCGGATTCCTGGTCGGTCAGTCCGGCCCGATCGATGTCCTGCAATACACCTACCTGAACGGCGGCATCAGCAACAGGCTGCAGTCCGTTGTGGACGGGGCCGACAATCCCACCAGCCAACTCGGCGACTTTCACTATGCGCAGACGAACAAGCAAACAACGGCCATCGACTACAGTTATGATGGTGACGGCAATCTGAATTCCGATAATAACAAGGCCATCGATTACATTAGGTACAACTATCTGGGGCTTCCGGATACTGTACACATGATGAGCAAAGGGAACATCGTATATACCTACGATGCGGCCGGCAGGAAATGGAAGAAACCCATTACCGATAGCCTGGCCCGGCATTCGACCACCATTTTATACATTGACGGATTTGTCTATCAACAGAATGACAGCATTACCAATGCTGATGGCGGGGTAGACACCCTGCAATTCATGGCCCATGAAGAAGGCCGGGCACGCTGGGCGTTCCAGAAATTTACAACTGGCACAACGGCTTACTCTTTTCAGTATGATTTCTTCGAAAAGGATCATCTCGGCAATACCCGGATGGCATTGACGCAAGAGCGCGACACGACCAACTACCTGGCGAGCATGGAATATCAGTACCGGACGACAGAGGCGCAGCTCTTTGGCAATATTACCAATACCTGCGTCGCCTGGAACTCCATGCCGAATTATCAAAACATTCCCAATAACATCCGGTTTGCCTTTACCAGCCCCAACGACAGTGTATCCAAAGTGGATTATACAGGCAGCAGCGGTCAGACAACGGGCCCTTCCCTGCTGTTAAAAGTCATGAGTGGTGACAGCCTCAAAATAGGGGTGCAGTGCTTTTACAACACGGGCACCGGCAGCACCAATAATAGTTCGTTCAGTAGCGTGTTGAATTCTCTGGCGGCTGGCCTGGTGAGCATTGCAGGAACTACCCATGGTGGCCTCTCCAACCTGACAGCCAGCAACAGTTCCGTATATACCGGTGTGACGAGCTTTCTCGGGACGGATGAGAGCGCGCCCAGTGGTTACCCCAAGGCCTATCTGAACTGGATCTTCCTGGACGATCAGTTCAACTACGTCAGCAGCCTTAGCGGTGCCGTTCCTGCGGCCAGTGCGACCTATCCCGCCGGCTCCATGAACATGATTGCGCCGGGTTCGCAAATCGCCGTGAATAAGAGCGGATATCTGTATATTTGGGTGAGCAATGAAACGCAGGGCTGGGACGTGTTCTTTGACAATCTTTCGGTGCAGTATAAGCAGGGACCTGTGCTGGAGGAAAATCATTATTATCCGTTCGGGCTCACCATGGCCGGCATCTCCGATAAGGCAGTGAAGACGCAATATGCGCAGAATAAGTACAGGTATAACGGGAAGGAGTTGCAGAACCAGGAGTTCTCCGATGGGACAGGATTGGAGGAATATGATTATGGAGCGAGGATGCAGGATCCGCAGTTGGGGGTATGGCATGGGATTGATCCGCTGGCGGATAAGAATAGAAGGTGGAGTCCATATGTCTATGCTTACAATAATCCTATACGCTTTATTGATCCTGACGGAATGGATGGAGAAGATTCACAAAATGACGGTGATAGAAAAGTGAATTATATGGATGTGAAGGATAAAAATGGAACGGTTACCCGTGTCTGGGATTATGCCGATGATAAGGACGAAAATGGTAACGAGCCAAATACCGAGGAAAGCACTGGGTTACATGTTGGAGATATGGTTAAAATGGATATGTCCGGTGCTACTCCTGTGAGCAGTTTCGAGAACCCCGGTCAAAATGACGGCGGCGGGCGTCCTTCTTACGACAAACTAAAAGAAAATTATCCTGGCGATGGCTATAGTTCAAAGGATGTTTACAATATGATTGGTGGCGAAGTTGCGAAGCATTATTTCAGTGATGAAAATACGGGGGCAGAGGCAAATTCATGCGCTTTGCGACTGAGCCGAGCTTTGAACAGAAGTGGATCGGATATTAACCCCAATTTATTGCCCAACGCAAAGTACTGGACAGGGGCGGATGGCAAGTTCTATATGATGAGGGTTGCGGATATGCAAAAGTACCTGACGCTTGTATATGGTGAGCCAGATATTGTAAAAACAAGCGGAAAAACCGATATTACACCAAGTGACTTTGGCGGCAACAAAGGAATAATCGATTTTAATGTAAGCGGGTGGCAGGATGCGACTGGCCACTTAACCCTTTTTAATGGAAATACATGTGAGCATGACTGTTATTTTCAGCAAGACTTGAACGCTGAAGGCGAGGACAAAATCAAGACGACGAAAGTCAAGCTTTGGATTTTGAAATAATAAACTCTCAATATGTCATTATGAAATATATTATAATTTGGTTAGTGGTCGGTGTCAGCTGGTCTTGCTCAAATTCACGGTTAGTTGAAGGCAATAGAGCTAAATCTGTGGAAAAACACAGCCAATCACCGGTAATGTTTGTCGCAGACGATACGTCGATTCAAAATGAAAGAGCGATTTTGAAAAAATATGCTTTTTGTAGGTGCTTGATTTCGAGATATCCGCAGGATTCTTTTTTACGAAAGGATGGTGCATTAACAGGTTATGAAGAAATTGGTTCCTATGGGAACAGGGCCTATGACCAGGTGGATTCTTTAGTCGCGAAATGGTGCCAGACAAAATACAGTAGCAAATATAAGAGAAACCTTTATTTAATGCAGTGCATCGATCTTTACGACAGCCCTGAACTTGATAGCCTCATAGCCAGACAGGACCGATACCTTAATCTGAGTGTTGGGAAAAGTCGATAAATCAAGCCGATACTGAAGGCGATCACTATTGTCCGTTCGGCGTACTATGGCGGGGATATCGGATAAGGCGGTGAAGACGCAATATGCGCAGAATAAGTATCGGTATAATGGGAAGGAGCTACAGAACCAGGAATTTAGTGATGGGACGGGATTGGAAGAATATGATTATGGGGCGAGGATGCAGGATCCGCAATTGGGGGTCTGGCATAACATTGATCCGTCGGCGGATAAGAACAGGAGATGGAGCCCTTACGTTTATGCTAACGACAATCCAATAAGGTTTATAGATCCGGATGGAAGGGATGCGGTTAATATGCCCGAATATCCTGGTTCAGCTGGTCGCCCTGGGGGGGAGTTCAACCAAGAAGACCATGATTGGCAGCAAATGGAACAACAGCATTTCGAAGTTGCATCTGAAAATGCTGCTGACTGGATGAAATATCATAACCCACATTTTAATTCTGATGGGAGTATCTCAGACGATGGTGATGATTCCGGTGATAGTGGAGAAGAAGAGACAACATCGAGTGACAATACTAATCAAGATCCAAAACCTCACAAGCCGCCTCCAGCATTTTCTGTGCTTCTAAAGAACTATCCGCTGCCATACGAGCATAGACCTGACCGAACCCCTGCACCTGGATACACTTCATCCAGTGATGATGATGACAACAGCTTTATGTATTATAATCAGTGCGCGATTAGGGTGAGCATTGATTTAAGAAAATCAGACGTAGATATATCTGGCACGAAAAATATAACAAACCCCGGCGGTCCAACTTTTACAAGAGATGGCAACGTAATGGGAGCGACGAATTTAGCGGGATTTTTGAAAAAGTACCTAGGTGCCCCAACTATATATAATGGCACAAAGGTGGAAGCCGCTAAGTTGCTTGACGGAAAGACAGGAATTGTTTTTTTCCAAGGATACAATGAAAACTTTGGCCAACCAGGTCTGCCCGACAGCAGGTCTGACCTAAACGTTCACATGGATCTTTGGAACAAAAATGATATCCTGGCTCCATATGGCGGACAAATGTTAAATTCAAAAAAAATCTTGTTTTGGGAAATAAAATAACAAGTATGAAGAGACTAATAATAGTGATGATCTTTATTGGACTACGATATTCGAATGCACAGATTGAAAAATTTAGGGGCACTTGGATAAACATTGAGCTTTACAATTCAATGCAACTTCCTAAATCGAGAATAGAATTAGATAGTATCATCCCAAGATGTATCTACATTAATTCATCGAACAAACTTACAATTGAGTTTCGTTACGAACAGAAATCAAACCCTGTTGTAATAAGAAAGATGTATTCAAAAAACGGAAAAAAGGCATTTGATGTATTGAATAGAAGTTTTACAGGAATCAACGACAGCGTGATGCTTTTGTCTACATCCGGGCAAAAGACTTACTTTAAAAAGATCAGTAATGAGGCAACGGTTGGAGATGGATTACAGGCCATGTTTAGAAACTATTTTTGGTCGAATTTCAAAAAATGGCAATTGGTTACCATTGTCAACAATAATTCGAAAGACACTGTGTCTGCATATGTAAGTCGTATTAAAATAAGCGGCTTAAAATACAATCCGCTTTTTAAAAATTATGAGTTTTTGGATACTGAAATGTATCAGCTGCAAGGTGAGAACTTATTCGGAATTGATTTCTTTACAGTCAATCATAATTATATGGCAACGTCAAATAGCATTTTTGCTATAAAAAAAGTTGATACTAAAATTTATCTGTATAAAGACGGCAATTTAAGGTACATATTGATTCCGATTGAATAACAACCGTCCAACTTGGGCAATGTCTCAAAACAGGTGGTGTATCCAAATATCTGATTTTATATATATAAGCTAAATAGCGCAAGAATAAAGGGCCGCCGCGGCCCTTTATTCCTTAATTAATAGTTCATAAGAGCGGGAAAGGAAAAAAATAGGTCCGATAAAGGGCTTTTTTGTACCTCGTGTATCCAATTATCTGGTTATATGCAATGTCAATTTTGTAAGGGGAAATGCCAAAAAGCCGGGAAGCCGATACGGGGCGCAAAAGCTTTATTGTAAAGGGTGTAAGAAGTATCAGCAGGCATCTTATCGATATATAGCTTGCCAAAGCCATATAGATAACATGGTTAGTCAACTGGTCTGTGAGAGCGTAGGTGTAAGGGGAATAGCCCGTGTATTAAGGATAGGAATTAACACCGTATTGAGACGGATTATTTTTATAGCGACTGGTATTAGTAAGCCGGCGATTCCGGATGATCGACCGGTATTTGAAGTCGATGAACGCTGGACCTATATTGGCCGCAAAGCGAATGAATACTGGCTGGCTTATGCGCTGGATAAGACTACACGGCAGGTAATGGATTTTGTTACCGGCAAACGGACGAAAGCAACGTTGAAGACCTTAATCGACAACTTGTTGGTGTCAGGAGTCCGCAAGATCCGGACCGATAAATTAACGATCTATCAAAGACTGATTCCAAAGGGCATACATTGTTATGGGCATACTGCACCAATCATATTGAGCGAAAGAATTTATCGATCCGAACACATATCAAGCGCCTGAGCCGCCGGACGATCTGCTTTAGCAGGAGCGCGAGGATGCTGGAAAACTGCTTGAAGATTTACTTTTGGCAAAGGCAAGTAGAAAAGCTGTAGAAGTTTATTTGCCGGAAAGCGATCGGACCGCCTGCCAAAGCAGGCAGCCGACAAAGAAGATAAGTAAGCGGCACCGCAGGGCTGTTCCTGCTGCCCGGGAGCCGCCTTTTCTTCCGTGGCAGGAGCTTTGTACCATGGCACAGATCATCGTCGGTTGAATAGAAAGATATAGCTGGGCTTTAGTGGAAGAACCAGCGGCGACAGGGTTCAGCAGGACAGCCCCAATGTGTATTTAAATCGCTGCTGTTGGTTATGTCGTAGAAGAGTGCGACGCAAGAGAAGTCGCTGGATATTCTACTGCTGGGCTCATCATATTTATAGCTACGATGCGGCCGGCACGAAATGGAAGAAAACCATTACCGATAGCCTGGCCCGGCATTCGACCACGATTTTGTACATTGACGGATTTGTCTATCAACAGAATGACAGCATTACCAATGCTGATGGCGGAGTAGACACCCTGCAATTTATGGCCCATGAAGAAGGCCGGGCGCGCTGGGCGTTTCAGAAATTTACGACTGGCACGACGGCTTACTCTTTTCAGTATGATTTCTTCGAAAAGGATCATCTCGGCAATACCCGGATGGTACTGACGCAGGAACGGGATACAACGAATTACCTGGCGAGCATGGAATATCAGTACCGGACGACAGAGGCGCAGCTCTTTGGCAATATTACCAATACCTGTGTCGCCTGGAACTCCATGCCCAATTATCAGAACATTCCCAATAACATTCGCTTTGCTTTTACCAGCCCCAATGACAGCGTGTCCAAGGTTGACTATACTGGCACGAGCGGTCAGACAACGGGCCCTTCCCTGCTGCTAAAGGTCATGAGCGGTGACAGCCTCAAAATAGGGGTGCAGTGCTTTTACAACACGGGCACCGGCAGCACCAATAATAGTTCGTTTAGCAGCGTGTTGAATTCTCTTGCCAATGGCCTGGTGAGCATTGCAGGAACTACCCATGGTAGCCTCTCCAATCTGACAGCCAGCAATAGTTCCGTATATACCGGAGTGACGAGCTTTCTCGGGACGGATGAGAGCGCGCCCAGTGGTTACCCCAAGGCCTATCTGAACTGGATCTTCCTGGACGATCAGTTTAATTATGTCAGCAGCCTGAGCGGATCAGTGGCAACTGCCAGTGCGACCTATCCCGCCGGCTCGATGAACATGATAGCGCCGGGATCCCAAATCGCGTTAAATAAGAGCGGATATCTGTATATTTGGGTAAGCAATGAGACGCAGGGATGGGACGTGTTCTTTGACAATCTTTCGGTGCAGTATAAGCAGGGACCGGTGCTGGAGGAAAATCATTATTATCCGTTCGGGCTAACGATGGCGGGGATATCCGATAAAGCCATTAAGACGCAATATGCGCAGAATAAGTATCGATTCAATTTTGGATCGGAACTACAGAATCAGGAATTCAGCGATGGTAGTGGGCTAGAGACATATGACGCGACATTCAGGATGTATGATCCCCAAATTGGACGGTTTTGGCAGGTAGATCCATTAGGAGAATTGGCAGAAGGATGGAGTCCATATGCCTTCGTTCTGGACAACCCTATTTCGTTGGTTGACCCGTTAGGAGATACAGCTACTCTGCCGGCAGTAACTGTTACTCCTCCACCTGATCCTAAACGCGACAATAACCTCCCTGGCCGGGCACTTATAGGCACCCCGCCCGGCGGAGTTAATGTCCCATCGCCGCCAACGAATACGCCGGAAATTCCAATTAATCAACCTGGAACCGAACCAACAGGGGATCCGGGTCCAGAAGCGCCTCCACCTCCTGGAATAGGTCCTCCCGCCATATTAACAGCAGTCTTTACATTAATTCCAATAACAGGTAATACGGATTGGCCCAATGGTGACGAGCTATTTTATCACAAATACCCTCAATTCAAACCAGAGAATCTACCTCGTGGAGTACAAAATAAACCAATAGACGACATTTATCTTGTGCGATTTGGGCCTGGTCCTGAAAGTGCAGAAGAACTGGGGGCAGATGCGAAAAAGGCGACGTATTTTGGATTACCACATGGAGTTTCCACTGCAATAAGGCCTAAACCGCCAACTTTTGGAAGGTCGGCAAGGGTATTAGATGTCATGAAGCACTTTTTAGTTCTCAAAACCGGAGAGCGACCAGATCATTTTACTGTAGTACTGCCGAATCCCGTAACACAACAGGTGGCAGAGGAGTTTAATGCGCTTTTTACAACTAAATAAAATGGAGACACTTTTAGATATTTGCAAGAAAAATGTAGGCAAAAGACCATTGTTCGAAGATATCATGGCTATTGATTTTTATGATGGTCCTACGGAGGCTTTATGCAAGGTGATTGATGGTGAACAATGGGTTATATGCAGCTTGGTATATATTGACTTTAAAAAGAGAGAAAGAATATATACTGTGCTGGAAATTGACTGGGATCTGCTATTGAAGCTTAAATCAAATTTGGAACACCGAATACCAGACCAGGAAGACAACTATGCAAATCTAAAGGCGCAAGTGAAGGTTATCTATAACGGTTATTCAGGCAAGGTATTTCTTTTTAAAAGCGATTGGTTGAACTCAATTGATTATGAAGTTGTTGAGATCCCACTAAAACATTTGCTATACTTCATAGATATCGAGCAAGTTTTGGAGCAGAGCGAAGAATTGAAATTAAAATGGGCAGGATTCTTTTCTTCTAAATGATCGGTGTTAAAACTACCCAATTTTTGGTGGTGTATCAGATTAGCAGTTTTTCCGAAAATAACGAATTTGAAAGGGTTACAGGGGGCTTCTTCAGAAGCCCCCTGATTTTTTAATGGGTAAAATGCAGGTAAATTCGGGCTATTACGCCCTGGGATAGCACATTTTGACTATTCGTGTCTCAAAATAGCAGCTTTTTATGGATTGTAAATATTGCCTCCGAAAGTGCCGGCGTGCCGGGCGGCAGAAAAATGGACTACAGCGATATTATTGCGCGTCTTGCCATAAATATCAACAAAAGGAGTATTTGTATCATGCTTGTCGTGGGACGACCAATGAATCGATCAAGTCCCTGGTCTGCGAGAGCGTTGGGGTCAGAGGTATCAGCCGGGTATTAAAGATTGCCACCAATACCGTATCGGACAGGATTAAGCGAATCGCCGATGCTATTTCACAACCACCTATTCCGCGGGATCGTCCGGCATTTGAGGTTGATGAACTCTGGACGTATATCGGCCGAAAGGCAAATGAATACTGGCTGGCATATGCGCTGGACAGGACGACAAGGCAGGTAATAGATTTTGTTATTGGCAAGCGGACGAAAGCAACGTTGAAAACTTTGAGTGATAGGCTGCTGGTGTCGGGCGTCCGCAAGATCCGGACCGATAAATTAACGATCTACCAAAGACTGGTTCCAAAGGACATACATTGTTATCGGGCATACTGCACCAATCATATTGAGAGAAAGAATTTATCGGTCCGAACGCATCTTAAGCGACTAAGCCGGCGGACCATCTGTTTTAATCGGAGCGCGAGGATGCTGGAAAGCTGTCTGAAGATTTACTTTTGGCAAAATCTAATGCCAAAAGAATAGCGGAGAAAAAAGCTCTTTGAAATAATGGTTGCCCAATGCTGGATCGAACGGCTCGCCAGGGCGGAGGGCCGACAGAGGAAATAGGTAAGCGGCACCGCAGGGCTGTTCCTGCTGCCCTGGAGCCGCCTTTCTTCCGTGGCAGGAGCTTTGTAGCAAAGCACAAGTCATCGTCGGTTGAAAAAATAACTAAAGCTGGGCACTAGTGGAAGAACCAGCGGCGGAGGGGTCAGCAGGACAGCCCAATATGTATTAAAATCGCTGCTGTTGGTTATGTGGTACAAGAGTGCGACGCAAGAAAAGCACCTGGATATTCTGCGGCTTGGTACATGACAGCATTACCATTCCCGATGGCGGGGTAGATACCCTGCAATTCATGGCCCATGAAGAAGGGCGGGCGCGGTGGGCGTTCCAAAAGTTTATAACGGGTGCGACGGCTTACTCCTTCCAATATGACTTCTTCGAAAAGGATCACCTCGGCAATACCCGCATGGTACTGACGCAGGAGCGGGACACGACCAATTATCTGGCGAGCATGGAATATCAGTACCGGACGACGGAAGCGCAACTCTTTGGCAATATTACCAACACCTGCGTCGCCTGGAACTCCATGCCGAATTATCAAAACATTCCCAATAATATCCGATTTGCCTTCACCAGTCCCAATGACAGCGTGTCCAAAGTGGACTACAATGGAACAAGTGGTCAGACAACGGGCCCTTCCCTGCTGCTAAAGGTCATGAGCGGTGACAGCCTCAAAATAGGGGTGCAGTGCTTTTACAACACGGGCACCGGCAGCACCAATAATAGTTCGTTTAGCAGCGTGTTGAATTCTCTGGCCAATGGCCTGGTGAGTATTGCAGGTACTACCCATGGAAGCTTTTCC
>Ga0302221_10002343_pt1 | contig 11817 bp, 10 predicted proteins | sample II_Palsa_E2_1_FD_193517 | JGI IMG/M metagenome (GOLD analysis project Ga0302221, IMG submission 193517) | Peat permafrost microbial communities from Stordalen Mire near Abisko, Sweden - II_Palsa_E2_1 | ecosystem: Environmental > Terrestrial > Soil > Palsa > Peat permafrost | place: Sweden...
TTACGAAAATAAGTGCCTCGCCGCCCTGCATAAGATCGATTCCATGAACCCCGGGTATCAATGCAAATTTCGTGATATCAAGGGGCAATTGAACGAAATCCGTATGTCGACCGCACTGGACCTCACCGAATTGGGCTATGAAAGCCTGGCTTCGCCGTTTATAAAGGCCGTATCCTATCCCGACCCGGTCCTGCGTCGCGCCCGCGAAATCCTCCGTCAGCTTCCACCCAACAGCCTTTTATTCACGGACGGAGACACGATTACCTATCCGATCGCCTATCTTCAGGCGAAGGGGGAGCGCCGGGACGTCATTGCGATCGACAACGGTATCTTTTTGTTACGCGGACCGATCGGCTATCTGGACCGAAAATACGGTGGCGCGCTTTTTCATGGCCAGTTGCCCGTCTTCAAGGACCCGGCCTTTGTAATGGCATATTATAAGCAGTACCCCGCCGATACGTCAGCGTACCGGCTCGACCGTTTTCTGGCTACGATCGACCGAAGCCCCGATACGGGGGGCTACGTGCAAATCGACACTTCTCTTGGTCGACTATACCGATACTATAGTACTCACCTATATATCGATGTGGACGTTGCGAAAGCAAAACGCTTTTATCCAGGGATAGAGGTGGGCGGGCGAATATCGTTTTACCTCTGGGGCACCACTCTGGAGCTGGCGGACATCCTCAATTTCGACATGGTGAATACGAACCTGCTGAACAGGCACATCTTTTTTACGAATCCGTCGGAGCATAAGATGTTCCGACCTTACTGCGTGCGGGCGGGACAGGGCGTTTATGAGTTCGTGCCAAGAAAATTCACTCCGCCTTTAGACTATTTACCGGATTGGCCCTGGCCGCCTGAATGGTATGAAAACCGACCGCCATCATGGAAAATTCAGCCAGCAACCAACGAATCTATCGTGCATATCTCGAGTTTGACGACAAGGACCTGTTATCGGAGCCGCCGACGAGATTCATGAAGGCGGATATCGCAGCTTCAAGGTATGGGGTCAAGGCAGTCGGGGGCTCTGTTAAGGTATTATTTCCACGATTTGATTCGGGACCATTTGAAGCACTATTTCAAGTTACCCTCGCTTTTCAGGGAAAATGTAGTATGAGCTTGCCCATCAGAAATGTATACAAAGGCGAATTAGGATATATTAAGCCAAAAAAGGCGAGTGACCCTTCGCCCCACACCACAGAAGTTAAGAGTCAGTCGCCTGTAAATGAATAATTTGCAGGCGATTTTATTTTTAGGGGGGACAGGTGGGGGGAAAGAATGCCCTTGGGGTTCCTAGATTCGTGCCCTTTGGAATTTTCGAAACGAATTGTGATTTACGATCTTCACCTGTAGCGGCCGTTTGAACACGCATTAGGAAAATAAATGAATGTCGTTACAACCTATAATGTAAAACTTGTATCGTTCACTAATTCTGTCATCTTAATCATATCCCTGTTAATATTATTTCTTACCAGTGCGTCTATCTTCATCCCGAGGGGCGGTCTTCAAAGTACGGGATTATCAATACTTACAACAGCAATATCATTAGGATTCGCGTGGCTAATGTGGCAAATATTTGTTACCGGAAGAACGTGTTGGATATTAGACGGCAATGGCGTGAGCATGACATGGACAAAGCAATTCGCTTTTTGTAATAATTCGGGGATTGTTATTCCGTGGAGCGAAATTAAAAAAATAAGTAAAGGGTTAGATCCTAATTACTATATTCTGAAAATTGACCTCACAACTGATTCCACGCTAAGGTTTATTCACGATCCCATGGTTACAAGAGATGATTTTCAGATGCTCATCGCCGCCCTAAATGAAAAGCACCATCTAGCCTAGCAATTAGATCAAAAAAAACGGTGTCAGTTGATGCGACGACCGCCTCAAAATCAAACACAAAAGCCGAAATTTAGATTCCGCCTTTCCCATTCGAAGATGATCGAGAAAAATCTATTTCTTTTTTGATAGTGACTTTGGCACCCCGTGCTTCTTTAAGAAGGCCACGGCTTTCTTGGCCTTCTCTTGAACAGCCGGGTCATTACCCTGATCCTGGATGCTCTTGTCTACAACAACATCTATCGTGAACTTCTTATTGGTATTTACGTTGCCCATATCAATGAGATTATTAGTCTAAGGTTGCGATTTTATTTTCCGCGCAACAAGAACGCCTCGAAATCAAGCATTCGCAGCAACCCGTCTAGTTTGGGTCAAAAAAAACCCGCCATCAGGGCGGGTAACAATAAGGTGACACAAAGTAGCACTTGCATCGCGCCTCCAGGCCCGGACGCTCGGGTCAGGGTAAAATCAATGGCAAATCGAACGAATTCGTTCAATGACATATTCTTGGCAGCCGAATAAAGTGTTGCCTGGCGATGCAACTCCGAAGGGATGCGAACATTGAAGCTTCCTTTATACATTTTTTCCGGTTCTTTACCCAGTTGCTTGCAGGTCTCCAGGTAGTCATCCACCGCTTCGTGAAATGCCTTTTTTAGCCCTTTGACCGTGCCGCCTTCAAAAGTCACTGAATCGTTGATGCCGATGATTTTGCCAAAAAACACCTCGTCTTCGGCGCTGAAATGGACGCTGGCAAAATACCCTTCGTATTGTAAGATGTCAGTCATCTTCCCAAGACCAATTTCATTACGATCGGAGTTTCTTTCTGTGCCCGCGGCTCGCGCAGGTAAAAGCTGATGTTTAACATACACAAACAATTTCATTTCGTCACAGTTGAATCAGCGGAAACAGCGGGGTGAGTTCTTAGATGTGAGGAGGCTAAGGTAAAGAAAAAGCCATCATTAACGGGGACAAATTCGATGACGATTTTACTTATTTTCAGCTATTTTCTTTTATCCCCATTTATCAGTCGAAAAACTTACGACCGTGCGTTTCAGTGATATATGCAAAATTGAATTCAAAAATATTAAGCCGAGAAAGAGAAGTGGCCTCTCGCCACACACCACTATAAGGATCAAGCGATTATGAAGTATTTTCAGAGTTGCTTTTTTGCATTCAACAAATTGGGCATCGTGATGAGCGATGTGAGCACAGTCGTAGGTCCACCAAAACCAACGCAATTGCCCTAGAAAATGTATCACATGACACCGACCCGCCAGCCAAAATCTCTATTTTTTCAAAAACCTATTCAAAGAGGCTACCAACTGATATACAGTCGTACATGGGTTGTGACACGAAGGCCATGGTTCATAATCATACGCATTGTGCAGGCGCTTCGCATAAAGAATCACATTGGCTTGATGCGGAATAAATAGGGTATAAAGATTTTTTGCGAAGGTGTGGCCATCACCATCTGTTTCCTAATTAATGCTTAAGCGCTGACTGAGCCTTTCATAAAATTGCGTGCAATGAAGCTCAAGAGGCTGGTCATACAGGCAAAACCATAACTCGGAAGCCTAGCCTCGATCATCCCGATCACCGAGGCACCAGATCTGTCGATCCTCATCATAGTCAGGCTGGCCCTTCAAATATCTCTCTCAGCACACAAGCCTCATAGCCAATTACATACTGGCTTATTTTTTCCCAACCCTTTCCCAGAATGAGACACAAAAACCAATGCCTCACCTACTGCAAAATTAGAATTTTAGCTTCGTCAATTCTCTTAATTTTCTAAAGCCGATATTCCTGATTATATATCCTATCATCTGTTTGGGCATTAAAGTGAGTGCCTCGGGGCATGTTAAAAAATACCCTTGCTTTTTACAATGTAGTTTATAAAGAGCTAATCTCTGGTAAGGAACCGGAGTTTGGCGGACTATTCCCCGCCAAGGATTTATAAAACGCCTTGATCGTTGCGCAGCGATTACAGCTTGGATTAATTCCGTTCTATAAAAGCTTCGATGGCCAGCGATCTTGAGGGTACCCTTCAGTTCCTTTTGTAGGCTGTCAATATTTTCGACGGCCTGTCAGGCCATTATGGCCTCCTTTGCCGCAAAGAGTTGCCACCGGACTGCCCAATATTCATCTGTCATGTAGCATGAGCTATGAATCAGCGAGGACTCGGTGGTAATAGCAATTGGCCTGCAGGATCCTACCAACGGCACCCCGATTTAAGGGGACAAAATCGGGGACGATTTTACAAGTCAAGGGTTAATCTTACAAATCCAAAGTCAAAATCATTCTGTGCGCAATGATCTAATGGGATTCATTAGCGCGGCCCTCAGGGCCTGGAAGCTGACGGTACATAAAGTTATGAAAAGCATGCCGGCGCCGGCCAGAAAGAAGATCCAGGGCGAGAGATACGTGTGGATCGTGTAATTCTGCAACCATTTGTTCATGGCCAGCCCGATCAGCGGCATGGCGATCGCCATCGAGAGGGCGATGAGTTTCAGGAAGTCGCCCGATAGCAGCGCCCAGAGGTTCACGACGCCGGCGCCGAGGACCTTGCGGACGCCAATCTCTTTTGTGCGTTGTTCCGCGACGAAGGAGGCGAGACCGAAGAGGCCGAGGCACGAGATGAGGATCGCCAGACCGGAAAAGACGGTGGCAAGGTTGCCGATATGGGTCTCGGTGGCGAATTTTTGCGCATAATCGTCATCGTTAAAATGATAGGTAAAGGGACTGGCGGGATTGTATTGTTTGTACACGGCTTCGATCGCAGAAAGCGCGGTACGGATGGGAGCGCCGGGTTTGATGCGGATAATGTCGACTGAGTGCCCACCCTGACCCAGGAAGACGGCGGGTTGGACCTTGTCATAGGGGCTGTTGGAGATCATGTCCTTTGTTACCCCGATGATCGTATAAACCTTGTTCTCGAATCGGACGGTTTTGCCAATCGGGTTTTTAAATCCAAGGGCGCGGGCGCCTGTCTCGTTGACTATGGCGGCTGTACTGTCCGTTCGGTAGGCCCGGGAGAAGTCCCGGCCCCGGAGCACCGTCCAGGCGATGGTGGGACCAAAATCGGCGTTTACTTCTATATCGCGGAAGGATATGCTTTTCTGCTCCTCAGTCATGCCCGGCCATTCCATAAAGTTATTCTGGTAAAACGCTGTCAGTAGTGTGGAAGAGTTCGCCACACCCGCCACTACGCCGGTGTTGAGGAGGCTGGTGCGGAGGGGCTCATATTGCCGATCCAGCGAATCTGTGCTGATAGGAATATTGATGAGCCCGGCGCGGTCATAGCCGACGGGTCGGTCCTTGGCATACTGAATCTGCCGGAAGACGACGAGGGTGCCGATGATCAGGCTTAGCGAAATGGAGAACTGGGCTACCACAAGGACCTTTCGCGGAAGGCTTGCGCCTTTGCCGGCCTTAAAAGCGCCTTTCAGGACTTTTACAGGTCTGAATCCACTCAGATAGAACGCCGGGTAACTGCCGGCCAGCAGGCCAGTGATCCCCGTGATGGCGAGGGAAAGGGCCCAGAAGATCGGGCTGGTCCGGGGAAGGGTCATGGGTTTGCCGGAGAGTTGGCTAAACGCCGGGAGACTTAGCACGGTCAGGCCGATTGCGAGGACAAAGGCAAAGAAGGCGACAAGAAGGGATTCGCCCAGGAATTGCGAGATGAGTTGGGTTCTCAGCGAGCCCAGCGTTTTGCGGATACCGACTTCCCTTGCCCGTTTTTCGCTTCGGGCCGTAGAAAGGTTCATGAAATTGATACAGGCCAAGAGCAAGATGAAGACACCAATGATCCCGATGAGCCGGACGAAGCCGATGCGCCCGCTTCCCGCGACGTCGGAATCGTCGTAGTGCAGGTACAGCTGATCAAAAGGAAGTACGGTATAGGTCTCGATGTTATGTATGACAAAGGGTGTACAGAGATTCTGTATCCGCGCTGTGGCCTCTTCGGCGGTGGTATTGCCGGCGAGGCGGGCGAAGATGCGGCAGCCATGGTAATTGAAATCCGTGTTGTGGGTGAGATCATCCATCAATTTGTTCGTCATCGGCGTCAAAATGCCGATGTCATGAAAGGAGGAGGTCTGGGGTAGATCGGCATAGACGCCTCCGACAGTGAACACTAGCTGGTTGTTGTATTTAAAGGTTTTGCCCAGTGCCTCTTGGGTCCCGTACAGGGCGATGGCGGTGGACCGGGAGATCACCGCCGTGGAAGGGTCACGCAGCGACTCCGCGTTCCCGCTAAGAAAGTGATAGCCGAAAATATTAGGGAAAGTATGTTCCACAAAGGAACCCTGGCGGATGATGCTTTTGTCACCGTTGGTCAGCACGCAATCCCCCGGCCAATCGGCCATCGCCGTTTGAGCGAAGATGTCTTTATAACCCTTTTGCAGAAAGGGCTCGAGGGCGGAGGAGACGGTCATTCCTCTGTAGGTGATGGGCGAACCCGGCGGGGTGCCTTTGGGGCGTTGGTCCTGCATGATCTCCACGATACCGGAGCGGTCGGGATAGGATTTGTCGACAGCGATTTCTCCGGCGATCCAGATGCCGATAACGAGGGCGGCGGCCATGCCCATAGCGAGGCCGACAACATTGATCAGGGTGTAGCCGCGGTTCTTACGAAGTTGGCGGAGCGTGAGGAAGAGATAATTTTTGAACATGCTCTTGGTTTAAGAATACAGCAGAACAGCAGCCAGAAAAGTACCTATTTTTTTACATCCTAATAATCAACAAGTTGCGATTTGTTTGATTTTTATTAATTGTCCGTTTCCGCACACTCTATGTTCGGTAATATCCTTTTTGCATATCCCGCCTTTGTTGACTAAATGTAAGATCAAATGCTGCCTTAGCTTTCAATAGTGTATGGTTAAATAATGTCTATTACAGTTCAAAGATACCGTCTATAACCTCCAACAGATGGTTAGCATCCGATTTCGTTTATTTCAACGGAATATCCCTATCTTACCAATATCGTATTGTAAACCCCCATAGACCCCTCCATGAAAAATATCTTATTGTACATTTCCGCTTCGTTACTCCTGACCAGCTGCGCCACTTACCATCTTTCTACAGAAAGCCTTGTACAACAAATGGCGAATACCTATCCGGAAAGAAAGTATACCTATTCGCCCAACCTTCCGTTTATCCCTTTTAGCGTCGAGGGCAATAGTCTTCACCAGCTAAAATGCGTAGATAAAAACGGGAAAGAAATAACCATTGATTTAACGAATCGGACGTCGGTGCGAATCACGTTGGCAGATAGCTCACGTAAAACTTTTTATTTCAACACGCTGTTACTCAAGGATAGCACGATTGCCGGAAGCAAAACTCATTTCTTCGAGATGCACATCAAACCCATCCTGCTCAAGGATGTGGTCAAGATAGAAGTACAGAAATCATAATCAGGATTAAATGTGTGAAAAGACAATAGTTACATACCAGGGCTCCAGAAAATCCCAATCTTCCTGTGATATGTCGGCTTTACACTTAGGACATATAAGTTCATCAATGCCATTTCCGCCGGTATCAACGACGCTCATACGCTGGTAGGCCACGCTTGGGGGGAGGATGATGTCGTTCGCGGCAATCATAGTAACATCTTCAAAAGAGCCCTATCTTACCAGCATGAATAAGCAAACCAAACTAACCATCCTGTTTTTTTGTATTTTAAAACTAACTCTTCATCTAATTGCAGACAGCCATTCTGGTTTTCAGAGCGATGAATTTTTGTATATTGAATCGGGTCGCCATCTTGCTTTTGGATATATGGAGTCACCCCCGTTGACAGGTTTGCTAGCCTTTATCCAAAACCTGTTCCATTCCCATTCAGCTTTCGTTTATCATATTTTTCCGCATATTGCTATGCTGCTCATTGTTATTTATGTGGGCAAAATAACTGTAGAACTCGGCGGGAAAAACATAGCGGTATTTATTGCATTATTTTGTCTTTTGATTGCACCCGGATTTGAAGGGTCTCAACAACCATTTGAACCCGTTGTTTTCAGTCAATTGTTCTGGGTGATTTGCTTTTATCAACTCACAAGGTTCATAAAACACGGCAATAGAAAATATCTGTGGTATTTGACTCTACTCACCGCTCTATTTTTTCTGACCAAATATGACGCATTATTCTTCGCTTTTGGTTTATTGTCTTTATTGTTCTTTGGGAAAACAAGGGTCGCGCTAATCAACGGTAAATATTGGCAATGTTTAATTATCTCATTTTTGATTTTATTGCCGAATATTATTTGGCAATATGTAAATGATTGGCCTGCACTACAAATGTTTCATCGGCTGTATGAAACCCAATTGGATGATTTGGCACCAATGCACGTACTGCGCGATTTATTTTTATCCGTTAATCCGATTGCTTTTATCCTGATGCTGCCCGCTTTTGCCTTTATGTTTGTCAATAAAAGAAATAAAAGCCTTTATTTACCGCTTGCCTGTTCAATTTTATTGTCCGTATTATTTCTCATTTATAGTAAAGGGAAAGCCTATTATTTCTTGCCGATTGTTCTTACCCTACTTCCGTTCTGCGGTATCTTTTGGGAGGGCCTAATACTACCGAAAAGAAAATGGTTATTATATCCTTTGAGCTTTTTTTTATTAATCGGCGCCGTATTGATTCCTTTCGGAATGCCTGTCTATTCTTTTCCTCATTATCTAAAATCGGTTTTTAAATACTCCCCAAAAGAAAAGAAAAACGGAAAAGACGTACTTCCTATTCAAGAATATAATTCAAAAGAAAAATGGAAAACGATGATGCAACAATTGCAATTGGTGTATGACAGCCTACCCGAAAATGAAAAAAATAATTGCTTAATCTGGGGGAAACATTATTCACAAGCAGGAGCAGTTGAATTGTTTAAAGACGAATATGGACTTCCAAATGCCTTTTCATATCACGGAAGTTTTTATGCTTGGGCACCTACGGATAGAATGCCCGAGACGGTGATTGCTTTTTGCTATAACGATGCGGGTGATAATTTTTTCAATCCTTTTTTTGAAGAAGTAACTCCGGTAAGAAAAATTTACAGCGACTATGCAAGCAGCGAGGGCTGGGTTGTGCAAACAATTTTCATTTGCCATACACCAAAACAGAGCTTTGACAAATTGAAGGAATTGTTTAAGAAAAGAATATTTGAATAAAAACGGCACATAAATTACTGCACCTCGATCGGTGCAACCCACCTGAATGAACCCCATTCGAGTATAAGTGTACCGTGCCGATTATCACCGGGTAGGATCGATATGGTGAATTCCTCCACCGTTGCAGTGGCAACTTCGCTCCTGATCCTTGCTGTACCCAAATCAAGTGAACGATTGTACTCTGTACCCCATTCTCCGGTCTGCTTGTTCACAATCAGATCAACTCCGCTCGTATGTGGCGCGGTAAAAAGCGTGTATGTGCCTGCGGGGACCTGCATCCCGGCGAGCTTTATCGCGGTTGAGGTCGTAAACTGCGTAGCCTCATTGGCGCCTGTCCTCCATACCCGGTCATAAGGTATCACATCGCCCAGCAAGGTTCTCCCGCGCAAGAGCGGCCTGCCATAGTCAACAGTAAAGACCGAATTGCCGATTTTCGCCCGGACGGTATCCCGAACGCTTAATGACTTTACATCACCGGCTTGTGCTTCCAGCGCCACCATACGGTCTGCGATGCCTTTTACGTCCGGAGGCATGGCAAGCCGTTTCACCCGCACATCATATGTTGTTCGCGCGCCTGAATAACTGAGCATGTTACCCGTAGAGTCCATCATAGCCTCCCCGGTTCCGGAAAGCCATTCGTGTATAATCTCCATTCTACCTCCCTCAAGCGGGGTTACAATAGCACGCCCTAACGGAAATCGATCGAATTCCCGGTCAATATAAAACTGCCGCATCTGCACGGGCTTGCCGGCCGCAAGCTTTGCTGCCGCTACCTTCTTCAACGCCGCGGCGAAATAAAGTTCATAAAGACTATACATTTGCGGTACATGGGCTACTACGATACTGCTATCTGATGTAAAATCACGAATCACCGTGCCGGTACTGTCTGTTTTGGAAAGGTGCACTTTGTTGCCTGCGACATCGGCAACTACTTTTCGATCACGCTGGCCAGACGGTTCACTGGGTGTGTGAATGTCCATTACAAGATGTCTTATGCTGCCGTCATTATTAAGATCGACCACGGTGTGGCGTATCTTCACACTTGGAAAGCGATCAACTTCATCGCTTGTTAACGTATTGCCCTGGCGGCTTACACTCTCCACTGAAATCGTATCACGCCCAAGCAGGGTAAGAAATCCATATCGATCCACCCTTGGTCCACTACATGAAAGTAATGAAACTACTGCCCAAAGAATAAAACAACTCTTGTACATGGATATTAAACTACCAAATTACTTCGTATTATTAGTAAACAAATTGACCTGTTGCATCCAGGCTTATTTAAAAGGTTTATTGAAGGGCTGGAAGGTTTGTTATCCATACAAAAATTTGTCTCATTTCGATCCAAAGAGGAAAGCTTGGCGGCGTTTGTAAAGGACTTCTTCCGGGATGACGACTTGCGTGGCTTCAACCAGCACGACATACCATCTTTCGTAGGGGGTACCATTTCCATCCAGGGTCATTTTTCCCGGTTTTTGCAATCGATCAACCATCGTCAGCAATTCTTTTCTTAAGGCTTCGTTTTCCTGGTATAAACGGACAGATTTTGCGGATACCCGGCCGGCTTTGTCATAATGAATATCCAGCAAGATCCATCCGCTGTAATCGCGGTATCTGTCGGATTTTACAATATCCTTGATCCGGCTGCCGATTTCGGTAAATTTTTTCAACGTTTGTTCACCAGGGTCCCAAGCCTGATCTTTTCCCGCGACCGTACAGAAATCGTTATGACTATAGTAATCGAGGCCTTCAATCGGATGTATGCTTTCGACAGAGCTTAAAGATCCCTTATCGTATTCCTGTCGGCCTGAAAAGGAGCTGGAAACCCCGCGAAGAAATTTGCCGGAAGAAAATTGTTCCACACTAAATGGTTCGGAGGAGGACTTACCGGTCAGCTGCCACTCCCCATCCGGCAAGCCGTCTTTCACCCGACCGTGCATCCTCAACTCGAGTGGGTTGGAAGGCGTGCCGGTCGACACGATGCCATCGAACTGCCCTTTTCCGTCATGGGCAATCATCTCACCTGATTCTGTAAAACAATCCATAAGATATGCGCCGGTATCGGTGAATCGGATGGTTTTTGCCTTAGCGCCGTTCTCATAATAATAGTTCCAGATGCCCGTTCGGGTATGCTTGGCATAGCTCCCTTTCTCGCGGATCTGTCCGTTCCGGTAATAGAACAGGCATGGGCCGTCCAGCACCCCATTGCTATAGCTCAAGCGCGCCGCAACGGAATCATTGTCCAGATAATAATCCGTTACGAGACCATCCTGTTGATAATACTTGTTTATCGGGACCACCTGGTAAAAAGTTGCGCAGGGGATCTCGGTTAGTCTGAGGGCCTGTTTGTCCAGGAAGAGCAAGACGGTATCCCGGTTGACAAAGGAAAGCTGTTGGTCATAGAACACCGAATCTGTCCGGATCCTACCGCTGTAGACCCCTTTTCGGGGAAGGGTGTCACAAACGTCGAATCGGCGACGACCCGGCGCGCTTCGGGCCGCGTTGGACCAAAAGAAGCAAAGCGGAACAAAAATCAACAGTAAAAAACCTGGTTGGGTTGATCGATTCATAACCGGCTTATTTAAGAATATTGGACTTTCGACCTAATAAATTCCAGCTGCCCGCTTGTCAACTTTGTCTTATCAATAAAATTGCCGACTCGATTGCTGAGGTACAAAATCAGGAATTTACCGATTTCCTCTCTTTTGATGATACGTGTCCACTGAATCTCGGCTTTGATCGTATGCCCCTGAACAATATAACCGCTTTGGTTGAAGGTATAGGTTATTTCATCCCGGACGCCCGGGGTTG
>Ga0302221_10002348_pt1 | contig 11810 bp, 7 predicted proteins | sample II_Palsa_E2_1_FD_193517 | JGI IMG/M metagenome (GOLD analysis project Ga0302221, IMG submission 193517) | Peat permafrost microbial communities from Stordalen Mire near Abisko, Sweden - II_Palsa_E2_1 | ecosystem: Environmental > Terrestrial > Soil > Palsa > Peat permafrost | place: Sweden...
CACCGTCGCGTCGTCCTCGTCGGGACTCAATTGAAGAGCCAATTGAAGAAGAGAGAAGTCGAATGAACTGAATTGATGCTATTGGAGGAGGGGGAAGCGAAAGGTAGTGATTGCAAAAGGGTAGGAGCGTAAATCGAAGTATAAATGGAAGCCATTCCCTCCTTAGAATCGTTTTTTGACCATCACTCCTCACTATTCTTCCACTCCTCTTCACTCCTCCATTCTACTACTCTTTTATTCAATCATCAAAGCCTTCCCATTCTACCATTGCCTTCCTGTCAAATGGATCAGTCAATTGCACCTGTTACTCCCGCCAATCCGGCTGCTATTCACGATGCCGTGTCAACTCACCTTCGTCCCCGTCGTAGTGGTAGGGCAGTCCTTCCATCAATACCCATTCCTTCAGTCCCTACAACACCAAAAAGCACGACTATTTTAAAGCGTCGTCTTGTAAGAAAGGCACTTCTTGATGCTCAGATCACTCCTGAAGCACGTCGTGTCCCCTCTCCATATTGTAACCCAAATGCCTCATCTCCATATGTCTTTGATTATGAATTCTACAATAATTCGGAGATTATGAACGGCGATGTCTCCTTCGAAGATGCGGTGTTTGGCTGCAAGTCTAATCGTCAGCGAAAACATCTTTACTAAGCTCATGAATCCATCATAAGCAACAACCAGATTGATACCGATTTTGAGGCTATGGATACGCCTAATCCCCCTTGTCTGATGAGAGCTCGACTTTTAGACGATTGTGACGTCAAAAAGCCAGAGACGTTCTTTGCCATGTTTATGGGCGATGAACAGTTCGATATGCTCGCTCGATATACTAATACCTATGCCCAATACCAGTTAGCTAACTTCCCGGAGCGACATAAGAGCAGGAAAGGGTTTAGAGACACTGACAAGAAGGAGATCAAGGTGTTTATTGCTATTCTCATTTTCCAAGGACATAATCGCAATGCTAGGCCGAAATCGCACTGGGAGGATCCAGTTCGAGACTCTCCAATTCATCGAATGCGGTATGGTCGATACCTAGCTCTCATGGCCTTCTTCAAAGTTAGTGATATTGCAAATGACTTAGACACCACTGAGACGAACGACACCAAGAGAGAGGACTGGCACAAGAAGCTAACCCCTCTGGATATTCATCTGCAAGAGCGTTTCCAAGCTGCCGTCATTCCTGGCTCAAGACTCTCGTACGACGAGATCATGATTAGATGGAGGGGTCGCAGTATACACACGACCAAAGTGAGGGGCAAACCCCAGCCGGACGGGTTCAAATGCTGGGCAATTGCAGAGAAAGGATATTTATATGACTGGCTATACTATTCGGGTGCTTTTGGTATGTATTCCCTTTGTTGTTATTGACTCCTAGTGTTGTTGTTTTTGATCGAGCTTTATTTGATAAAATCGATGATACACAGTAGCTGATTTTAGAGTTTTTTTTTATTGCTGCCTTATTGCCTTAGAACTTAGGAATCTTCGTATTTTTTAATTAGTCAATTGGGTGTTTTTGCTGACTAATCAATCACATGACAGGAACTCCAGAAGCCGAAGATACGCTCTATGATCACCCTCAACTTACCATCACTACTGTAAGAGTCCTGACTCTTGCTCTTAACCTTCTGTACGAGGAATACCTCTTTACGATATTTATAGATAACCTCTTTACGACCCTCCCGCTGTTCTCTACACTCCGCAGTTACGGTATTGGCGCCTGTGGGACTGCCCGCGCTGATCGGTTCCTAGGGCACTTTGAAGAAGAGACACTTGAGGCTAATAATGGTAAGTTGCTTCAATAGGGAGAGATACGAACTGTTCAAGAGTGCCCTGATGAGTATAGAGAACCTGTGCTGTTTATTATTTGGCAGGATCAAAAGGTAGTCAAACTAATGTCTACTGTCCACGATGGCACTGGGTATCAACTTCGACCTCGTAGACGACTTAAAAACACCTCTACTATGACTGCCGGTATAAGAGCAATATTCGAGCTTCCTGGTATGCCTCCAGTCCATCACGAGCCCGGTCATATTGTCGTAAAAGCTGCACAACGATTCTTTGCGCCCAAGCTAGCTCTACCAGTTATCCTGCCCATCGATGACTATAACTATAATATGAACGGTGTCGATATTACTGATCAACTTCGAGCCGAAATGACTACGTATCGCATCACCCGACGATCATGGTTTCCATATTGGTTTTGGCTCTTAGATACTACTATTGTAAATGCCTTCTTGCTATGGCACTGAGAGATGGAGAATAAGTGTGTTGGTCGAGCACTTGAGAAGGAGCGTAGCCAGTATATATTTAGGGAGGCTCTAGTTCAGTCTCTTATTAGGCCTCCTCCTACTAATAGAAGTGGTGGTAGTACTAACAATGGGGCTGTCCCTCATATTCGCATCACTCAAGGGCATCAACTTCAAATGCCTGTAGAATCACGATTCCATGCTCGTACTCATCGAATCAAGAGGGGTAGTCCTAACTTAGAGTGTTACTACTGTCGATATAAGCATTCTAAAGGGGCGATTCGACGGGATCAGATCAAAAGGAATCGAACTAGTTGCGTGGATTGTGGAGTTCCTTTATGTAATAAGTGCTTTGGAGTGTATCATAATAGGGGGAATTATAGTGCTCTGGCCAGTGGCTTTCTATAAAGGGGAGGGGATCGTGGTTTATATCTTCATTTCACAGGCGACGACGAGGTTTTGATATATTTGTATTCTAATTTATAATAGGAAGGTTTAAATCAGCCGTTTTAGTGGCTGAGACTGTACAGGGTTCTGATTGGTGCCCCGCATTTTCAATGGAGATCGTAAAAATTCGTTCGGGTGGGGGTGGAAGGGATAAGAAGTTTTAAAAACGTCTTTTTCTTCGTTTATTTAAAATATATTAATTACTTTATTTATTTTTTAAAGAGTTTTTAATCTTTTTATATAAAAGTGAGTTTATCTTTTATTTTTAATTTCTTAAATTTAAAACTGATTTATATAAGTTTTTAATTCACTTTATAAATTTATTTATAAATATAAAGATATAATAAACGCGTTTATTATATATTTTAATGATTATTTAAAGGAAATAAATAAATATTTCGACTTTAAAACTTTTAAGACTATATATAGTTTTATTTATTTTTAACGTCGGATTAATAAAGTTATTTATAAAGATATAATTATTTAAGTTAATTTTATTATAATATATTCTTCTTTTATTAATATTTTATTAATAATTAACGATTAATAAACGTATAAACTTTTATATAATATTAAAGTCTTATTTTATAATATTATCATTAATATACGTTAAGATTAAAAGAATAATATTATTATTTATTATAAGTAATTCATTAATATTTTACGTTATAAAGTAATTATAAAGTTAAAGGCTTTTTATATAATTTTTATAATAATAATAAATATAATATCCTCGTTTTAAAATTATAATATCGTTGACTTAATAATATTAAATTAAAGAGATAAAAAAGAGTAATATTATTCTTTTAAAAGTGATTAAGTGTTTTATTTATACTTGAGTCTTTAATAAAACAAGGCTATAATATTTGAGACTTAGACTTTATTTAATTTTAATGTCTTTTATTTTAATAGTTTTTTTAATAATATTCTTACTTTAATTAAATTAATAAATATTATAATAAACTCTCTTCTTTTCTTAAATATTTCTTTAATATAATAATATTATAATTAAATTCTTTTAATATTTAAAATTAAGCTTTAATAAAATCTATAAAAATCTTAAAAAAGGAAAAAATAAAAAAGAGTGTTTTATTAAAAGTTTAAATTTATTTCATTAATTATTTATATTTCTTAAATTATAATATCTTTTCTTAACTTTTAATTTAATTAACTTTTTTTAAACGTTTTTATCGCCTTTTTATCTTTTTTTTATTATCGAGTTATATTTAAAAATTTAATTTATATTATTATTTATAGTCTTAAATAATTTCTTTAATATTAATAAAGTCAGAATATATAAGTTATAAATTATAATCCTTTAATTAACTCTTTTATTTTATTAAGTATTCACGGGTTTTTTTATTCTTTTTTTATTTATATTCTTTAATCTTCTTTACTTTTTATTTTTATTCTTTGTCTTCTTTTATTAAGTTTAAGAATTCTCTTATTTAATGATTTTAAAGTTTATAATTCTTTCTTAAGTAATATATTTTTAAGAGAGAAATATTAAATATAAAATATAATTTCTTATATTATATTATTAATATATTTAATAATTTTAAATAAGTCAATAAACTTTAAAAAGAGTTTTCTTACTTTTAAACAAAGATTCTTAATTAATAATAATACTTATTTATTAATAAAAAAGTGTTTATTAAGTCGATATTTATTATAATACTTTTTTTAATTATTTTAAATTATATCTTATAATTTAATTGTATAATCACTGCTACTGCACCTGCTACGCTCGCTGTCGCTACGCTCGCTACATTGACCCCTGATTACGAAGTACTGACTAATCAGGGGGACGCACCGGTTTCAGTATATATAGACTCCGTAGCACTTCAATTGAACCTCAGTCACTATTCCAACGAGTATAGAATATTATACGTATTACGTGCCCCGGAATACGACTCCACTATGTCATTTAAGTGACACAAACATAATCTTTATTATTATTCAAGTTTTTATTAAAAGATAAATTAATAATAAAGTCTATAAATATTTCTTTTTATAATTAAAACGATTATAAAAGGCTTTTAAATAATTTATAAAATATATATCTTTTAATCTTTAATCGTTGACAAACTTTATATTTTTAAATATATTTTCAAATATCGTCTTTTATATTCTTTTAATAAAAGTGTTTATATAAGAAATTTATAATTTTATTAATATTAAAGTGTTTTATAAAGAGATCGTTATAATAAAGTCGTAAAATCTCTATATATAAAATAAAATCATTAAAAATATAAACTTTATTTTATTAATATAATAAACTTTCTTTATTAATTATTTATAAAATAATATTAAAAGAGTCTCTTTTTTTAAATTAATCTTTTTTAATAAGTTTATTAAACTCATCAATTTATTATACTCGATATATTATTGTAATTATAAAGTCTTATAAAAAGAAGTATATTAATATTTAAAAAGTAATTTTAATAATTTATATTCGAAGAATAAAATATTTATAATTATTAATTCTATTGATAAAAGAGATATTATTATTATAAATGTCAAGTCTTATAATTATAATTGATTAATAAGACTCTTTTATAATAAAAGACGTTAAATAATTCTTTATTACTTCTTTTATTAAAATTAAAACTTAATAAGATATTTATATACTTTTTAATTAAAACTTTTTATTTTAATATAAAAGAATATAAAAATAATTATAAAAAGGGCTTATAAAAGTAATTTGACTTATAAATATATCTTTATTATTTCTATTTAAAATATTAATACTTTATAATTAAATCGTTAATATAAAAAGTCTTTTTAACTTGTTTTAAAAAGTTAATAATTATATAATATTAATAAGTCCGTTAAATATACAATTAAGTCTATAATTTAAAGTATTTATTAAATTAATATTATTCTTATAATAATAAATCTCAAAGTTAAAAGATAAGAAATAAATTATTTATTATATTTAATAAGATTTTAAATATTTAACGTTTATAAAATAATATAAATTATTATGATTTATTACGACTTTAATAATATATTAAAACTCTTTAAAGAAATGCTTTTAATATTTAAAGCATTTTATAATAATTAATAATATAAAAGGGAAAGAAATTCAATATATATCGAGAATAAAAACGTTGAATAAAAATAAAAATAAAAACAAAGTTATTTAAAGAGAAGATAAATAAAATCGATTATATAAAGCTTTAAAAGTTAATTCTTTATATTTATTTTAATAGACTTTAAAATATAAATTAAAAGTCAAATAATAAAATAATATAAAAGTATATTATTATAAGTTATAAAAAGAAAAGAATAAATATTATAACGAGTATTATTCTTTTTAATTAATTAATTATTTAATTATTAATCACTTGACTTTTATTTGACTTCAATTCTATTATAATAATTTTTAATTATAGATATTATAATTCTTTTTTATTAAAGTTAATTTCCGGCTTTAAAATATGATAAAGTATTAATATTTTTTTTATTTATTTATAAAAAGCTTATTAAAACATAGTTTTAACGATAATATAAATTGAAACATCGATTTTTATATAAATCGGTTTATTAAGTTCGAAATAAATTAAGAATAAAATAATAATAAAAGCCTTTTTTAACTTTTTAAAACTAATTTTAACTTTTAAAATAAAAGTAAAAAGACTTATCTTCTTTTTATTTTCTATTTCAATTAAAAGATTAATTAATTTTATAACTTTATAAGAATATTTATAAATGAACCTTCGATAAAAGTTAATAAACTTTAAAAAAACTTAAACTTTATAAAATGACTTCGGTTTAAATTATTTTTTAATAATAAGAATTTTATTAAAGTCTGATTTTATTTTTATAATATTTATAATAAACTTTAAGAATTTTACTTTCTCGACATTAAAGAAACATTTATTAAGTTTAATATATAACTTATACTTCTTTAATATTTTTATAATAATTTTAATATAAATATAATAATCTTCTTTTAATTTAAAATAAATAAATAAATTATTAAAATATATAATTATAAAATAATCGATAATTTAAATAATACTTTATTAATATAAGTTTAAAATATTATTAAAGTATTAATGAAGTTAAAAAACATCATTAAATATTTAAAATAATTATATTTATTTTAAAAAACAGTCTTTTATTAATTGCTTTCTTAAATATAAATTCGATAATATATATTTTTAAGATTAAATTTAATAAATTAAACTGTTTTAATAAGTCAATTTAAAGTCTTATTAATAAAAAGTAAAGAATATCGATTCTTGATTATAATCTTATTTAAATTATAATAATTAATATAAAGTTTTAATCTTTTATATTTTTTAAAAACGAAGAAGATAAAAGCTTTTATTAAATTAATAAAGAGTCGGATTTATTTCTTTTTTAAAATATTAATAAAGTATTCTTATAATGCTTTAAATTAAAATTCTGATAAATTATATAATAAATTATAAAGAAGAAGACTTATAGTCTTAATAATATATTCAAATCTTTTATAATTTATTATTTCTTTAATTAAAAGTATATTAAATATATTTATAAAGTCTTAAAAGTATTTAAGTATTTCTATAACTTTAATTTTAATATTATAACCGTTTATTTAATATATCAATAATATTTTAAAGTTAAAAGTATTAATAATTATATTAATACGATTATTATTATATTTATATTTCTTTTAATTTTAAAGACATTAATACTCTTTTTTTAAAATATATAAAGAATATATAATATTAAAAAGATTTTAATCTTTTATAATTTTCTCGAATTCTTTTATATTTAAAACATCGATAAATTAATTCTATAGTTTAATATATATTTATTACTTTTAAATTTAATTATAATACTCGGATTTTAATTTTTCAAGCCTTTTTAAGTCAAATATTATTCAGTATTTAAACACTTTATAAATATAAAATCGATAGAAATTTATTTTTTATTCTTTTTAATAATTTATAATTATATATTTAACTTTATATATATTTAAAGTCTTTATCTTTCTTTTATTAAAAGTAAAGAACTCTTTATTATATTATTATAATAATATTTATTTTATATTATAAGTTTTATATTTATTAATAAAGTTAATATTCGAATTATTATTTTAAAAACTTTATATATAAATATTAATATTGACTTTTAATTGTTTTATAATAATATTAATAATCATTTTATTAAAGCGTTTAAATTATATATTAAGTCCGTCGACGTTTAAAGCTTAACTTTATCTTTTTTTAAAGTAATATTAAAAGACTATTAAATCTCTATTAATTTACTTTTATTATTCCTTTTAATAATATTAATTTATATATAAATATAAGTATTTTCTCGCTTTAACTTTTATTAATACTCTTTAAAGTTCTTTTGTTTTTAATTATTAAATTTAAAATAGTTTTTAAATCCTTTAAAATACTTTAATTAATTATAATAAGAATATTTTATATCTTTAATATTTAAACAAGTCTTAATCTTTTAAAAACTATTATTATTGACAATAAATTAAGAATTAAACTTTAAAGTTCTATTATTCTTTCAATAATTATCTTTTCTTTATTATTAATTACTTTAATTAAAATAAAGTTATTCTTTCTTTTTTTAAAAAAAATCCTTATTTTTTTATTAAGATTAAATCTTAAATTCCTTATTATGTTTTTATAATATTCAATTCTTTTAATTTATTAATTTATAATATAAAAGCGGCGTCGTTATTAAATAATTATTATCTTTTTAATTTTATAGTCTTATAATATAATATTAAGAATATAAATCCGGTTTATTTTTAACTTCTTATTATAATTATCTTTAATAATTAATATTCAATTATATATTTCATTAATCTACTCTTTCTTTTATTATTTAATCTTTTAAAATTCTTTAAAAAACACTTTATTTCTATAGTTTTAAATTGATAAAAATATAATAAAAGAATGTTTTAAACTTTTTTTAATGAAGATATTAAAGAGAATAAGTCTTTTTAATCATAGTTTATCGTTTTAATAAAATATTATAAAGATATAAAATAATATTATTGACTTTAATTTAATATATATTATAAGTTAAAAATTATATTTAAAAGATTGCTTTTATTTAAATGATAAAAATACGATATTCTTTTAATATTTCTCTTTTATATATATTAAAAGCTTTATTATAAACTATTTTTTTATATTTAAATAATATTTAAGAATATGTTTATTTAAAGAGTTCTTAAATTAAATTATTAAGTCTTTTATTATTATTAAAGATATTTTTAAAATGATTACTTTTTTATATTAAAACTTTTTAAAAATAAGTTTAACTTTAAATATTAAAGTAATAGTGATCTTTATTTAACTCTGAGTTTAAATTAAACGAGTCGTTTAAATTCAATAATATTTTTATTTTAAAATGTCTTTAATCTTTTATAAGTTCTTAAAGTATGAGTTTAAAAAGGATTTTATAAATATAAATAAGAAATTATACTTCTTTTTATTCTATCTGTCTTTAAATATTAAAGATCTTTTATTATTAAGTTTTAAAAGTTTAATATTATCGGAATTATATGTCTTTAATAATTATAGTCTTAAAGAATTCTCATTATATTATCTTTATTAAATCTTTTTAAAAATTAACGTTATTATTATTATTTTTTAATAAGTTCACTTAATCTTTTATTAAAGTAATATTAGAACTATTATTCTTATTATTAATGACTTTTATAAAATGATTATTATAAAGTCTTATTGAATTAATTATTATATCGAATCGAATTATCTTTTTTTTAAATAAAGAGATTAATTTATCAAAGATTATAAAATAATAGACAATTTAATATAATAATAAAAGCACTTTAATAATATATTAAAAATATAATATATATTAATATAAAATTAATCTCTGTCTTTTAAAGATAAAAGATTAATAAAGTTTAATATAATTATATTATAAAAGCGATTCCGTTATTATTCGTTATATAGATTTACGTATATTATAATATTAATATCATATTAATAATATATTTTAATTAAAGAATATTGATCTTTTTATCGATCTTAAGTCATATAATACGGCTTTAAATAAAGGTTCACAAAGGTAATAATATAACCGTATTATAAACTCGAAAAGAACATCGTTTATTTATATTATTATTATTATTTTTTCTCTTGTCTTATCAATTATTTAAAATATCAAATATATATTAATACGACGCGATATTAATAATTGTTTTATTTATAAATTTAATCGTCTTTAAAGTATTAAACTTAAATGAACTTTTATTTAAATATATAATAATATATTCAACGCTTATTATTATAATATTAAAGTTTAAAAATACGTTAATAAATATAACGTTATTTAAAAAACTATTAAAGATATTAGAATTAAACGACAATTTAATTAAATTATTTATGAAATTGAAATCATTTATTAAAAAAAATATATATATCTTTATTATTAATATGATTTCTATTTATAGAATATTTAATTAATTAATAAGCTTTATTTTTAATAGAAATTTATATTAATTACTTATATATTGTTTATTTATATTAATAAAGCGGGATTTATATAATTGCACTTTATATAAAGTGAGATAATAAACTCAATAAATGTCGTATTAATAAATATAATAAACATTATAATAATTAATATTCTAATATTATACGTCTTTATAATCGGAGATAAAATAATAGAAAATAAAAGTCTTATAAAAATAACTTTTATTTTAAAAGAATTATTAAGGAATTAAATAAAAGACTATTAAAAAGACTTTTAAAAAGACTAGAAAATTTCGATATAAATATAAAAATATTATTAGAATTTTTTAATTTAAACTTTTATGATTTTATATATTTTACTTAAATTATTAATAGACTTTGAAACTGAATAAATATAATAATATAATTCATTAAAAATCTTAAAACGTCGTATAAACGTGATTAAAGTATTAAATATATCTTTATTATATAGTTTTAAAAAAGATATTCTTATTATAAATTTGATCAATTATTATTATACGTCAGATATTTATTACTTTTAAAAGAACTCTTTATTTAAAGTTATTTAATATTTAATAATATATACGCTTAAGATTTTATAATTAAACGATTATAATAAAACGGCCGTTATTATATATATTAAACTCTTGAAGATAACAATTCTTTTTAATCATTTATATATATAAAATACGTTTTAAGACTAATTTTATAATAGTTAATAATAAAGTTTATATATTCTTTTAAAATTAAAAGCATAAGATTAATAATAGACATTATATTAAAGCGTTATATTAAATTAAAAATATCTTCTTCGACAATAAAATAAGTAATATTTTTAATTAAAAGTATAAAAAATAAGACTATATTAAATCGCGTTTTTATTATTTAAATAATAAAAAAAGAAGAATAAAGCTTATAATATATTATTAAATAATATTTATAATTAAAAAGAGCGAGTTTATAAATCTTATAAAACGGCATTTATAAACCTCCTTTTATATTATATATTAACTATATATAAAATAAATTTGAAAAGAATAAACTTATATTAAGAATATTTAAAAAAAAGCTTAAAGAGTTAAAAAAGATACTCTGTTTTATATAAAATAGACATTTTTATTATTTAAAGCATAAACTTTAATAATTATATAAAGTCACAGCTTAAAACAATAAGAATTATTTATATTAAGTTATAGACAATAATTATAATCCTTTAATTAATTAAAAAAAAGTCTTTTAAAGAACGTAATATATAATAAAAAAAAGAAGACAAAGTATTAAAGTTAAATATTAAGAGATAAAAGAGTTCTATGATTTGATATAATATTAATTATATATAATTATAAGACAAAAGAATATTATATATATATATTTACGGAATTAAAATTATAGCCTTTAATTATAAAATAAATTATGAATAAGCTTCTTTGACTATAATATATATATTAACGGTTATTAACGTGTGAATCTTAAATATTAAATCAAGCTCTTTAAAGATATAAAGAAAATGAAATCGAAGAAGAATTTGAGTTCAATATAAATATATATGAGAAAACGATTAAAGAAGACAAAAAAGGATATTATATTTAAAGAATCTATGTCTTAAAAAGAATCCTCTTTAAAAAGAGGAACTAAAGTTATATTATTC
>Ga0302221_10002351_pt1 | contig 11802 bp, 2 predicted proteins | sample II_Palsa_E2_1_FD_193517 | JGI IMG/M metagenome (GOLD analysis project Ga0302221, IMG submission 193517) | Peat permafrost microbial communities from Stordalen Mire near Abisko, Sweden - II_Palsa_E2_1 | ecosystem: Environmental > Terrestrial > Soil > Palsa > Peat permafrost | place: Sweden...
TAACAATCTTTATATCATTTATTATATAAAAGGGGCTTAAAGCTAAGTAATTAGTATTGCTTTTTGGGTTTTTGTTATTTTATTGCTAAGTTATAAATTAAGCTTAAAAATGTGGCTTTTTGCACTTGCCCTTTTGCGATATACAATAAAACCCTTTCTCGGCTTGCATATGACATTTTTCCGATTTATAGCTTTAATATAATAAGATTAATTTGTTTGCTTAAATAGAGTTTCTGTCTATAAATTTGTCTAGGTAAGAGCTTTAGATGGCAGCTAGTGTCTATGCTACGAAAGATTGATGTAATTTGTTTTTAAACCCTAAATTATCTTTGTCTTTAAGGAGGTGCCTTTCTTAGCTCTTTTTATTTTTAGACTATTAACACACAAACTTTACATAGCATAAAAGTTAGCCTTTCAAGACTATATTAATTGATCTTGATAAAGCCAACTAATTAGTCAAATATATAAACTATAGGGTAATCTGAGTTTGAGAAAGTCCCAAAAATTGTCCACAAACCAAGATGCTTTCTCTAGCACCAATGCAACAGCTCCTGCTCTCTAAATCGGCCTTTAAGCTGCTAAAACAAAACACGCCACTAATGAGGCTATTAACTATCTGTGACAACTGCTGCATTAAACTGGACTGGAATAGTAGGCGTGACCAAGATCGTATCCTAAGTATTAGAAGTATTAATAAGATATCTGCAAGTTTAGTCTTAAGACTCTTGTATAAAGAGGTCAAGACAGTCGCCTCGAGCAAAGGAATTATAAAAGAGGTTGCTATAAACACTATTAAAATAGTTAGCATAAACAGCAAATAGAAGGAATAGTTTTTATTAAACAAGCCATAATTAATTTTAGAAATTGAGCAAAGTTAAACGAGGGAGGAATTAGTTTCTTTCCTTGTCTTCAAATATTTGAATATTTTTTATTATTTGCTGATTCTTAATAATGCAACATCTCAAGAAACATCTTCTACCCTACTCACTAAAGGCAAGCCTCGAAAGTAAAGCCCCAAAGATCCTAGTCTAAGCAATAGAAAGTTAAATGGTTTTGGATTTAGAACAATTATTTCCAAGCAATAGTAATGTATTAGTATAAAATCAATTAGCTTATTTGAGAAAGACAAAGAATATGACTATATATATATAAAACGCCAAAAAACCGAGATAATACCTCTATATAACCTTACATGTAATATAACTTCAAGGTGAGCTCTTCCTTGCTAAATAGGGCTCAATGTGATTATCACTTAGATTAGCCTCATTAACCTAGCTATTTTAATCTTTTGAATATCTTGCCCACTTGACTTAATATTAGGTAACTATCTTCTTGCGCTTGCCTTGTCCAATCGGGACAACTCAATTATTTATAACTTGCTTAACTATAAACTTGTTATGCTTGAGAACTATAGCAAATAGCTTAGATATTTAAACATCTTATCTACTAAGCAAAAGATATTTTGGATCTTGACAAGAAGTAAATATGCCTCTTATAAAGTTATTTCCAAGTCTACTATTAGCCTCACTAACCCGAGAATCAAGTAGCTCCTCGCTGTCGAGAGTATTCCTTAGATCTAGTCTATAATAAGCAAATTGTATATAAATTAAACAAGTAGTCTTAAGTTACCTGGATTTAACAAGTCGCCGACAATAACAAAATATTTGTTAGGGTAATTGCAACCTTGCTCTTTGAAGGTCAAAATATTAGTTGTGTCTATTGCTGGCCTTTTTATAAAAAGAGTGTCTCTAAGGCTCGAGGTTTCTCCTAGTTAAGGTTTGTAAAGTCTTTTATCTCAATTATATTATAGTTTAACGCTATAGCGCACGCCTTATAAGAGCTTGATCTACTAAGGCTAGTAGCAAAGCTTTAACGCAGTAATAAGATAATTGCGTTATCTCTAATAAGCAAGATAGCTAATTGAGAAAGCAAGCTCGAGTTAATATTTTTAAACATATTAAAGCACAATAGCTAAACTAGCATATAAGTCTTGCTCTTGGGCTTATCTCTAGCTTATTTAGTAAATAGCAACAAACTCCTCGAGTTTACTAATAAAGGAGTTAATAAAGCAGTCGAAAGTGCTATTAGTAAAGACTTCGAATAATAGGTTAAGGGTATTAATATTTTATACCTCTTTTAGCTACCCTATTTTGCTATTTGATTATCAAATTTGTATATATGCGTTATATATCCCTTAATACTAACATCTAAGTCTTGCTTAAAGGTAGTTTTGCCTATCTTATAGTTATAAGGTCTAGCGCTTATATTACTTGCTAGCTTAAATCTTTTTGATGCTTTAATAAACTTAGCGCAATAAAGGTTTTAAAGGTAAAATTTAACCTTTTAAGCAAACTTGAAAGTGTCTTTATATTGTAATAAAGAAACATTTAAGCATTTAAATAATTTAAAGTTATTTAAGCTTTGTTTTTCGAGGGTTAGAAGATAGCTAAATAAATGCTCTCTTTATAAGGCAAGATCGGGGAATAGTTATATTTGTTTTGCTACTAGTAATATTATATTGCCTTGATAAAAGGGACATATACCAACTAAAGCAAGTGCTTTACTATAAGTAAACAAGTTGCACTGCACTAAGAGAAGTTTGCACCTGTCTAAGTAAGCTTAGCAATAGTCTTTTTAGACCTAGTTTCCCACAACTTATTTGCTATAAAAGAAACATAGTTTAGCAAAACCATCCCTTGCAATAAAGTGCTTCTTATAGCAGCTATATATATGCTACTATCTTTGTAAAGCCGATTTGCTATTAATAGAGCTTATATTAGCTAAGCATATAGCAACAAGAATTATAAAGAAAGTATTAACTTAAGTATTTTATACTTATAATTTAATATTAAGCAAAAGCATCTTTTTGGCTTTAAGCTAAAGCAGCATGCCACTTTAATATCTTGTTAATAGAGGGCAATTAAATTATAAAGGACTGCTTGCCCTATGTTGCTACAAATAAGAGCAATAACAAATATATTATTTGCTAAATAGTTATATGCTAGCATTAAAACACAAGTGCAAGAAAATAAAGTCCAGTAATGCCTAGTTAAGTTAAACTTGCTATTCTTAGAGGGAAGCCCCTTTAATTAGTGTTTTTAGCATTTGTAAAGTTTATTTGTAACAAGCTTCCTCTTTTGTGCTTGCAACTTCTTTTACTAATTTTTTGTTTTTAAATTGTCTTTAGAGGACAAAGAAAGATTTTCTAGCTTGTCTTCGAGGGCCTTAAATTCTAAGCTATTCTCGAGCTTATCTTGCTTTTTAGCAAGAAGAGACTACTATAGTTCTAGATTATAGAAATATAGTTAAGCCTCGAAATAGGTTATTAGGATAGCTATATATTAAAGCGCTAATATAAGCACTTTAACTGTCAACTCCGGCATTATTTAAAGTATAATAATTGCTATAAGTGCTTTTGTCTTTGTATTTGCTATACTTTATTCTCTAAATTAATAAATATAGCACATTTGTATATATTAGTTAAGAATTGAACATTTTTAATAAGTATAAGTAGAATATACTAATAATTTGTAAACCTTTTGCCTTAAAATTATAGTTTATAAGTAATATAGCATAAAAGGAGCAGATTCCTAGTTCCCTCAAGCGTCTACTATGCACATTAGCTATATTAACCTCTCTAGTGCCTCTTTAAAAGAAAGGCACATTAAGGATAATCAAATCCTAATCTAGTTAATATATCTTATTATTTAGCAATAGCTTAAGATCAAGAAGCAACTTTAATCTCTTGTATAATCTAAAAGCGTCCTTTATAATAAAAATAGCAAGGTATATTAGGATTGGATTCCAAAATAGTAGCATAAGCACTAATCCTTTATATAAGGAGTGCTTTGGCTTATTAAACTATTAGTCTTCCTTAATTAATTTTAATATCCTTTAATTAAGCAAACTTTTTGTATAAGGTTTTAGTTATATTTTTTGCGTCTTGTATAAGCTATATTGTCGGAACATATACTGCATTTACCCCTAGTATTGCATTTACTTCTACTCTTGTACAGCTTGACTATTGGCCCTGTTCCTAATACTACTTTCGGGTTTTAGCAAACCTGTTTTTCGGGCCCTAGTTTAGATCTTACTTACGCGTGGGCTTAGTGCATTTAGTATATCCCACTTATATATATAAGTAGGATATATACAACTTGTATAATTATATTTGGCTTGTTTAAGCTATATATAACTTATACAAATCGGGACTTGCTTTGCGTGTACTGTTTTACTTCTTACACTTATTATATATATATAGTAGTCTTTATTTAATAAAGGACACACATTATTGAATATATTACTTTTAAGGTATTATTATATGTTACACATTCGGATTACTTGGTTATACTAACACTAATTAGTGGTTAAATAAACTATAGAATAGCTAGGAAAGCAGTTTCTAAAAGAGGCATTTTGCATTAGTAAAACAAGTTAAAAGAGAACTAAGGGACAACGCCATGTTAGCTTGGTTAAGGACTAACTTCGCATTACTTTTACAAAATTGCGCTAAAGGATTTCAACAGCTCTTGTTTTAAATTAAGTAAAATCAAGAGGTATAAAAGACTTCCAAGGATTCAAGAAAGGGTTAAATAGCAATACTAAGTTAGCTTAATTTCTAAATTGTTTTTAGATTTATTATGCAAACTATTACTCTTATAATATATAAACTATTATATAAAGACGATTTTACTATATAATAACAATATATTCCTATTCCTTATAGCAAAAAGCTACAAATTAGACAAGGACTATTAGGGCAAAGACTTTAACTTAAATGACCCAGAAACTTGTATAATAGAATATATAAATAACTATATTGCTTTAATAATCTTATAATGCAAATATTACAAATATACAAACTTTGATTGCTAAGAAGAAGTTCGAGAAAGCTTAGAAGGATAAACACTTAAGATGCTTGAGAAGACTAGTTAATTAGCTATTAAAGAACTTTATATGTACTTATATACATATAAAGTATAAATCAAAAAGCAAGTCGGATCAATTTTATTTGCTAAAATAATCTATAATATTTTTATAAAGGAAATATAATATTATTAGACAAAGGACAAGATCTAAGAAATGCTTAAATTAGACTAAAAGTTTAACTTTAAGCTAAATTCGGCATACTAAAAACTATAAGTAATGCTATATATAACAATTAAACAGGATAAGACACTATAAAGGGCAGTTGAACAAGATTAATTAGTTGTATGCTATATAAAACTACTTTAGCTAAAATAAACCCTAAGTTGTATACTACTAAAACAGCTACCCCAGGACAAAATACTATATTTACTAGTATAGCTATATAAACAATTTAGTAGCAATCCACACTCTTCACTTAAATAAAGATTATTATCTTTTATTATATAATATGTGCAATTAAAGCTAGTTGTCTTATATAATTCACTTATTTATATAACTTAGCTATAACTGCTTGTAGATATAATAAAAATTTATACAAGTAACAACAAGAAATATAAGAGTAAAAAGTATAATATTTTAGATATTAAACTCCAAGTATTCTTTAACTATTATATAAAAGTCAAATTAACAAATAACCAATTTCACTTATCATTTTTTATTATACTTAAAAGACAAGTGTTGGTAGAATTAATAGTCACGTGCAGGGCACTAAGCCTAATGCGGATAGCGCATTCGCAGAGTATATCCTCTGCGCGCACACACGAACTTAATACGATAACTTTCAACCACCTACCAACGCAATTGCATATCACGAATACGCAGTGTGGGCACGAAAAATTAAACTAATTAATTTTTTGCACGTGATCTAAGAAAAATATGACTTTAAATAGAATATTAGTATAAATTAAATAGCATTATAATATTGCCTTATAATAAATAGCCATATATAAAAGAAAGAGTTATATAATACTTATATAAACAATAAATAGCTTAGAAAATTAAAATTTGAATTTTTTTAAAAAAAATTAAGTGTTATAGCTCTGGGCGTTTCTATGTCACGTGCTCACGTGCGCTAGCGCGGGCTAGCATAGGTGGTGTGGAGTGGCAGAACTCGAGTATTTGTACAAACCAAGCCTTTTGTAAATAACCTCTTCTTTCTTTAGCTTTAAATAGTCGTAATTAGGACCATTTAACCAATGCCTTTTAGGCTATAAATCTAGCGCTCGTGACATTAAGGTTATCTAGCGTGGCGCTAGGCCCCTTTCAATATAGCTCACTTGCTTGCTAAAGCGCCTCACCCCCCCCTATATTAGTAAGCCGATAATTAATTATAATTAAATTAAATTAAATTAACAATAAATTTTTTAATTTTAATTAGGTACTGATAATTTAATTTAATTTAATCAAAACCCACACTGCGAATATGTGCTATGCTACGCGTTATAGGTGGACGGACAACAAGCTAGCATATTTTATTATAATAAAATATTTAGATAATTGTACAATTTTATTATTATAGTAAAGATAATTAAAACTTACTTTAAAACAAAGGAATAATAGCAAAAGTATCTTATAAAATAGAGAGGAATAACACTTTATTATATTATAACAAAACACCTTAAAAAGACTTAACCCAAATACTTAAAAGTACTCTTTAACACCTTATATATAGCTTAGCAAGGACTATTAGCAAAATACCAAAACAAGTACAACTTAAAGGACCAAGTAATTAATGTATATAATAGCATTCTAAAGTGCTAACTTGCATTGTTTAAACTGGCATCTACTTTTAAAGGTATATATGCAAAGCTACACTTAGTAGTAAAGCAATTTGTATAAAAGAAAGAGCTTAAAGATTATTTAGTATATTATTAAAAAGACAATTTATATAATTTGTATAAACTTATTTAGCATTAAACTAATTAAATATATAAGGGTTGCAAGAGTAATAAAAGAGGAAATAACCTTAGCAATTGTAGCTATTTTGCAAGCTATTTTCGAGAATGTTTTGCAAAACATTTTCTAAGATATTTTGCAAGCTATTTTGCAAATTGCGATAAAATTACAAAAGACTATATAAAGAAGTGTTTTGTTTATAGATAACTAAGATATTAGTTTATAAAGTATACAAATAAGGAAAAAAAGAAGGCATATTAGCAGTTTATTGCAAATGTATTAAAAAAGGATTTCTAGAATTTTATACTAGAATTTGAGGAAACCCCAAACAAAAATAGCAATAGTAACAAGTTAAACAATTTATTGCAATTGCATAATTTATAATAGATTGCATTGCTAAAAATGCACAAATTATTATATAAAGCAAAGCAGTTATTTACTAAATTTAGTAAAATTGATAAATTAAAAGCAATAATAACCCTAAATAACTAGTTATTTATATATATAATTATTATAAAGGACATTTTTACTTAGCTTTTAGAAATATCAGTTTTTACATTTGAAGATTGCTATTCCTTAAGCGTATTTTAAAGAATTATGCCTAATAGCAGCGCATTTAGCATATTAACTATAAGGAAGCCTCAAGTCTTAGTATTGCAAAAGCTTAACTTGATAATTAAAATCGATTATATAAATATTAGAAATTATTATATTCAATTTAGCAAAGGATTAGCAATTATAAAAAGAACAATTAATATAAATATATTGGACTAATTATATTTTATATTATACTAGAAAATACACTATTCTTATATTGCATCTAAAATATAAACAAAATAGGGGTAAAGCTAAATAACCTTGCTAACATTTTAATTTAAAGCAAGAAGACTATATTAATTATATAGAAATAAAGCTATCTATAAATGCTTTTGCACTAAAAGGAAAAAGCTATAGCATATAGTTATTTAATAGAAATAAAGCTAAAGCAACTTTATTGCTATTTTGGATATTTATTTGCATAAAGACTAGCAAAAGTACTAGAAAGGGCTAAATATATAAGTATTAATTAACGCAGAATTAAACAATTAATAAAGTATTGCAAAAGTTATTAATTGCATATAAAATTACTTGGCCAATTCAAGTTTACCTTTAAAGATAACTACAATTTTAACTATTTAATTATAATTGATATGCTTTACTTAGATAGCAAACTAGTGCTTTAAGCTATCAATAAAGCTATAGCATTTAATACTATATAGTTTTTAAAGGATATATTAATAAAAATAGCATAAGATATTGTATAATTATACTAAATTAACATATATTAGGGTTTACTTGATTACTTTGTATATAATGCTAAGAAAAACTTCTTATTAATAAAATTCTAGTAATATGCAAAATTATTAGCTATTAAAGTAAAAGAGGTACTAGTTAAAGCCTATAATAGCATTAGTAAAGTCAAATAATATTATACACTATTAAGACATTTATACAAAATCTTATAAGACAAATTATAAGATAAAAAGCTTAATAAGAAAGTAATTTTGCAGATAGTAATAAAGGCTATAAATAATACTACAAGACTAGATAAACTTGTGCTTACACTTCTTGTTTTTGGATTATATTCTAGAATTATAGACTAAAACCCCTTTACATTTATTATTACTAAGAGAGTAGAGGCTATTTGTAGAGAAATAAAGGAAGTATAACAATTTTATGCAAAATGCCAAGTCTAAGAAGCACTTGTTGCTAGAAATAGACTAGTTACAGATAAAATACACAATTTATTACTTTAATTAAATATACAAGTATAGCGCAAAAATAAGAAATAAAAGGGCTTATATAAATTAATTGCAATAAATAACAAAACTTATACAATTTAAATGCTATATAAACTAACTAATTTTCAGTTTATAGTAATAAAGCTATTTTATACAAATTTGCTACTTAATTTAATTAATGCAAAAACACTTATAACTATTGCAATTAATTTAAGCAATTAAGCTATCTTAACTTACAATTTAATAAACCCGGCAAGGATTATCAATAAAATAAAAGACTTAGCAATTATTACTTATACTATAAGACTAGTTGTCAAAATTCCTTTATACTAATATAAAGGAAATTTAAAAGTTTTTATTACTAAAAAAGAGGAGGCTAACTTGCAACTTTCACTTTAGCTAAAGAAATAAGAGGTAATTATTATACTTGGACTACTATTCTAAGCTTTATAAAAGCAAGAAATCAAGGCTTTAATTGCAAGGGATATATTTGAATTTGTTTTATATAATTCCGAGGCTTATATAAGTAAAAATTTTAATTTTAGACTAACAAGTAAAGTTAAAAGGAAGTTAATTAACTTATTATATAAGAAATTACAATTAGTAATTTAAGCATATAATAATAAAGGCAAAGAAGTGATTTTAACACAATTACTTATAATTTAGCATGCAAGCTAAAGGCTAATTATAGCACTTGCACTATTACTTGCAAAAATAGATATTAACTTGTTTTTCTAGAATATTATTGTCGGTCCACCCGGAACGCGTAGCACCGTCACGTAGTCGTGGAATGCTAATTGCGTAGGTAGGTGGTTAATTAATTGGAAGGTAGGTCGACTGCACCATTGTGGTGTTATTGACCTTCCTTCGGTTCGCCTAACCTAATTGGGACTAGCTTAGTCACGTGACCTACAAAGCGAACGAAAATGTACTAACACTAGAGCTACTTTAAAAAGTGCTCAAAAACGCTATCTCCTCTAAACATATACAAGTTGCCTAATTAGGCTTAGTCCGTCCATATTCCTCTAGTATGCCCTTATGTATCCTCCCCGCTAGTATGCTAATATGCCCTTATAATCCTCTACTCTAGTATGTCCTTATACACCCGTATACCCTTTTATATGCTTGTATGCCCTTTATTCACGTTCTACCCACTCCTCCACTTCTAATTGCATTATATTCGTATCGATTAGTTGTTTGAGGGCATTCGAGGACTTGGAATTCGATTTCGTCATAGCATTTGCAAGGTTCGATTCTGTGATATGCGTGAAGTCGGCTGTACGCGTAGGGCTAGTGATGCTAGGGATCAGGTGACCTGTAAGCACTAGAACTCCCGGAGCAACATTCAGTCCGCAACGGGGGAATATTCAGCCCGTCTTACATCCCTACGAGCCGTAGGCTTTAAGGATGTTTACCTGCACCTGCTAGAGGGGCAAAGATTAGTTCTATACTAAATATACTCTTTGGAATCCATCGAATTGTTCACATTGCCTTATTGCCTACTAACAACATCCTTATAAGCTAATCTCTCTATCCTTTAAGGGAGGTAGTTCAATAACGCAACCATATCTTATGCCGATCTTGCTAAAATTACTATACTTAGTTCCGGTGCTAGGCCTAATTAGCTTAACACTAATAAAAGTAGTAGTGGCAACAACGGCGGATCGCTATCGCATATTGTCAATAAGTCTTCTTTGGGAGCTCTTAATAATAATCATTCCGGCTTTGCTTTAACACTCCAAGAAGCCTAGGCCTAGGCCTCGCTAGCTTAGGCTAGGGTACAGGAAGCTGCCTTGCAAGTAAAGGTAGCAGATTTGACTGAGAAACGTCGAGGAATTAGTAATAAAGAGGTGGCTGTAAATGCTAGGATTGCCGCCTTAGAGGCTAGGAAGGCCTCTTTAAGAGTAGAGCTTTGCTTTACGACTACACCGGCTTCCTCTATTCGCAGAGACCCGATACCTTTTAAACCTATTCTCGAACTCACTTTTATAACAACTATCCCCTCCCGTGCAACTTCTATTGCGCCCTCTATCGCCGACGAATAGCCTATTATAAGCTTCTATGATGTTAACGAAGACATGATTAAAAAGGAACTATCATTTAACGTTTTTAAAAGAAGCCTCGAATGCGAGAAGATCTTAAAAGTTAAGGTCCCTAAGTTCTATTATAAGAAAGATATCAAGGAATAGAGTACGTTTACCTCAAGCTAAGAGAGCCTATTTAAGGCTTAGCAGTAGACCTATAACACCCACTCTAGTAAAGTAAACGCTACTGCTATAGCGCTACGCGGGACCCCTTATAACTTGTAAGAGGCCCACTTTAAGAATAAGTCCTCTTATAAACCTATAACCTAAGATAAGTTTAAAGCTTTCCTCGCAAACATAATTAACTCCCTTAAGACCCGAAGCCAAGACGCCTTTAAGGCTATTTGCAACCTCAAGCAAGGCCTCGAAGAAATAGTTGCTAAACTATATACCAAAATAACCACGTTTAAGGCTAACTTCGGAGTTATAGACGAATTTAGTCGCATTTAAACCCTTAACGCTACCTTAACAAACTAGGAACTTAGGAAGATGTTAGTCTCTATATTATATAAAAGGTTAGCTACCTCTATTTCTTACTAGTTAGAAATAGTATAACGTGCTAAATATATCGTCAATCGCAAGCGACGTTTAAAGTATAGACTAAGTACTAGAAGTTCGAATTCGAACTCTAATACTAATAATAATGCTTCTTCTTTTAATGCCCTTAAAGGGAATAAGAGAAAGAGAAAGGAAAGAGCTTATAAGGACTAAAACGGTTCTAATTAAGCTCTATCCTTTAAGCTTAATCCCGGAACTTAAACCACTTGCGATATTACTTGTTACACTTGCAACTAGAAGGGACACATGTCTAAGGACAAGAGGTGCTCTAAGTATGCGGATTAAGCCCGGGATAACCCCGAAAAGGTTAAGGCCAAAGAAGACGCTACTACTGCAAATTGCTATATAGCCCAAATTATACGGGCTAATTAAGAGCAAAACTCCTCCTTAGCTAAGAGTACAAGAAAAGGCAAAGCTAAGCCTTAAGTGTCGCAAGTCTTAAAGAAGAATTAAAGACACAAACACTTGAGAATAAGAGGATAAGCATCAAGGCTCATTTGACGCAGCCTAGTATTAGAGCCTCTAAGCAGCTTTTAGGCCTCGGGGACACTAGC
>Ga0302221_10002352_pt1 | contig 11801 bp, 11 predicted proteins | sample II_Palsa_E2_1_FD_193517 | JGI IMG/M metagenome (GOLD analysis project Ga0302221, IMG submission 193517) | Peat permafrost microbial communities from Stordalen Mire near Abisko, Sweden - II_Palsa_E2_1 | ecosystem: Environmental > Terrestrial > Soil > Palsa > Peat permafrost | place: Sweden...
TAATATAAATAAAAAAATTTTTTTTTAAATTTTTTATAAATTTTTAATTTTTTTTTATTTAAAATTAAATTTTTTATTATTTTTAAATAAGAAAATATTAATTATAATTTAATAATTAATAGTTAAACTTTTATGTGCCAGCCATTTCCTGGTACAAGAGTTGATGTATTCACCTGCAACCCCTTTATGATCGCATGATGGGGCGACTCCTTCATTTGGATACTGAGAAAAGCGCGCTCTGTACGCAGATACTCCGCTCAAGTGCTCTAGCTTACCGCCCTTTACTCCTCGAAGAATTGGTGACTATGGCACAACTACCACAGGACTTGCTTGATAATGACCAGTCTCTATCCGAATATGTTGAATTATTCAGCTCGTTCATGATACTTCGCGAGAGAACAATCTACTTTGTTCACCAATCGGCAAAGGATTACTTTGCTAAAGGCGGTCAGAAGATCTGAGTATCCCGTCTTCTGTTGGTAGTCTGCCAGGGTTCTATTCGTGAGATTGCTCTGTCATGTGGTAGAACTTATGCTAAAACTGTGCAAGTTATAAACCCACGGCGCACGTCGCTTTATATGTTGACTCGGATTGGTACCCCTCGTATCCATTCGGGTATGGCCTCTCATACACCAACTTTCTCAACTGCACACTTCAGCGCTTCTTCAACAAGAAGTAACTCAACATTTACCTCCGGAGACATAATCACATTCTCCGTCACTATAACCAATACCGGTGAGCTCGCCGGGTCACATGTACCATAGGTCTACCTTCTTGGACGAGTCAGCATCATCACTTAGCCTTTGAAGCAACTCGTAGCTTTTAATCGCGTGTATCTCGAACCTGGAGAATCGAGCCGGGTTCGTATGGAGTTGGAGGTTGATCGGTATTTACCGATTGTGGATAGGAAGTATGAGTGGTTGCTTGAGAAGGGAGAGTGTACCTTTGCTCTGTTGGAGCATGGTGGGTGGAATGCCGAGACGGATGTAAATGTTACTTTCCAGTGTATATAAAGCAAGTCTATTTGGTATCCACTAAAACCCCGGGCGCTTTGTACAATATGAGACTTCTGGACTGAGAGTTCTTTCCGGGGCCTCCATTACGGTACTTCTGAACGAGCTCAAAGACCGACCACTTCCTTCCAAATTGCCTGTCGACTTGTAAAGCCATTTCCTCCACTTTCTCGGTCAAGAATATGTTACGATCAGCTGCGTGCTCCAAAAAGAAGCTGATAGTTTCCATATAATTATCTTCCCGCGTCTTTATAATTTCCATGAAAATACTCTCAGTGAAGAGCCCATCCAGCGATCCCCGGGTTCTCAGAACCAACTGCAATTTCTCCATCATTGCCGAGGAGGAAACCATATTGACCAGAGATTGCCCCGTGATTACGTCTGGGCCTGTAAAATCCAGAATGAGCTTTAGCGAATCGTCGTAAACATCTTCGGTGACTGCTTCGAAAACCGAGGGGGTGATGAAGCCCTTCTCGAGTCTGGAAATCAGGGCCTCCCGGGTGCTCTCGTGTTGTGGCTTCCCCTCGGTCATCAGTCTCTCAGTTACGATGTCGGGACCAAGGGTGTCCATGAGGTATGCGAGTGCTGCTGCATTTCGCTTTAATGCGCGCACGACCATGTGACTCGTGGGCTCACTGATATACTTCCACTTGAATAATTTCCGACGAGCGTCTACCTTGTCGTGACCTACGACATCCAATATCATGTCATTGCGGAAAGAGTCCTTGTCAATATACTTCAATGAATCAGCCAAATCGCCCAGCCCTTGTCTCTTGACTGTGTATCGAACGATTTCGGCAGATATCGGTGTCGAGTCGTCAGCTTCGAAAAGTATTTGCACCCCTCGACAAGGATTTGCATTTGTATTACACTGTAGATGTACTTTTGTCTGATTAAGAAATACTTGTCTGCTGGCATTGTGGCTCAACAAGACCTCCTCAACTTTGCCACGCTCATTGACTCGAAGTTGACGGTTGCCTCCCTTTGCGGTTACCCAATACACCATGTCCTCGTCTGGTTGTGGAATGCCCATTCCTTTCCGGTATATGTAGTGCGTGTTGGCACGGGACACCCTCCGAGGATTTGCGCCTTCGTCGAGAAGATATTTCACTGCATCGAGGTTCGCGTGACGGATGGCAATTAACAGGTATGTGAGACCACGGTTGTAGTCGATCTCATCAATCGCTTGCCCAAGTTGTTTGACATGCTCTATCAGCTCCGGCAGATTGAAAGCAGCACCTACAGTCCCCAGCGGACTCTCTGGTTTACTTTCCCATGAGTTGTGTTGTTCGGAGTCTCTCCAGGATTTGTAGTGACGAGGAAGGTCAAAGATCTGGTCCTTGCAACTCCCCGTGAAGTTCTCCTCCGACAGCTGGGTGAACCACCACTGAAGGGGTTCGTTGTATCGTTTCGCGAACAAGAAGCTCTTGAAAAGCTGGTCCTTGCTTCTCTTTTCACTAGTAGCTTTGTCGGCATGCTCAGCCCAGTAAGAGATTGCATACGTGGCGAACGTGACCGGCTCGGGCTTCAGACGCCAGAGTCCCTCCCGATACTCCTCTCGGCCGCCGTGCGACTTCCATGAGCGGCCAAAATCCCTGGTATAATTCGATGTACCAAGTTTTAGTTTCTCTAAGGCAGGAAGGTTGAGGAATTGGATGCAGGTCTGCATTGCGAATTGATGACAACTTGGCTCTCCGTAGAGATCTTTGACGTCGGCCTCTTCGCCACTCGAAGTTTTGACTTTAGAGTCGCTGAGAAGATATTCTCTCACAGAAAGATGCGCAAATTGTAGACTGCCTTCCGAACCCCGAATCACGAAATTGCTGCAGTACTAAAAATAATAAGCTGCGCTGTGTTGAAAGGCGATCGCTCAGTGGTGATCAGACACTTACATAGAGTATTGTTTCCACGTCAAGAGGCTTTGACAGCTCCTCAGACAACTCCTCCTCAAGGTCTGGATCATTCTGGAGGGTGATCATAATAAGTTGAAGAACTTCAGTTGCGTCCAGAAGGGTTTTGCAAGCGAGCAGCCATCTGAAAGTTGCCATTGTGATCTTTTTCTCGTAAATTCCTCGTTCTATGTTCATGTTGTAGACTGTTTCGTATGCTTCGTTTAAACTTTTCTCTGTTGATATACTTTGATCCTCAAGTTTCTTTAGCCATTTTTGAGTTGAGATTGGACTGATCCTCTGCGAGGATCGTGGAAAAATGATCGCAAGTTGGAGCAGGACCCATCTGAACCTATCCGAACGTTTAGTCATTGCGTACTTGTATGTATTATGGTTGTGGCTTACATTCCTCCAGCACGTCTCTCAATGGCGTTGACTATTCTATCCGACAGTTCCTCTCTGGCTTTGTCATCTTTACAATTAAGATACTTTTTCTTTGACTGGACTTCGGTTTGAATGTAGTTATGCATATCAGTTGATGTTGTTTCGGGGTCCAGGATGACAGACCTATAGCTGTCCGGAAAGTCGTCATCCAGGATGACATTCATTCGGCTGGAGAATACGAATTTGACCTTTTCTTGCAATTCAGACTGTACCTTCTGCTGCAGGTCGCTGAGAAGATTGTTAAAATCCACACACTCGTCGAGTGCATCGATGACAATAAAAGTCTGGGGGACGCGACAGCAAAGGGACACCAATAGGCGATACCAATCATCTACTGATGGCGGTAAACCGCTTGGTGAGTTGGACCGATTGTATAATAAAACGATATCCTCCTCGATGGAATTCCCATCCGTTGACCATGCAAGTTGTGCCACAAGACTGCGAACTATATCTTCTTCGGTGCCGGGAGAGACACAATAGGCGTAGATCATCCGGTGGTTGATAGGCTGGTCAGTATCCGAGTAAAACGACTCGACAATGCTGGATCTGTTGAAAGTATTAGTGAAATGCTGCCACATGCGCAATTTCCATGGTAATCTCACAATAGAGAGGACTTCCCCGTTCCGACTAATGACGTTGCTTAGTTAAATTTCAAACACTCTGATAGCAATGCTTACTGGTTCCACGGATCCAAAAGACAGACGAATTAGAAGCATTGAGCCATTCATTGTAAGTGTTCAAGATCCATTCACCTGCTTCCGGATGTCGTTCGAGCTGTTGCCGGACGGTGAAATGGCGAGACACAAATTCCTGACTTGATACCCATTGAACGATGTCTTGATTCTTTTTCTCTGCAAACCCATGTCAACTTTTCTACTTCTTAGGTGATGGTGATCGATAAAATTACCCTTGTCCGAGATATCCAGTCTCTCGAGTATTTCTCTCACATCGGAATCAAATTGCCTTTGATCTGGGTACATGCCACGTCAGCATGTCTTTCAAGAAACTGAATTTTGAGGATGGTTTCTCACCTTGCGAATCTTGCATTTGAAGTTGATCAAGGAACTCTTTCTTATATGACTTCACATCCTCCAGCAGCGCCTTCCAGTCATCTAACTTAGGGATGTTCGCAGCAAATCTACCTATGTAAAAGGGTTAGTTGTGCTTAGTTTGAGGCTTTGGGCAAATGAACCTATCTTGCTGCGACTGAAATGCTTGATAGCCGTTGCTTCATAACGGAGAATTTTCCAATAAAGAGTAACGATGATATCTTTGAGTTCCGAAACGGATGACTTCTCCGGAGGGTTGTGGAGATAGGTCCAGCTGAGTGACGTGAATCTTTGCACAATCACTGTGACGTCCTGAAGTCCGTTAAGAGCTGCTTCCTGTTGCTCGGAATGGTTCAATATGAGCTGCATAAGGTCAATATCGGGGGCCTCAATGACTGTCCGATCTACTTACTGGAAGGAGCATCGATACACAAGCCCAGGGTATTCCAGCATGAATCGGATCGAGTCCAGCAACGGCATCACCAATAGGTTTCACCAGCTTGACCAATTTAATGATTTTGTCGAATTGGGGCCCGATCTTGATTGCCTTTCTGCCCCAGTGAATCACCCATTGTTGGTCTTCCATTACGCAACGCTTTTGCGCGAGCACTGCTCCGAATTGCTGTACTTGCAGCACATCGTTCTGGGTTGCAGGGTCCTTGTCCTTCCGGGTGATAGACTGCAAGCGCTCGTATAGCTCCGAGTCTTCGGTCTTGAATTTTTCTAAGGCTGCTTTCCACAATTCGTCGTTCTGACTTTCTAAAGCCCCGGGGGGAGGCTGCTGAAGGGCTGCCATATCGAACCACGCCTCCAATGGATCCCAGGAAACCTAGCATGAGACGTACCAGCTAGTAAAGCACCAAGAAGCTAAAGACTGCCTTCGGAGAACTATGTTTCGGCCCTAAAGTGAGGAGAGTGAGATGGATCCTGCACGATGCGTTGTTCGCACGGTCACATGATGGATTTATATCCACCAATAAAACTCTAGTAATAAGGCCCCACCCCATCATTCCGGCCACCTCGCTAACACACCGCTACTTTTACTTATTTACTTTTAGTAATTAATAATTAATTTAACTTTTTATTTATTTTTTTAATTTTTAAACTTTAAATAATTTATAATTTTAAATATTTTTAAAAAAAATAAAAAAAACTAAATTAATTTATATTTATAAAATTATTTAATAAATTAAACTTTAATATTTATATTATAAGAATATTAATAAAAATAAAAAAATAAAAAATAAATATTTATATATAATATTAAAATAAAATATATAATAAATAAAGTTTTAAATATTATATATATTTATTTTTTATAAAATTATTAAATAAAAAAATATATAATTATTTATTTAAACGTTAAAAGTAAAAATTAATAAAATAACACGTGCTTTAATCGGCCTGTCGATAACGGAGTGGATAAACCGGGAAGATCAAGTGATTTATTTTTAATTAGCTGAATCGGGCGAAATTTACTCCGGTTAATGCCTGAGGCCGTAAGGTTTTGTCGCCCGAATACTACTACCCGTAGCACACCAGTAACACTCGGCTAGTATATTTCACTCCTTTTTGTCCAAGACCGGTCAAAATTGAACCCAATCTTAGATCTCAACTTTGTCATTCTCAACAATATCACCTTTAGCGTCTCAGCTTGCCGTTGCCACGCATTCACGATCCCCGTACATGCACACTCCCTGCTCTGGAAGGACTGCTGACGTTCCTTCGCCGAGAACCTGCTTGTCTTCCGAATCTCGCAGCTCGCCTTTATGAGTTCCGTGGTCGCGGATGAAGTCAGCCAGAGCATCCGCTGTCCTGGGCCCCAAGAATGTCTCTGGCGCGCTTTTCGAAGCGGCAGGGAAGAGCTTTATCGTTGGGAAGGCCCGAACGCCTCTTTCTGGCGTATCGTTAACATCATACATTAGTTTGGCAATAGTCACCTTCTCATTCAGCTTTGGATTAGATGCGTATAATTTCGCGAGCACTTCCAGAGTGGGTTGTAATACTTCGCAAGGGCCGCAAGGCGTAATGCAGTAAATAAGCAACACATCTCTCGCTGTGTCCATTACTATCTCATGATAGTTCAGGCCAACTACCTTCACGAGGGCACCCTCCGACTTTCCCGGGATCGGCTCTGACTTGATTGTCGGCTGCAACTTGTCGCCGAGGTAATCTTGCACAAAGCTCTTTACCGAGTCTTCAAATAGACCCCTGGTGTCATTCATGGGATAACGTAGGTTCGCTATTGGCTCTCGGATGGCGAATGAAGGTAGGTGAGAAATCTTGAGATGCAAGTCTTCTACAATATCCTTGAGACTAACCGGGTCCGCGATGGCAAACTGGATATCTTGGCGATACTCTCGTGCTAATGGTTCGATTTCTCTGCGTAGACGTGCTCGTTCTTCGGGGGTCTCTGCAAAGACATACCCAAAGGGAATTCCCATCTAGTGCAGGTAATTAGTGAGGGTTTGTAAGTAGCTTGGTTTCCGTTTGCTGCTAACTTACATCTAAGAGGCCTTCATGAAGTTCATGAGCGAGGTCAACGATCAGAGGCCGAGCAGTCATCCTGAGGTTGTCAATCATATCATCCATGTCGTCAATTAGAGGTAGAGTATTCGTCTCTCCATCAGCGACTTTATACACTGCGATTCCAGGCATATCGATACGTTCAAGATCGGCAAGCGCTGAGTCATCGGTAACACCGAATACATATTCGGGGTGCATCCTCTGTGCTAATAGTCCAAACTTTTCTTTCGAACGATCATCTTCGGCTGCAATATATCCTACCGCAACAACGTCGCTGCTCCTTCTGAACTCAGGTAACGAGGTCGCTGAGATGGTAGAGAGAACGGGGAATTGCAAGAAACGGTTCAAGTATGACATGAGACTATACGATGAAAGTCATTTACACAGCTACTTATTGATGTGCTCTAGAAGACCTACTCTGTCACCTGAATCGCTCCACGGTATGCTCTGAAGTTATCGAACCCCTGAAAGAGGATGAAATGTGGAAATATAGATATGTTGAACGGGACCAAGATATCGCCACTGCCCAGAAAATCGATTTGTGCGAATATGATACCGGAATGTTGCATACTTTCGGCAATCTGGCCCAGAAAGTTTAGAACTGAACAATAAAAAATAATAAAAAAACTGCTCGACGGATTGGACTGCTCACCTTTTCATACTCGGGCACAAATCTAAGACAAAGCCTTGACATCGGCAGCAACACCACAGAGAGAAGAACGGCACCCTTGGATTCTACGAATGGCTTCAAAGTCGTAGAATCCAGGTGGTGGACATGATCTTTAATAGACTGCATGTTATTGGGGATCAACATTTTACAGTGCCTATGTGGAAGGAAAGCTGTCGTAGTCGTGGGATATTATTGTGGGACCAAAATAAGCAAACAAAGTTGATTGAGCCTACGAGGACGTAGCTAGTATAAAGGTACCATTTCCTCTCTAGTTGGCCGAATGCATGATTTGTAAGCTCTAGAACAGTTACTCGTATGCTGTTGATAGTGCAGAAGGCTATGGTGGGATCATAAGATGCCAGTGAGGATCATTCGTTAAAGAATGATGTCACTGCCAAGTCTGTCGGTCGCTTATATGTGCGTGCTGTGCGGGGTGTGCATGTTGTACAAGGGTGTGCATGGTATACGTTAGAGTAGTCTTGCTGAAGTAAAGACTCGAGTTTAAGCTTTAAGCTTAAAGGAAATATAATTTTATAATTTTTATTAATGTTTTGTATTAATTTCTTTTTATTAATATTTTTTATTATAATTTTAAAATATAATATAAATCTTTATTTTTATAAATTAAAAAAATTAAAAAATTAAAAAAAAAAATTTATTGTATAAAATTTTTTTTAAAAATTTTTTAATTTTATATATTTAAATAAATTTTTAAATTATAAACTTAAAGTTTATTTATATAAATATTTAATATATTAAAATATTAATAAACTCCGATTGATTATTTATAAAAATTAATAAATAAAAGAAATTAAATAAACGAGTTACTTTAATCGATATAAAGGAATATACTCTCGCTTATATTTATATTTTTGCTTTGCAAAATAGCCGCCCTTAATATGAGGGGGGAACGTCGCTCGAGATTTGAGCTATCTGTGTGCGAGGTGAAGCTAGAGCATAGGAGCGGAGGAGGCGAGACCCGGAAAAACACTAGGACTGAAGTATTTGGCGTTGGCAGTGATGACGAGCGCAAAGACACACGGAAATCCGCCTAAGGAAACTCCCAGGTGGGAGCCCGCAGTGTCGCCGCGCAGAAGCTTCCTCCTTCGTCTAGCTGCACAGGATCCTAGTTCTGATCTTGCTGCTGCTGAGAATGAACGGCTTCCGTCGAACCCACGGACCCTGTCTTCAATCATAAGAGGCAAATACCTTTACGCCGCATCTAGGCAGAGACTCTGCATACATACATGACGCTCGCTCACCAATATGACAGCCTGTGCGATGTGATGTGATGTTGGCTGAGCATCTCGTGGAGTTGATGACACCAGATGACCATTATAAGCGAGGAGAATGCAGCATGTAAGTCGCACGTTCGCCCCAGTACGAGTATCTCGTGGAAAGCATTCGTTCTGACAGGGATGCACAGGTTCCACCAGCAACGTAGCGCGTGCATGCGGATATTCGTATTTAGCCCTCGATGAATGCTTGAAGCACTGGGACAACAAGCAAGGTCTTGCCGTGCAATGCAGCAAGCATTTGAAGGCCAGAATATTGGGAAAGACTTTCGTTGATTATCATCGAGCACACTGCATGGACTACATGTGACGGGTGAGTGAAGTCGGCACGGAGTAATTGGCTGAAAATTCTGGACCGTTCATTCTATGTAATGCCGATTGGACGATTGAGCGACCTCCCTTTGCAATGCTGCAGTTAGACGGCGTAGACCATCTTGATATCGAAGGAGCGGAGGAGATGCACCTCTGTCGTACTATTCAACTGATGTGTGATGCGCTTGGAGCACGGTGCGTAGCTAATGCATTGTACGTACATAGGTACCAGAATTGAACAGGACGCTGCTTCCGTGGGAGGTCCGCGTGAGAGCGGGCAAATTGAAGGTCATATAAATAGACTGTTAAAGATTACCAATTCGTTAACCTTCAATTGCCGTTTTTGAAAGTTTCCTCACGCCTGCAGTGTTTTTCTTTTTAGAGCAGTAGAGGTGTCACAGCGGAGAACGATCGGCATAGAAATAAGCGGGGCTCTATCCTGCATTTGTTTACGAGCGTGAAAAGCCAGGGTGTGATGGTGGCTCAGTGATTCGCCTGCGCCGTATAAGCACCTTGGATGGTGACACGATACGCCTGTGCCGTATGAGCACATGAGGACTATCGGGCAAAACCTGTTTCCGAGACTGGTGATTGCTCTATCTACCTGCCTGTACCTACCAACCGATCTTATCTATCGATGAGCTTTCAACCGGAGACATGACCAAGATGAAGGAGTTAATACGGAGGTACTCCGTAGAGAATGGTACGCAGGCTTCCCCGCACGATCAGACCTCTTTGATACAATACCATTGTTTACGGAACTGCGCAATCCGGCCACGTACAAAACATATTCTGTAGAATATGTTGTCCTCGCACCTTTTCACCCTGTCTCGCTGCTTGTATCGACGTTCGATCGAAAATGGGAACCGGCACTTTCACATTTCGTGGATGAAACTATGAGATGCAAAGTATTGAGGAACCTCTTTATCAAAGTGTGCGTGATACCGGAATCGATGCCTCGCGCTCAGGAGACGACAGCCCTGCAGCAGAGCATGATTTTTAAAATGGTCTGCTTAGTGGCTTAGTAGTTGACTTTGTGATCTTGTGTGCATTCTTCATATGGTAAACTCGACATGATTATCATTTAGCTGAGCAAGCAAGCAACAAGATCAACTCGACGAGACTCAAAACATGTATATTGTTACTTAGGTGCCATCACGTAGCTATTGAGATAAGGCCAAGAGAGTATGGACCTCATCTCCAAGCTGCCTAGGAAAGAGAAACGCTATCCAACCATGACAACAAAATTTCCCAGTCGAAAAAACCTCAAGCTCAAAGCCTTTTTGCAATACTCACACCAATCGAAACCTCCATTCTTTGATGACTTTAATCGACCTTCTTCGGGGGAAATGGTAGGGCAAAATAGCAGCACTTTCCTCAAAGTAAGTGATCACTCATCTCCGATAAAAGCTCAACTGGAGCAAAATATGACGTACGGTATTATATACTGAATCAGTGCAATCTCCCATGGTCTATTGAACCTAATGTCAATACGATTTTGATCCAAGATCCAGTGGGTACTGCAACTACTAACCGAGCAAGCACTGCTTGAACATTGAGTACAAACGAGTTCCAGGAATGTTCGTCACGTGACTGTAACCACTCCCAACTATAAACTCTTATAACTTTTTACTTTATAAAGTAAAAAAGAGATTTTCTTTTAAAAACTTATTTTATAATATTTAAATATTTTTTAAATATAATTTATTTAATATTAAATTTAATTAGTTTATTATATAATATTAAATATATTATAAATTAAAAATTAAATTTTTTTTATTTATAAATATATAAATAACTTTTTAATTATTAATAGAAATACTTAATTATTTATATATAATATACTTTATATAAGTTTAAAATTAAATTTTAAATTATATATAAAAAGTTCTTTTAATTTCTTTAAAAATAATAAATAAAAATATTAGAATTTCGAGGTTTTCGCTTAATTTCGCTTATTTTCTCGAAAATATTCGTTTTAAAATCTTAAAAATCTATATATTTTATTAATAAAATTTTAAAGTTTTTAAAAAATATTATAAAAAAATTATAATTTTATAATATGCTTTATTTTTATATAAAATATATAATATAATAAAAAACTATAAAATTATTAATATATGTAAAAAAATCAATAATTTATTTCTATTTTTAATTAAAATATTAATAAAATATTATGATATATTATTTAAAATATTAATTTATATTAAAATTTCTTTTTTAAACTTTAAAACCTATTTTATAATATAAAATTATATTAATAAATTAAAAAGTTATAATATTTTCTAATTTAAGAGGCTTTAGAGCACGTGACGAACATTCCTGGAACTCGTTTGTACAAGCACCTGGGTAACGTGATACCCTCATGTCCAATAAAATGAGAACCCAGTCACTCGCGAGGTGGGAGTTTTGAATCCAGTAACAGTAGACTGTTAGTGGCAAAAAACGTACTATTTTCTTGGATTGAAGCGCTGTCAAACAGTCTGCGTCTATCAATCTCCTCCAATAACTCACTGACCTACTTATGGAAACATTGATATTTGAAACTTAAATATTTCCTTACCGGTCGTTTGCTGCATCATTGTTGGCTACTCACGAGGTGC
>Ga0302221_10002357_pt1 | contig 11785 bp, 4 predicted proteins | sample II_Palsa_E2_1_FD_193517 | JGI IMG/M metagenome (GOLD analysis project Ga0302221, IMG submission 193517) | Peat permafrost microbial communities from Stordalen Mire near Abisko, Sweden - II_Palsa_E2_1 | ecosystem: Environmental > Terrestrial > Soil > Palsa > Peat permafrost | place: Sweden...
GGTTATAAGCCTGGTCAAGAGGCTTTGAGAGGCTTTTAGACCTCTTGCACAGAGCAAAAAGTGGTCTGTGTATCAAGCAAGGGGTGTGCGTAGAAGGTTCCTGAAGACCGTTTACCCTGGCAGTGGCTCAAAAGGGATTTCTTCACTGGCTAAACACCCTGGATGACTACCCGCACCTAAACTCAAAACATAGCCACTAGCAATTAAACCGGGGGGAATATAGTAACAGCTTATGGTAGCACTCTTCGATCCGCGTCTTCGGCTACGGAAACACGACATCTCCACATTCCGACTCTTCGGCGCCATGCTCGTCGGGCGGTTGGTCGGACGGCCCTTGCCTGGGTTACATTGCGTCGAGAATCTCCCGGCGGCAAGCACATCGCCATCTTCGCTATCCATTGCCTGTTTCGACACGAACTGAGAAGAGGCCCAATCCCCAACCCCTCCAGATGAGGGGTATTTGGTGGCTGAAAAGCTTGACCATGCGGCAGAGTTTGCTTGTGTAACCTTAACCCTGCTCTCCACGCACGCAGGGACTGAGCTAGCCTTATTTGGTTTCTGCTAGGAAAACATTCCCTCCTATACGCAGCGACAATATCGCGATATACCTGGCCAGCTTCTCTGAAACACTAGGTGTAATCAGCTATCCATAAAGACTAGCTGCGAGCAACAATTCCTTCGCTGGCAGAAGGTAGAGATGGCCTGCCCATGAGAGGCAGAGCGTGGCGCTCAAGTATCTCAGAAACGAGCGCATCTCGGAATAGGGCGATCCAGCTGAGTACTGGGGCCCCAGAACGAACAGAAAAAAGCAAATATTCACGAAAAGAGCCGCCCGCAGAGAAGATAAGAGTATGATTGGATTTCCTGGGGGTAATTTGCAGAGGCTTGTTGCTGCAATGCAAAGCAACCCAATAAAAGAAGGACCCTAAAAGTATCAGCTGCAGTTGGCTGCAGGAAATGACCAGGACTTTCGTCGTGTTACCACGCAAAGCCGGAGTATAGAGAAGGTGTCGGAAGGGAAAAGCCACAAGTAAGCTGCCCGCCTTTCAGCTCATTAGGCATTTTTCTCAGCTTGTTGATTTGTTGAGTCATGGCCCTAGCAGCTGCCAGCACGATTCAACGCCAACGAACCAAAACGGTGGTAATCGGTGAACATGAGAAGCAGAGGAAGAAGGTGGAGGAGGCAGGAGGACCAGTCTTGGTGGATTTTATCTCGACCGAGTAGCAGGTCGTGGCACGTTCCTAGCAGGCGCGAAAACTCCCCCTCTTATCCATCATACCTCTAAAGCAAGCTTACAAGACTCGTTTATGAGCCTTCGATCTGCTTCGGATATATCTCTTCATCTTTCGATACCAAACTCATGTCTTTCACAGGCAATATTCGCACGGGAGCCTGGTTCAACTGGTCCCACAGTGCCCCGGTGGGCAGCACTTTGACTCTTCCCGCCGCAGGCGGAAAATTTCTCCTCACTTTCTTGACACTTTATGTCACCATCGCGGGTACTCGTTTCTGGATCATTGTTGCCTTCCTCGCCCACCAGCAGAGAGCAAGTCGGAGACAGCACGATGGCATGCACATTCAGCAGCAAGCAATCCTACGAAATGCTGCCACTCCCACGTCCGCTGCCATTTCCTTCATGAAGATCTCTCTCCGCTGGAGAAAAATTGCAAAGAAGCCATTTTGGCGTTCACTGCCATTGTTCGCCCTTGCATTAGTCACTCTAGGGACTTTTCGAGCAGCCAGTCTGTTGACTGCGGAGGTCACAAAAGCTGCCGGCAACGAAACGCTCCTCGATAGTCCCAACTGTGCTTACTGGTTACCTGCAAATTCCTTATTCTCCAGCCAAGGAGCAGTTCGAAGTAAGATTACAAGTGACGCTTTCGTGGCAGCAAGCTACAGTGAAGCTTGCTACTCCGCAAACCTCTCCGCCACATCAGAATGCAGTACATACGCGGCGAGAAATATACCCTGGACACAAGTGACCAACGCGACATGTCCCTGGGCGTCCGAGCTATGCCTGTCTCCTTCAACGGTATACAGCATGGATACCGGGCTCATTGACTCGCATGAAACTCTTGGCCTGAATGCGCACAAGAATGACAGACTGCAGTACCGTCGAGTCTCAACGTGCGCCCCAATTGATGCGACGAAGTTCATGAACAGCTCCGACTCGGACGGATATCACGTTCAACAGTTTAATCTTGGGACTGTCTCTTATCAACATCCGGGTTATCCGGATGCAACCTACCTTTACAACAATCATACTATTTCCGATCATATTGGGTACCAAATAGCGTATGTCTTACTTCTCCTCCACTCTCACCTTCCTTGACCGAGCTTGTCATTGACGAACAACTCAGCTCCTACACATCCGAAATCCAAACTAACTGGATTCAAAACATCTCCAACAACAATGACGGGGACATCACCGTGTTCTTTTTGACGCAAAACTCCTTGCTATACGATCAGCTCAATACCGATCCTATCTTTGCAGCCACAACAAAAGCCGACCCATCTCTGGGCAATTACTATCTCCCAGATAAACTAGTCTCTGTACTCGGATGTGTTGATCAACACCAATGGTGCTCTGTAGTAAAAAAGCCAGGAAAGGAACGATGCTCAACAGTCGGGAGCCTAGACACCTTATCCAAAGACCTCTCGCCGTTCGCCGACAACAACCGCCAGCTCGCAACCGCGAACCGTATCTACCAATCCATCTGGCTCAACAACATGTGGTACGTGGTTGACCCTCGCGGTGTCGCTGCCCTGCAAGCCAGCAAGTCGGTCTTTGAGACTTTCCAGCACAACGTATCCAACACCCAGTGGACCATCGAAGTCAGCGGCTGGTTCAACACCGCGTTAGCCAAGTTGCAGCAAACGCTGGTCGAGATTGCCGTCGGGCCCGGGCTGCAGAACTCCTCCGACTTCCTCGTCACGCGGCCCGCGTCAGCTGCCGACCAGGCTCTCTGCAACGCGCAGGTGGTGCGCAGCAGCGGAGCGTACCTGAACTTCAGCGTCCTGGGCATCGCGCTCATCGTTGCGTTCTCGACGTTTCTCATCTGGCTTAGCTTTATAATCGATACCGCGACCGGCTGGGCGCAGCGATGGCTCCACAAGGGCGAGGATCGCAGGCTGCAGTGGCGGCTGGAGGATAAGCTGCAGCTGCAGAGAATGGCGTATGTGGGTGCTCATCAAGGCAACTGGGAGGGCCACGACGAGTCCGTGCCCGTCATGACGGACGCGCAGCTGGTGGATATGTCGTTGTATCTTCCGGCTAACGGAAGGGCTCTTGCGGAAGCGCGATTGACCGAGATGACTCAGAAAGATGAGCCTGCCAGTGGAAAACGCAGGGACACTACCGAGGTCAGCGATAAGGCTATGGTTGCTGGTGAAGGGGATGCTTGAGGAGGTTCAAGTCCATGTTCTGCCTCTCCGGTACGAGGTGTTCCCTATTGTGTTTGTTGTTGGAGAAAGGCATTTGTTTCTATGGCTGGGATTTCTTTCTTCGTGTTGCTTAGTGATATCCACAAATACTATTACTTTCTTACTCCGGAACTTCTAAGAGTACCATCCAACTTTCTTGATGATAACCTCATATGTTGCTAATATTATCGGTGACGTAACATTAGCTTAATTCCTTTATTTCCGCAACAAACACTTTAAAAGTTCAACGCCCTCAAGCGCGTTTAATGAATAAGAGGTTGCTAACCAGAATAAGAAGGCAATAAAGATCTTATAAAGTTAGAAGAATTTAGTGGGAAGATAGCTGTTAGATTGGAAAGGGGGCCGGCTTGACTGTCTAGGTGACTTCTTGGTATGGAAACATACCTCCGAGAGTTTTGCAAGCTTGCTCGTCTTTGCTGCTGACATGAATCTGACCTGCAAGCATCTTTGGTAGTCACATAACTGAACGGGAGGAGAGTGCCAGTAGTGTGCACTTGGTGCTAATACAGTAAGACTTGCGGGTTGTGAGACATCACGAGGGACTCCTCCAGGCCCCCGAGGAGGTTACAAATCATGAGGCTGATGTTTGGTCTATCTCTTAGGCGATAGTCGAGAGAAGACCTGCCGGTGTAGCGGTGCTGGTGGCTTTGATACTAAAGCGCCATAAGTTGAAGTCGGCCTGGCTGGAGACAAGCCAGTCTTCCACACCCAAGCAAAGAATCAGAGATGCATTCCTTGAAGCGCAGCTCGCACTTCATGGCGCTCTTGCATATAGCTCCTGCTGAGGACTCCATGCCGTAGACCGTAGAGACATTGACGGAGTTCGGTATAGAAAATGGTAAAAGAAGGGGAAAAGGCGAATCGGCATAGCTTATTGAAGAGAGTCAGGACCAGCTCAACGTTGTTTGGTATTTTCGTCAAGCGTTGCCTCGCATCATTAGTCAGCCAGGCCCTGCATTCAGAAGCGAAAAGCCGATATTCTTTGTAACCTCACGCCAAGAAAAGAAGAGGAAGGATGAATATAATAAATGTTATAATAAACGTTACTTTTATTTCTCGTTATGTTTCCATTAATCGACGAAGATCGTCATGTGAAACGGGGCAGTTTATCCATACTCACGATTCCAAGACTCCCAACGCCGACTCGGAAGCCCTTAACATTGTTAAATCTTCTTGCTTTTGCGAAGGAGACTACCGCAACTTTTCACAAGCTCGCCCAGGATTTAGTAGATCAGGCTAGTATTAAGGGTTATTGTAGCTTGCTTGTTTTAAAACTCTGGGCTATAGAAGAGTGACTTTCTTAGTTAAAAGATCTCATTAAAGTAAATATCAAGAAGAGATATCGGCTTCTTTATTATCTCGAACAACTCTTTAGTGTTAGTGCCTTCCATTTTCCTTATATTATACCAAACATAATTCGTCATTAACATATTTAAACGCCTTTATAGCCCATTTTCACTCCCTGCCATCGGCCCAACTTCATAACCAAAACCTTCCAGCGATGTCTTTACCCCAACCTCCATGCGCTTGCATCACATCGTAACCAACAGACAAACGAATACATTAAAGTATTGGCCACGAGCAATACTAACAAGGCAAAGAAGCGTCGAAGGGAAATTTCGAAGTCTTTGAATGCCTTTGCACTATCAGAACCTGTCTCAAGAGGCCCAGGTCTTCGCGATTTGGCGACTGCCACCGAGAATGCCATCAGCGCAAACGACTATTTATTACACCTGAACAGTCTATACTCAACTCTCAGCGCTCACTGCTTCTGCCAAGAATTAAAAGACGGTTACAGAATAAACACCATACTCAAACTAAAGAACTGGAAAAAGAAACTCGGCATTAAAGACAGCGTAAACTTCGATTTGCTCTTCCTGGGCCATCCTCACCGTAATGAAAACTCAAATGAGAAGTGTGAATAGCATAATACATGCATCGATGTGGCCTTGTCGAGGTAAATGATCCGCTTGTTGGAGCTGGGTGATGTGCAACAAACTGCAGTCACTGTGTCATATTCTGCTGGCTTGGCTTCGATTTAGGTGTGGCTAAAAGTAGCCGCCGACCACCATTCCATCTACTAAAGGGGGCTCAGAATAGGCTCTTTATACTAAATATATCCCTATCATCGTCACCATCGCCTTTACTAATGTTATAAATCTGCCTTGGATCTTCGATTTTAATCCTTATAGACTCACTTACGGAGAAGGAGTGAACCGAGAGCTAATCACGTGAATCAAAGCCAGAGGCTTTCTCCTTTACAAAACTAAAGAAAGTTTGCAAAGGAGAAGTCTTCATTAAGAGAATTTTCTCCGGAGCATTAAGATATATAACCAAAATTAATAATTAAAATATTTTTATATAAAATCTCTGCAAACGTCACGTTTAATTTCAGCGAGTGTTTAGGTTCCGGAATCTTTATTTAAATTATTTACGTATAGTTTTTTTCGAGCTAGTAATTATAAAAAAAATATATAAATTAATTTAAATAATATCGAAAATAAAAAATTATTTTAAAATATTAATAAATTATAATTTATATTATAAATAATTTAATTAATTATTATTATTAATATTAATTTAATATATTTATAATATAAAATAAATAATTTTTTTAATAAAAATAAAATTTAAATTTAATTAATATTTTATTATTATAATTTATATTTAAATTAATTATAATACTTATAGTCTATCGTAATAAAAACAAGCTTTAATATATTAGGGGATTAGGGGATTTTAAGTAAGGAGTCTTAATAAGTCTAGTGAATATTATCGAGTAATATCTTAAAGTATTATATAATTATAAATATATAAAAAATATTATTTAAATTAAATATAAAATTTTTATTTACTTAAAAAGAAATCTTGACTATATAATCCTTCGTGATTTATAGATCTTTATTTTTATAGAGTCCCCGGGCTTAGAGTTTTTTTTTATCCGGGAACTCCATTTCCCGGGACTCCATCACGTGATGGACTCTATCACGTGATCTGATTCTTCACGTGATCTTATTATATACCATTAGATTCTTTATGACATTTTTTTTTTTTAATGCCCGAGCCTTAAGCCATAATAATAATTTATAATATTATTTTCTTCTTGTCTTAATAATATCCCGCTATATATAAAAAATATTATTATTTTTTTTTTTTTTTTTATTCCTTAATTATTCTTGCTATATCTTTTATTTTCTATATTAAATATAAAAAATATATCGCCTTTGTCTTATATATTAAGTCCTTTACCCGTCCGGATAAAATTAATTTATTTTATATTAAATAATCTTATTTATATTAGCTAGATCTTAATCTTTTTTCTTGTTATTCGAAATATATATAATCCAAATAATATTATAATTTTAAGAATTATTCAGAGCCCGCGTCGCCGACTCCCTATCCCTTTATTAAGTCCGCGTCCCGAGTCCTCCTGATTATCCTTCTTTAAACTAAAAGATCTTCTTGACTAGGTCCTTCACGAGAACAAGAAGTTCTGGATAGATTTAGATTTTTATAATAAAACTTTTTAAGTTTTCCAGGATAATTAAGATTTTTCTTTAATTCTTAAATATTCTCTAATTATAGATATTTTTTTTATTTAATTAAATATTTAATTTTTTTTTAAATATATTAATAATTAAGAATAATCTTAATTTTATATTTTTTTTATAAGTCTAATTATTAGACTTTTATAAATAATATAATAAATATATTTAAAAATATTAATTTAAGAAATAATATATAAAATATTAAATATATTTTTATAATTTTTAATAATTTAAATTTATAATTTATAGACTTAATTTTTTTATTAATTCTAAATAATCTTAATTTTTTATAATCTAGTTTATTACTTAATCTTTTTATTTTAATATTTTTTTTAAATAAATAAATTTTATTCTTTTCTTTAAACTTAAGTTTTATATTATATTTTTAATTATAATATATTATTATATATTATATAATAAACTTAATATCTATAATTAATTTTTTATATAATACTTTAATCTTATTAATTTTAATAATAATTTATTATATATATATTTTATTAATTAAAAATATATTATATATTATTAATATATATTTATAATTTATAAAGAATAAAATAATATTTATAATTTTTAATTTTATATTATTATATAAATATTATATTAAGAATAATAATTTAATTTAATTATTTTATTAATAATTAATATAATAATATAAATATATTTTTATTATTTAATTAATTTTTTTTATTTATTTATTTATTTATAAATAAAATATTAATAATAATTTTATTTTTATTTTTATTAAAGTCATTAATATAATCCAAAACTTAAATATAAATAATTTATCCTGATTTAAAATAATTTCCTTTAAGACTTTATAATTTATAATAATAATCTAAAATAAAATATATAATAATTTTTTAATTATATTAGACTTATTATATAATATTATATATATATACTTTATTAATTTATTTATAATAATTAAAATAAAATTATATTTATATCTTATTTATAATTTCTTTAAAAATAATAATTTAATTATAAAATTTATAATAATAAATTTTTAAGATTATAAGAATATATTATAAGATTATATTTTATTATATAAAATATATTTTATAGTCTTATTTTATATATAAATATTATAGTCTTATATTATATTCTTTATAATTTTTTTAATTCTTGAAAAATAATATATTCTAGAGATTTATTTTAATATTTTTTATATTTCTTAATATTTATAAACTAATAATTTATATTTATATTTAATAAAAAAAAATTTTATACTTAAAGATATATAAACTTATTCTTAAAATAATAATAATTTATAAGGATTAAGACTAAAGTTTTTTTATAAATTCTTTAATTATTTTTTTATTATAATATTTATTATATATTATTTTTAAATTTATTTATTTTATTCGTTTATGTCTAGAAAAGAATTAATAATTATCGCGAGTTATTATATATTAAATATTAACGAATTATTTTTTTTTTAAATATTATTTTTAATTTATATATTTTATTAATAAAATATTTTAGTTTCTTGCTTAAAGTATTTATTTTAATATTCTTTATTCCTTTAATATATAAGATTTAAAAATTATATATAATAAATATTTTTGTCTAATATATTTATTATTAATTAAGTTTTTTTATTATAATAAAATAAATAAAATTTTTATAATTAATATAAATCTATATTTAATATTTAGATTTTTTTAAATATATTTTTTATTTTTAAAAGATATTTATAATCACTAATAATTTCTTGTTATAAATTTTATAATTAAATTTTATTAAAAATAATTTTCGAGAATAATATATTACTAGTTATTATTTTTAATATTTATTTTATTGACTTAATATTACTTTAAAAATATAGTCTAATAAATTTATCTCTATAATAATTTATTTTTCCGGATTAAATATTAAAAATATAAATATATATATAAAGTTTTTTTTAAGTTAATTAAAAGTATTTTATATTAAATAAATTTATTTAAAGTTTTTATTTTTTTTATTAATTCTATAAATAAAATAATAATAATAAAATATTTTTTAATAAATTTTTAATAAAAATTTATAAATCTTAAAAAAAATTATATTTTTTTAATATTGATTAATTTTTTTTATTTTAAAATAATATTAATTTTTAATAAATTTATAAATAATTCTTTTAAAATAATTATATATTCTAAAAAAAAATTTTTTTTAATAAAATATATATTTTTTTAATTTATAAAATAATTATATTTTAAATAAAATTATTAATATTTTCTTTATATTTTTTATATATTATTTTATTATTTTTAAATATATCAGGATATTGTTTAAATATATAATATATATTTTATTTAAATATTTTTTAAAAATAATATTAATTATTTTTATATATATTATTAATATATTAATAAGTCTAAAAAATATAATCTAATATTTAAAATAATTATATTTATATTAAAATATTTTTTTTTATTTTTTATTTTTTTTTATATAAATAAAATTATATATTTTATATAAGTTTAGTTTAATAAATATTATTATTTTACTAAGTTTATTTTATAATTTATTTATAAATAATAATATATAATAATCTTTAATAATAATTATATTTAATTTTTAATAATTAATATAAAGTTTTTTTTTTTTTTTTTTTTAGATATAAATAATATCGGACTTTTTACTAATAAATTTAATAATTTAATAAATCCTTTCTTTAGATTTTTATTAATATATTCTTTTAACGTCTTAAAGTCTATTTCCGATATTTAATAAATTAATAAAAATTTTTTTTTTTTTTTCTTTAATAATATCTTATAATTTTATTATTTATATTAAGATAAGATCTTAATGTTTATTTTTTTTTTAAATAATTTTATAAATTTATTATATTCTTTTAATATTTACTTTAAAAATAAATCTTGTTTTTTTTTTATTAAATATCTTAACTCCGTTTAAGAGATAATATATACCTCTTTAAGATCTCGTAAAAAAATTAATTTTATTTTTTCTTCTTATATAAATAAATATTTTTTAAAATATTTATCCTATAATAATATATTTTATTCTTAATTAATATTAGGATTATAATATTAAATCCAGGATATTTTTAGAATAATTTTATATCGTCTAATAAATATAATATTAAAGATAATATACTCTAAATATTTTCTAGATATCTTAAGTATAATCTTTATAGTTTTTATTTTTATTATCTTAGATTCTTTATTAATAAATTTCTTATTAATTATTTTTAGCTTATAAGAATAATATTTAATTCTAGTTTCTAGTTTTAATTATAATATTACTTCTTTAAATATAAAATTCCCCGTGACTCTTAAGTTAATCATGACTTATATTTTATTATTTTATTTAATTATTTCGATAATAATTATTATAATAAATTATTATTTTTTTATATTAATTATTTCTTAATATTTTTAAAGTATATTAATTTATTGCTAAAATATTTTTTTATATAATTTTATTATTTATACTTTATATATTTATTTAACTTTAAATCCATGAATTATTTTAAAGGAATATATTTTATAAAAAAATTAAATATTATTTTTTATATTTATTTATAATTTTTAATTTTATTCTTGGATTAATAATTTTTATATTTTTTTATTATTTAGTTTTTTTATTTAAATATAAATTTTAGATTAAATAAAATTAATATATATATTTAATTATTATTAATTTTTTTTTATTTTATTTATCGATAGTCCTGGAATATTACTTTTTATTATATTTTTTAATCGAGTCCTTTAATAAATATTTTATTTAATTTTTTTTATTTAATATCTAATTTATTATTTTATAGAATTAATATCTATTCTTTAATATTATTATCTCTCGGGAATATTTCTCTTTAAATTACTTTTTATATTTTTTTTATTCTTAATTATTTATTAAATTATATAAATAATATTTTTTTTTATATAATTCTTGATTATTATCCCGATATCGATAGTCCTTCTTTATTTATATCTAATTTTATCGAGTTATTAAATTTATTAATATCGCTAATTTATATATATATATATTTTTTTTTTAATTATTTTTTTAAAATATTTAATAATTATTATTAATATTATTAATTATATTTTAATATTTTATAAACTTTTAAATATTCTTTTATTTAATTAATTATATATATTTTTAATAAATTATAATCCTTACTTTTACTCGTAATATAAAATTTTTTTTTTTTATAATATTTTATTCTTTCGGTAAAATCTTATTATATATTCTAATAACTTATATTTAAAATATAATTTTTTTTTATATTATTTTTATATTTTTTTTTTAAAGACTTATTTTTTCTTTATTGTCTTAATAATAATATTTAATTCTATAAATAAATAATATTTATTTAAAGTTTTTTTATATTTATATTTTTATAAATATTATTTTTATTTCTTAAAATTATATTTATATATTTAATTATTAATTTTAATTATTAATATAATAAATTTTTATAAATTATTTAATTTCTTAAACTTAATTATTTTATTTTTAATTTTATTCTTAAAATTAATATAAAATTAATATTATAATATTATTTTATTTTATTAGATTTTTATTATTAATTATTAAAAGTTTATTATATAATTATTATTAAATTCTTTTATTTAAAATATTTTAAGTTTTATTTCATTATAGTCTCTTCTTTAATATCTTTAAATATTTATTATATTTCTTTATTAAATTTCTTTATAATATAAAAATATTTAATAATATTATTCTTTATAATTATAATATATTATTCTTATTTATTTTTATATTTTATATAATTAATTAAAAAAAAATTAATTTAATTAAAAATATTTTTTTA
>Ga0302221_10002364_pt1 | contig 11755 bp, 5 predicted proteins | sample II_Palsa_E2_1_FD_193517 | JGI IMG/M metagenome (GOLD analysis project Ga0302221, IMG submission 193517) | Peat permafrost microbial communities from Stordalen Mire near Abisko, Sweden - II_Palsa_E2_1 | ecosystem: Environmental > Terrestrial > Soil > Palsa > Peat permafrost | place: Sweden...
AAGTGCAAACCCTTTCGCCACGATTTCGAGCGTGTACTTGCCGGGAGCCAGGTTCTTAAGGTCGAAGGCACCTTGTTGATTTGAGGTAGCTCCGGTGGAGTTCCCCTCGGCCCCATTGAGCAGGATGGTCGCGCCCGACACCGCCGCACCAGAAGGATCCAGCACCTGTCCATGCAGCCCGGTATTGGCGGCCGGCGTCTGGCCCAGCGCGCGTGTGCTAGTGAAACCGCAGAAAGCGATCGCTGCAATCTGCAAGAAAATCGTGAAGCGCCGAGAATTCATTCGTTCCCCTGAAACGGAAAGTGGTTACCAGCGTCTGTTAGCATCTCTATGGATTCGCGCCTGCGGCGTCCGCGGCAGACGAACCCAGGCTCCAAGGCGAAAGAGTCATCGCTTGGCTTGCGCTGGGGGCGGCCGCCAAAATAGGTTCGACGCCACCCAGCAGCGTGATTGCGGTAAGTCCGCCGGAACTTCCGCTATCCGTGGAAACGACCATGACCGCATCGCCTTTCTGGAAATCGGTAAGCGGTGCAGCAGGCATTCGACTCAATATTTGTTGGAGGTCCACTTGGCCGCCGCCGGGCCGGCCGGTTCCGGCACCGGGACTCGGCGCGCCGCCGGCCTGTTGCGCATCTGGCGGAGTAGATCCCGCCCCAGCGCCACCAGCAGGCCGGTTTCCGCTTGAAGGCACAGCGCCTGGCGCGGCGGGAGTGTTGCCTGTTTGTGACGTTCCGCCCGCAGCCGCTTTCAGACGAAATGCAATCCGCTGCGCAACTTCAGGCGACAATTTGCGGAGTTGTGATTGCGATGAAAGCCTCACCACAACTGTTTTTTTTGTTAGCAAGTCCATCACCGTAACCGAATTTGAGGCGGCATCCATCGAAGTGATTGTGCCGGCGATATTGCGGAACGATCCGGTGACGATTTCTTCCGCTTCCATCGCGCTTCCTTCCGCATTGCGCGTGCCTAGCGCGCGAAGCTGATCTCCCGGCTTGATTTGGTCCAGCGAGCTAGGACCGGCATCGTCGAATTTCACGGAACCAGGCGCATATCGGCGAAAGACGGTCTTAGGCGTGGTGTGTATCGCCATAGTTTTCGTGCCGCCGAGCGCGGTAAACGAAATGGAAACCGTTGCCGAGCCGGGATCTGCGCTGCTGACCAGGCCGCCTACACTGCGCTTTTGCCAGTCCTCGCGGTCATGTTCCTGCTTTGCGTCGACGTCAGCGCGTTTCATCACGATGATGCCGAGCGCGGGGACGGGCTGGGCCGTGTCCGAAGCTTTCCAGCGAACGAACACCCGGTCGCCTACTTGCAAATCTTTCAATTCCACCGGCACCGCGGTCTTTAAGTCCGTTTGTCCGGGAGCCACACGAACGATCTTGGTTGTTGGTTGGACGCTCACCGCGGCGCTGCTTCCGGAGTCGGTCGTAATCGTGACGGTGGTACCTTCAATGGACTTAATGGCCCCTACTTGCTTCTCCACCGCGCTCGGCGAGGCAGTCTGCTGATCTTTCGACCGCGCGCCAACGGGGGGCGCCAAAACACTACCGCAGGCCGTTAGCGTTGAGATTGCGCAGATGGCAAATTCCAATCTCGTCTTTTTAAACCAGAGCATTCAAGACACCTCGTTAAGGGCCGCACACTTCACGATGTTTAGACGCTGGCAGACCCGGGAACAGTTACGGCGAATTAAGAGAATTTCGATTCGCGCTTGGTCGCCCTTTTTATCGGACTTCTCGGCTCAAACTTTATTGCTTCTCCGGAGCGGTGGAGTCTGGCTTCGGGACCGCGAGGGGGCCGCTCATCAGACTTGCCGAGGGAAGCTGCGATGCGTCCCATCCGCCTCCCACAGCTTCGACTAGCTGGACGCTTGCCGTCATTTGTTGAATGCGCAGGCTAACGGCAGTTTGCTGGTTGGTGAACAATGCGGTTTCCGCGGTGATCACGTTCAGGTATGGGTCGATGCCTAACCTATAGCGATCGACCGCGATTTTGAGGTTTCGTTGTGCCGATCCCACGGCCGTATCTTGCTGCTTGATTTCGATGGATAAAATCCTCAGCGCGGCCAGGTTATCTTCCACGTTCTGAAATGCAGCTAAAACGGTCTGGCGGTAGTTCGCAATGGTCTCCAGGAAGTTGGCCTGAAACTGTTGCACGGTCGCCCTGCGCAACCCTCCATCAAAAAGTGTTTCCGTAGCGCTGGGGCCCACAGACCAAAACCGGCTCGGCCAGGTAAACCACTTCGTAAATGAAGTGGTCTCCAGTCCGGCGGACGCGCTCAATGTGACCGTGGGGTAATATGCAGCGTCCGCTATCCCGATCTGAGCGTTGGCTTGAGCCATCAATCGTTCTGACGCGGCAATATCAGGGCGTCGTTCGAGCAATTGTGACGGAACTCCGTAGGGGATTGCCGGAGGCTCGGTCTTCAACGGCTCGGTCGAAATCGAGAAGGATGAGGCAGGCTGGCCTACCAGAGTTGCGACCGCATGTTCGAACTGGCTGCGCAGGATGCCGAGGTTGGTGTCTTGAGCCTGGGCAGATTCGAGCTGAGTTTCGGCTTGGGCCACCGCTTCGTCAGAATCGATACCTGTTTCATAGAGTGCCTGGGTCAGTCTCAATGATTCCTGGAAGGAGACGACCGTGTCATCCAACAATTTCTTCAGCGCGTCTTGTCCGCGAATACTGAAATAATCCACAGCGACTTCCGCTTGCACCGTCAAGCGCGTATTTTCGAGGTCCGCCGCGCTGGCCTGTGCTGCGTTCGCACTGGCTCTGACAGTATTTCGGACGCGGCCGAATAAATCCGGCACCCAGGTGGCATCAAAGGGCAACAGATAGTCAGTGAGCACTTGTGGGGTAAGCGGAGTCGCGCCGGTGCCTGTACCGGTTCCAGTTGCTTGGCCGCCGGAGACTGTCGCCGACTCGCGGCTATTTGTGATGGAGGGCCCTACTGTTACGGTTGGAAAGTACTGTGAGCGCGCTTGCCTTACCATGGAACGCGCCACCAGGAATGCCGCGGCCGCGGACGCGATATTCTGGTTCGATACATTCACCTGTTCTTCGAGTGCATTCAACTGTGGGTCATTGAATATTTCCCACCATTTGCCTTTTAGCGCGGCATCTTTCGGCTGCGCCACTCTCCAGCCATCGGTGGTTTGATAATCGGCTGGGGTAAGCTCTTTGTAGGCTTCGGGAGCGGTCACCGAAGGCCTGTGATATTTGGGCCCTACTGTGCAGCCGGACAGCAATAATGCGCCGCTAAGCGCGCAAGCTAGAAGCTGGCGCGCACTCTTGATAGAGGTTGTGGTTATGTCGTGTCTCAACTATCCAACTCCATGGTTTCGATTGATCGCCAATGCAAAGTCATCCCAACGTCTCCTGAGAAACCTGGTCGGGGGCTTTGTGGCGTGAAAGTAGCCAACGTGCGAACCAAATTCTCAAGCGGTCGAGAGAGAGATAAACAACAGGCGTGGTGTAGAGCGTCAGCATCTGGCTCACAATCAAACCGCCGATAATCGTAATTCCCAGCGGCCGTCTCAATTCCCAACCTGTTCCGGTGCCCAGGGCAAGGGGGAGCGCGCCGAATATCGCTGCCATAGTCGTCATTAAAATGGGACGAAAACGCAGCAAGCAAGCCTGATAGATAGCTTCTTCCGGGCTCTTCTTGTCGATGCGTTCAGCGGCGAGAGCAAAATCGATCATCAATATGCCGTTCTTCTTCACGATACCAATGAGCAGGATGACACCAATTATTGCGATAACGCTTAAGTCTATGTGAAAAAGAAGCAGCGCGAGCACCGCGCCTACCCCCGCGGAAGGTAGCGTGGAAAGAATCGTGATGGGGTGAACAAAGCTCTCATAAAGAATTCCCAGCACGATGTAAACGGCCGCCAGCGCCGTTATGATCAGGAGCGGTTGTGTCGAAAGCGAAGCTTGGAAAGCCTGTAGGGTCCCGGAAAACATTCCATGAATCGTGCTGGGCATCCCAATTCTCTGTTCCATCGCGATGATAGATTTCGCGGCATCACTGAGGGCCACGCCCGGAGCCAGATTAAAAGACACGGTCACGGAAGGGAACTGGCCCTGATGGTTCACAGAAAGGGGCGCCGTCGTGGTCTCAAAATGTGTAATTGCGTTCAGTGGGACTTCTTTTCCCGCGGATGCTTCGACGTAGACGTTTTTCAGGGCCTCGGGACTTTGCCAAAACTGCGGAGCTACCTCCATAACCACGTGATACTGGTTCAGAGCTGTATACATGGTAGAGACCTGCGACTGGCCAAAGGCTTCGTAAAGCGTGTTATCCATCATTTGTGGTGTGATGCCCAGCCTTGATGCTGTTTCCCGATCGTACACGAGCTCGGCTTGCAGTCCGCTGTTCTGTTGATCCGTGTTGACGTCCGTAAGAATGCTCTGCTTTCGCATTTCGGTGAGCAGGGTGGGACCCCATTTCACCAAATCGTCGAGATTGTCGCTTTGAATTGTGTACTGATATTGCGCACTGCTTTGCCTGCCGCCTATGCGCAAGTCCTGGCCTGCTTGCAGAAAAACCGTCGCTCCGGGGACGGATACAAGCTTCGGGCGCAAACGGTTGATGACCTGGCTGGCGGAAATCTTGCGCTCATTGAGAGGTTTTAGCGCCAGGTAAATGAAGCCGCTATTTGCCGCACCCTGGCCGCCTGTGAAGGCCATTACATTTTGAACAGCCGGATCAGTTTTGATCATGTTGACGAAGCGTAGAGTGTCAGCTTGCATGGCCTGAAAAGAAATGTCCTGCTCGCCCTTAATGCCTCCGAAAACCGTGCCGTTATCCTGCTGGGGGAAAAAGCCTTTGGGAACGATCCAGAAAAGATAGCCGTTCAGTATGATGGTGAGCAGCAAGACAGTGAGCGTCAGGGCCGGGTGTTTCAGCACCCAGGCCAGAGTTCTCTCGTAGGCCGCAAGCACGGAGTTAAAGGCCCGCTCGCTCGCGCGAAATATTTTATTGTGATCCTCGTCCCGTTGATGCTTGAGGAGCCTGGCGCACATCATGGGAGTTGTAGTGAGTGAAATGGCGAGCGAGATGATAATCGCAATGGACAAAGTGACCGCAAACTCGCGGAATAGCCTGCCGACGATACCGCTCATCAGCAGGATGGGAATGAACACGGCTACCAGAGAAATACTGATGGAAAGCACGGTGAAGCCAATCTCGCTTGCTCCTTTTAGGGCAGCGTCCATCGGGGAAAGCCCTTCTTCCAGGTAACGCGAGATGTTTTCAATCACAACAATGGCGTCGTCCACCACGAAGCCGGTGGCAATCGTCAGGGCCATCATGGACAGATTGTCGATGCTGTAGCTGCATAAATACATGATGGCGAACGTGCCGATCAAAGAGACCGGAACGGCCACGCTGGGGATAAGAGTGGCGCGCACGTTGCGCAGGAAAAGAAAAACCACTAGGATCACCAGGGTAATCGATATGGCGAGCGTGCGCTCCACATCGCTTACGGACGCACGTATGGTGGTCGTGCGATCGAGCATAATGGTGAAATCCATCGCCGCGGGAATGGAAGCTTTCAAAGCGGGAATGGAAGCTCGAATGCGATCGACGGTATCGATGATATTGGCGCCCGGCTGCCGGAAAATAATTAACAAGATGCCGGGCTTCCCGTTTACGAAACCGGCCGCTCGTATGTTCTCCACGGAATCCACTATGTCGGCAAAATCGGAGAGCTTGACGGCAGCACCGTTGTGATAACCGACTACCAGCGGTTTGTACGATTCTGCTTTGAGCAGTTGATCGTTGGTCGTGATGTCGGCGGTTCCCTGGTCGTCCGATATTTGGCCTTTGGGCGAGTTCGCATTCTGTTTGCTTAACAAGGATGCGACGTCTTGCAACCCCAGGCCGTAGTTGTTCAACTGCGTGGGATTGATTTCCACGCGCACGCCGGGTAAAGAGCTCCCGCCCACGCTGACCTGGCCGACGCCTTCAATTTGCGAAAGCCTCTGCTGAATGATGGTGGAGGCTGCGTCGTACATGGGGCCGCGATCGTAAACGTCCGAGGTGAGCGCGAGAATCATGATCGGGGCATCCGCGGGATTTACTTTCCTGTAGGTTGGATTGCTCGGCAGGTTTGCCGGCAGGTAGCTGCGCGCGGCGTTGATAGCGGACTGAACGTCCCTGGCCGCGCCGTTTATGTCGCGATTCAAATCGAATTGAAGCGTGATGCTTGTGGTTCCAATACTACTAGTAGACGTCATCTCGGTGACGCCTGCAATTCGGCCAAATTGGCGCTCGAGCGGAGTAGCCACGGAGGAAGCCATGATCTCCGGGCTCGCTCCTGGCAATGCGGCACCGACGGAAATTGTGGGGAAGTCAACCTGCGGCAGGGCTGCCACCGGCAATTCTTTGAATGCCACCGCACCTGCAAGGGCCAAGGCCACGGTTAGAAGTGTGGTGGCTACAGGCCGCTCGATGAATGGAGAAGATAGGCTCATAGCTAATCCGCCGGCACGGACTCCGGGGCTCCTTGTCCGGAACCTCCGGTCCGCCAGGCCGAAACTTTCTTTGCCAGGCGGTCGAAGTAGATGTAGATCACGGGCGTCGTGTAAAGCGTGAGTACCTGACTGAGCAGCAGTCCTCCTACCATCGAGATGCCGAGAGGACGCCGCAGCTCAGATCCGATTCCTGAACCCAGCGCGAGCGGGAGACCTCCGAGCAGAGCGGCCATGGTGGTCATCATGATGGGGCGGAAACGCAGCAGGCAAGCCTCGTAGATCGCTTCCTCAGAGCTTTTGCCCTCCTTGCGCTCCGCTTCTAACGCGAAATCGATCATCATAATGCCGTTCTTCTTAACGATGCCGATTAACAGAATGATGCCTATCAGCGCCACGACGCTCAGTTCGGAGCCGCAAATCAACAAAGCCAGAATCGCGCCAACACCTGCTGAAGGCAGTGTAGATAAAATCGTGAGCGGATGAATGTAGCTCTCGTAAAGAATACCCAGCACGATATAGACGGTTACGAGCGCCGCCAGAATCAATATCGGCTCGTTGCTCAGCGATGCCTGGAAGGATGCCGCAGTGCCCTGAAACGCGGCCTGAATACTGAGCGGCATTCCGATTTCCTGCTGGGCCTTTTCAATCGCCTTGGTCGCTTCACCCAAGGAAGCGTTGGGCGCCAGATTGAATGACAGCGTCACCACAGGGAATTGTCCCTGATGGTTGACCGACAGCGGTGCGGTCTTGGATTCAAAGTGGGTGAAAGCGCTAAGTGGAACGGCAGCTCCATTCGCGGTGGCCACGGCCGTGGGACTCGCCGAGCCCGAGCTCGGCAGCGCCGACGAAGAGGCGGACGGACTTGGCGAGCCAGTTGATCCTCCTGTAGCTGTTGCGGCGGTTACGATACCGTTTGCGGTGCTGCTCGCCGGCGAGGAGCCGGTCGTGGTTGCCGAGGGAGCGATGGCCGACCGCACATAAATGTCTTGCAGTTTCGCGGGGTTTTTCTGAAACTCCGGCATGGTTTCGATGATGACGTGGTACTGGTTTAGTTGCGTGTACATCGTGTCCACTTGCCGTTGCCCAAACCCGTCATAAAGCGTTTGGTCGATCATGTTCGGCGTGATTCCCATGCGCGAAGCCGTCACTCGATCGATTACCAAGGAGGCCGCCAATCCTTGCGTCTGCTGATCCGTGGCAAGATCCTCCAGTTCCGGAATTTGCTTTAGTTTGTCCACCAGCTTTGCGGTCCACAAGTTCAGCTCATTGGCATCCGGATCTTCCAGAGTGTATTGATATTGGGTGCGGCTTACGCGATCGTCCACGGTGATGTCCTGGACGGGCTGCATGTAGAGCGTGATTCCTTCGATCTTTTCCAAATTGGGCTGCAAACGGCGAATTACGTCAGACGCATTCATCTTGCGTTGATTAAGCGGTTTCAGATTAATCAGCATGCGGCCGCTGTTCAGTGTTTGATTGGTGCCGTCGATTCCGATGAATGAGGAAAGACTATCGACCGCGGGATCCTTCAAGATCACTTCGGTCAGTTGCTGTTGTTTCTGCGCCATGGCCGGAAACGAAATGGACTGCGAGGCCTCCGAAATGCCCTGGATGATTCCGGTATCCTGCACCGGGAAAAATCCTTTGGGCACGATAATGTAAAGGATAACGGTGAGGACCAGGGTGGCGAGCGCAACAAACAGCGTCGCGGTCTGATGTTTCAGCACCCACTTAAGAGTGCGTCCGTAAAAAGCGATGATGCTCTCAAATGCATGCTCCGACACCTGGTAGAAGCGCCCGCGTTGCGATTCCGGCTTATGTTTGAGCAACTTGGCGCACATCATCGGTGTGAGCGTCAAAGAAACGACCGCGGACACGAGAATGGTTACGCTGAGGGTAACCGCGAACTCACGGAAAAGCCTTCCGACGATGTCGCCCATGAAGAGCAGGGGAATCAAAACAGCAATCAGGGAAATTGTCAGCGAAACGATGGTGAATCCGATCTGTTCCGAGCCTTTCAACGCGGCCTGCAGCGGTGGATCGCCTTGTTCGATGAACCGAACGATGTTCTCGATCATGACGATGGCGTCGTCCACCACGAATCCTGTTGAAATCGTCATCGCCATCAAAGTTAAATTGTTCAGGCTATAGCCCGCCAGGTACATCACGCCGAAAGTGCCCACGATGGATAGAGGCACGGCCACGCTCGGAATGATCGTGGCCGCGAGATTTCGCAGAAAGAGGAAAATGACCATCACCACCAGCGCGATGGTCAGCATCAATTCGAATTCGACATCCTCCACCGATGCGCGGATGGTCGTTGTACGGTCCGTGAGAACGATCACGTTAACCGACGCAGGCAAGTTACTTTGCAACAGGGGTAAGAGCTTTTTCACTCGGTCCACAACTTGAATGATGTTGGCGCCCGGTTGCCGCTGGATGTTCATAATCACGGCGGGCGTGGTGTTCATCCAGGCCGCTTGCTTTGTATTCTCAACGTCGTCGATCACGCGCGCCACGTCCGATAGAAAAACCGGGCTTTGGTTGTGATAGGCCACGACCACGTGTTGGAAATCCTTGCTGGTTAGTAACTGATCGTTGGCGTCGATCTGATAATCCTGATGCGGGCCATCAAAATTGCCCTTGGCCAGATCGAGGCTGGTGTTCTGAACGGCCGTCCTTACGTCTTCCAGGTTGATACCGTAGGAGGATAGCGCCGTCGGATTTATTTGGATTCGCACCGCGGGTTTCTGCCCTCCGCTGATGCTCACCAGGCCAACGCCGGTTACTTGCGCGATCTTTTCCGCAAGGCGCGTGTCTGCCAGATCCTCCACCTGCGAAAGCGGGATGCTGGAAGAGGTCAACGCTAGCGTCAAAATCGGCGCATCCGCGGGGTTTGTCTTGCTGTAGACGGGTGGAACTGGAAGATCGGCCGGTAAATAGCTTTGGGCCGCGTTGATGGACGCTTGCACTTCCTGTTCTGCGACGTCGATGTTTAAATCGAGCGAGAATTGTAAAACGATGACTGAGCTTCCGTCCGAGCTCGTCGAAGTCATCTGATTCAGACCGGGCACCTCGCCAAATTGCCTTTCCAGAGGTGCGGTTACCGCTGAGGCCATCACGTCCGGGCTCGCTCCGGGATAAAACGTCACGACTTGGATGATGGGGTAGTCAACTTCCGGGAGCGCAGAAACCGGAAGCTGCAAGTACGCCACGAATCCTGCGAGCATAATCGCTGCCATTAGCAGCGAGGTGGCGACCGGCCGAAGAATAAATGGACGAGACGGACTCACGGATGGGCTCCCCCGCTAGTGCTGGGGCTGGCGTTCGGGCTTGCCGGCGCCTGAGTGCCGTTAGTTGCGCCGCTGCCGCCGCTGCTTCCGTTGCTTCCACCGCTGCTGCTGGCTTTGGTGATCGTAACTTTTGCGCCGTTTTGCAATTTGTCGAACCCGTTCACTGCAATTTCGTCGCCGGCATTCACACCTTGCACCGCCGCGGTATTGCCATCCGTAGTGCCTACGGTGATCGTGTGCAATGTTGCTGTATTGTCTGAGCCGATGACGTAAACGAAGGCGCCCTGCGCGTTGCGCTGAATCGCCGCGGTTGGAAGCAGTACGACTCCGCGCTGTGTATCCACGAGCAATCTCGCATTCACAAACTGATTTGGAAACAGCGCGAGATCCTGGTTTTGAAAAATTGCCTTCAGTTTCACCGTACCGGTGGTCTGGTCAATCTGGTTGTCCAGCGTCAGCAGTGAGCCCGACGCCAGCTTTGTGGTTTGATCGCGCGCGAATGTATCCACTGGAAGCTTTTGGCCGTTGCGCATCTGTTTCTGAATCTGAGGCAGATAATCTTCCGCCACGCTGAAAATGACGGTAATGGGTTGGAGCTGAGTGATCACAACCAGCGCAGTGGTGGCGCCGGAAGTAACGATGTTGCCGGGGTCGACCAGGCGAAGTCCCACGCGACCCTCTATCGGCGCGACAATCCGGGTGTAATCGACGTTTGTCGCCGCGCTTGCAACCGTCCCTTCGTCCTGCTTGACGGTTCCTTCATCCTGTTTGACCGTCTGGGTCTGGTCGTCAAGCTGCTGCTTTGCAATAGCGTTGCGGCTGTAGGCCTGCTGATAGCGGTCCAAATCGATCTTCGCTTCACTCAATACTGCTTGGTCTTTTGCCAGCGTGCCTTGCGCCTGGGTCAGCGCGGCCTGATAAGGTCGCGGGTCTATCTCAATTAGGAGATCTCCTTTGCGAACCATTTGGCCTTCGCTATAGGCCACGTTTGTGATTTGGCCGTCCACACGGCTGGTAATTGTCGCGGTATAGACCGGAGTAACCGTTCCCAGAGCATTGATGTAAACGCCAATGTCGCCGGTCCGCGCAGCAGATGTTTGAATTGGAACGCCGGGGCGTGGCTGTTTGGCCAGAGCCTTGGCAGCTTCGGCGGCCTTCACATGCTGGCGATAAAAATAGAAGACTCCGAGAAGCACCAGCAAGATGAGGATGATCCAAACCCAAGGATGATGCTTGCGAGGGCGGTCGTCGGCATGAGCGGGGGATTTGGGCTGAGGCGGCGCCACCGCCGGCGGTGCGGTCGCCGTGGTGCTGGGAGAGTCTTTGGTGCTGATCGTTACTGGTGCGTTCGGCCCGCCCGGGGCGTTGGGTGTGCCGGGAGTGCCCGACCCGCTGGCGGAACTTGGGACATTGGGAGAGTTCGGAGTGCTCGGCGGATTATCGGGCAATTTGTAGTTCCTCTTTTTCAGGATAGGATCGTGAGCCGTTCGGGCCTTGCTATCGAACTATCTCCAGTCTTCCGCGTCCTTATGATTTAGCGCCAGCTCGTTACAGGTAACTTGGCTGCGAGTGGTCCGGGCCGCCCATACTTCGGGAAAGCCGCCTGCAATGATAACTTATGCCGGGTTTTGTTCGTTTTGCTTTTCGTCCACATCAGCCGCCGAAGCACAATCTCAGCTAACCCGGGTACACACACGTATAGCTCCATATCACCCACTTCTTTCCGACGATTCAAACCGGCATTTGGTTACACAAATCCGCCGCCCCCTGATGGCGAAAGAGGTGTATGTCGTTCGTATTGCGCCTCCAGTCATAGCCAGCACAACGAACTACAAGCCTTGTTTGCGATTTACCGCGAGAGGGGAAAGCAGACCATATCTGAACATAGACCCGCCGAAAACGCGATTGAACTGTCTTCAAATGTTCCCAAAGAGGACTCCATTCAGGGCCGGGAGTTTCGTCAAGCGGCGTTCGGAGAAATACCA
>Ga0302221_10002366_pt1 | contig 11752 bp, 2 predicted proteins | sample II_Palsa_E2_1_FD_193517 | JGI IMG/M metagenome (GOLD analysis project Ga0302221, IMG submission 193517) | Peat permafrost microbial communities from Stordalen Mire near Abisko, Sweden - II_Palsa_E2_1 | ecosystem: Environmental > Terrestrial > Soil > Palsa > Peat permafrost | place: Sweden...
AATAGAGCTTTGGTTAGAGGCACGAAAGCAGTGGGAGTAGGGGGATAGGGGCTTTAGACAAAGGGATATTGAGAGCTTTCGGAAGGGAGAGGATTACTATGAGGGCACTTATTAGCAGTGGATAGGCTATACGGAGCCATGAGAAGAGAACTGACGGGAGGAGAACTGGCGGAAGGAGAGCTGGGAGGCCTATACAGGTCCGCAAGTGCAGCAGAGGGCCTTTACGGGTAAGGGTGAGGCCTTTGACGGTCCGCAAGTACACTGGGAAGGCCAAGAGAGTCCGCAAAGGGGGCAGGAAGACTCTGAGGGTGAGAGTGAGGCCTGGGACGGTTCATAAAAGGGGAGTGAGGCCTGTGACAGTCTACAAAGAGAGCAGAACGAGCCTACGCGTGACTCTATAGGTGATAATGAGGCCTGTGACGGTCCGCAAATAGAGCAGGACGAGCCTATAGACTAATACTGCTCCTCTTATAATCAAAAGAAGCCTGTTACAGATTTTGATTGGTTTTTCACATGTAATCCTTGCCGACAAAGGAATCGAAAAGCAAACCAGGCCCGCCATATAAGGCAAAAGGCTCTATTAAATAATAATAAAAGCTCTTAAAATCATCTTCATCACTGCTTCTCTCTAATAGTCTATTCCAGTTATTGCAAGCTCCGGGGCGACCTTCGATTTTAGCGTGGCGGCAGGAAACTCGTATACTACGTCAGCCTTATGCAAAACATCATCAAAATACTTGACGTACTTCCTTTCTTTGCCATAGAGGCGAGAAATTTGTCGGTTGCACGGCAAAGATCAAAGAATAAGTGTAGGGATAATTGATAGTATTCTGACTAAGGGTCTAAGTACAATAAATGAGGGTATTCCCAAGGGTTAAATAATCAGTCATAGGCTTGAATGGAAGCCTACAGAGCTGAAAGAGTGCCTACAGAGCTCAGCTCATGAGTCACCAGCTGAAAGGGAGCCTAGAATACGTAACTGTATCCTTGGAAGGCTGAAGGGTAGTCGGCGACCACCGACGACGAGGTCAAAGCGGTGGAATAAACAAGGAACCCTTGTAAACCAACTGACAAAATTGTTCTTTGAGAGCCGTCCTAGAGGTTTTTGATATCCGTGCTAGTCAGTTGCACGCCGATTTTGAGTCCGGAGAAGGCGTGGCCAGCTTCACACCGGTTTTGAGTCAATGCGAGTGCGGGCAATCTCCACATCTGTCGTGTGCTACTGGAATGTATGTAAGAGCTGGGGCCACGAGAATCGGGCCACCTCGCGTAAAAACGCGTCTCCCCCATAATTTAATTTTCCTTACTACTACTTTAAAACTAAATAATAAATCAACCATTAATTATATTCTCTTAAAACTTATATTAGAAGACCCTCTTTAGTTATCTCCTCCTCGTGATAGAGAGCGTGGCGATTGACACACTCCTCCCCGCAAAACTATCCCTTCCACCGTTCGCATCCACTCTATATATTGATCATTTTTTTGCAGGGGGCTGACAACAACACCTCTTCCATGCTACGCATTCCTTCGATTTCTATATGTCATGCTTTTTGACTATATTTAGTACTATACGACGATGATCAGGATCAAACTGCTTCACAATAAGACTTAAGAATATGAAGTTATTGATGTTTTAGTCTCTATTTCCGCAGGCTATTTAGATTCGCTGTCTTGCCTACTGAAGTTTGATATATAGTCACAAAGTTAGACTAGAATCCTTCTGATTATTTTTGAAGCTTTTCAGCTTTTCATAATTATTTTAAAGAATCATAATTAATGCTTTTGATCAACTGTCTCTATAATTGTTTTTAATCATTTTGATATATATATAGAGATAGAGAAGGCTTTATTTCTTTATAGATCAATTTATTAATTTTATTAAAATAATAATATTAAAGAATTAAACTCTCTTTAATAATAACTTTAATTCTTCCTTTGAGAATGAAGAATAAATCACTCTTAAAGTTCTAGAATATAGTTTAAATCTTTAATTATATAAAGACTTTTATATAAAGCATTAGAATATCTTTAATATTATTAAGATTCTTAACGATTTTATTTTATTAATTAAAGAAACCTTTACTTATCTCTAAGTTTTATAATTACCTTCTTTTATAAAAGACTATTTATTATTAATATTCTTTATACTCTTCTTTATAAATAAGATCTTTTAAATCCTTATATTATATATTGTTGAGCGGGTTATTCCAGAGCACCTATCTAGTGCGTCACGTGATCTGACACGCTTCACTTCGCCTGTATATAAACACCTTCCATAGCACATTCAATCATTACGCTTCTCAATATGACCTATCCGTTCAATATATATAAATATTAATATTTTTAAATATTTTTAAATATATATTAATAAAAGCATTTATTCTTAAACTTTAATTATATTTAATAAGATTTGTGTTTATAATATAATTATAATATATATTAGTTTAAAATAGAATCAAAACGTTAAAGAGTATTAAAAGAAGTTAATTTATTATAAACTTATATAAAGAATGACTTTTATATATTTTAAATAAATTAAAAAGTTTTTCTATATCTTTAATTTATAAAAAAATCTTTTTATATATAAAGAAAGAAGTATTAATAATATATAAAGTTATTATTTTTATATATTATTATTATTATTATTTAAATTTAAAAAGTATTATATTAATATTTTATTCCTTTATAAACACTAATATATAACGAGTAAATAATCGCTTATAAAGAGAAATCTATATATAAACTCAAGTTAAAATATAAGTCAATATAAGATAAATATTAAATGTTTAATTTAAGTGATATTAAATATATAATCAACTTCTTATTTCATTTAATTAAGAAAGTTTATAATGAATACTCTTTTATCTTTTATTACTTTAATATATAAAAGTCTTTAAATTTAAAATTAATTTATATAATTCTTAAATATTATAAAAATCGATAAAAGCTTTAATTTATTTAATACTTCTTATATTTTTCTTATTTTAATAAAAACACTTCTTTTATATAATAATTATTATAAATTCGATATTTACTTTAATAATTATTTCTCAAACTATAAACTTTTTATAGAATTATATAAGTTAAATATTGATATTATAAAAACTATTAATAAATTATTATATATCTTTTAATTATAAAAAAGGCTTTATTTAAAGAATTATTAAAAGATAATATTATTTTCTTTAATTAAAAAAATTCTATAATTATCTTCTTTATAAATATAATTTATATTAATAAAAGGTTTATCTTTTATCTTTAAAAGAAGTATATTATTTATTTGGATTTAATTAAAATAGTGATTTAATAAATTAATAAATAGTTTAAAGCTTTTTAATTCATTAAATTATACTTTTAATTCTATTATTTATTAATTATTATAATTATTATATAAAGGTAATTAATATATTTAATTAATTAAAAGTATTATATTATATATAATAATCATTAGTCTATAATTAATAATTATACTTCTTTTATTTCTTTAATATTATTATATATAATTCTTATCTTCTTTAAAAGTAATATTATAAATCTCTATTTATTAATAAAAATTATAATTTTTAAAGATTAAATTCTTATTAATTTTATAAAGAATTTATTATTAAAGTATTAATTAAAAAGACTTTAATATAATATATGTTTATATTATTTAAATAATATAATAAAGTTATATTTAAAAGTATATAATATATATAATATTTTATATTCGTTTAAATAATAATTAACGATTTTATTAAAGTGTTATATAATTTATATATATTGAAACAATACGTCTTTTTAATTAATTAATACTTTATAATTAAATAATTAATATATTAAATTAAATAATTAATATATTAAATTAAATAATTATATATTAATAATACTTAAAAATAAAATCACTTATATATAGTCTTTATAAGTACTTTAATAAAACTATAAAACATAAAGAGAATATATAAGAAACTCTTCTTAAATAGTCCTTTAAATTACGTTTTAAATAGCTTTTTAAATTAATTATAAGTCTTGTTTACAGATTATAAATCAATCGTAAAATATTTTAATAAATTGAAAATCAATCGTAAGTATTTTATTAGTTTCATTTTATTTATTTAATAACTTTTAAATCAAGTTTATTTATATTAATCAAGGTTTTAAGAGTTTAATATAACTTTGCCTTAATTATAATATCTATTAAATTATTATTATCGTTAATTTATTTGACTTCAATAATCTCATATTATTTATAAACTTAATATAAAATATATTAAGTCAATTATAAGTCTCTTCTCTTATATTATACTTAGTTTAATTAAGTAATTATAAAAGGACTTTAAATCAATATATAAAACAAAAGATAATTACTTTAATTATAAAATCCTTTATATTACGAACTCAATTTATTAACCTTTTAATAGTCACTCTTACTTATAATATAATAAGTGTAATAAATAATTAAAAGAGTAAAAGGCAATTTTATTAAAGATTTAAAGTTAAAGAGAAAAAAAGAGACGAGTACTCAATATTAAAGACGGCAGATTAAGTTTATAGACTTGATATAAGTCAGGTTTGAGGCTATTCCCTTTTATAAATAGTCTATAACAGTCCGTAAGGAAATCACGTGGCAGATTACCTGACTTATTCTCTTCTTATGCCAGGCTTAATAAAGAGTTATACGTGGCTTTAAAAGTAAGCCCGTGACACTTTAAATTATTAATTTGATTATAACTCTTATATCGAAGTTATAAATTAATATATATAGCTTAAAAGTTAATATATTATAAATTACTTATTTATACTTAATTAAAGACTAATAAAATATATTTATAAACTGATTTCAGTTTATAAATATAATTATAAAATTGATTTATAATAATAAGTCCTTATTATTAATAAAAGAAGCGTTTATTAAATATTAATAAATTAAAGGAATTTAAGTTTAATAATATAAAAATAAGCCTTTTTATTATATTGTCAATTTATTATTAAATGCGTTTATTAAACTATTTGATATTTTCTTTTTATAAATCTATTATTTAAATTATAAAAGATAGATTATAAGCGGATTTGAATTGATAAATTATAATAATATAAGTACTTCTTATATATTAAACAACGTATTAGTCCTTTATATTTATAGTCTTATAAGTCTCTTTATAAGAATTAATGAGATTTATAAATTTTATTATAATAAGCTTTAGATTTTAAGCTTAATATTTTTAAGTCAATTTAATTAAATTACTTTCTTATATAATCAAACTTTTATTAAACTTAATTAAAGTCTATTTAATTAATTATTCTTATAATTTTATTAAAAACTTAGTCTTTTATAATTTAATCTCTTTAATATTTATAAAAGTTTAATTTAAAGAAGTATATAAAAGATAAGAATTATAAATTAATTATTCTATTTTAAGTTTATAAACGTAATATTAATAATATGTCTTAAATCAATAATTTTTAACTTTTAACACTTTATAAAAAAGTTTTATAATTTATAAAATTATTCTTGATTATAAATTGAATTTAAAAGACAATTATATAAAGATGTCTTTATTTAAAAAAGTATTGGACTATATATAAACTTATGAAATATCTTATAAATAAAAGACTATAAACTTAACTTATTATAATTTAAATATAAATATAAATATAATCTATTAATTAACTTATTAAATTATAAGCGATTATATAAAGACTAAGTCCTTTCTTTAGTCATTATAAGCTTATATAATAAGCTTTAATTTCTTAAAAACTTTATTAATATTAAAGTATTTAATCTTATTAATAAATTATAAATTGAATATATAAATGTCTTATAAAATATCTCTTTTTATTACGATTATAAAAACGCTCTTATTAAATAATCTATTAATCTCTTTATATTATAAGTTTATAAAAGGGGTTTTTTATATTAAAATTAATATATTTATAAATAAAAGTTATTTTATAAATATATTTATAAAAGTTAAATAGTTTTTAATTATAAGATGTTTAATTATAAAGTATTTTCAAAGTCGTCTTTAATCACGCTTTATAATAAGTTTAATTAATTTAATAAATTCTTAAAAGACTTTTAAAATAAGTGAAAGTGCTTTTAATTTATTTAATTTAACGTTATAAATAGTTTTAAAAGTTTTAAATTAAAAATAAAGTTTTATAAATATGTTTTTAAAGATAGTCAATTTATTAAAGAGTTATATATAATATATTTCGCTTTTTATAATTAATAAATAATAAAGTCTAATTTAATTATTATTTTTATATTATATAAAGACTTTAAAATTAAATAAAAGATTATAAATTAAAATTATATTAAGTTTATTATAATAATATAAAACATTATTAATAGTTTATTTAATTTATGACTTAATTATTTCAATTATTGTCTTTTATATTATAATTATTCAATTTATAATAAATGAAGTAAAAGAGTTTAAATTACTTATTTATAAATAAGTTCTATAAATTAAAAGATTAAATATTAATTTATTAAAGCTAATAATATTATTAATAGCTTTTATAACTATTTATAAAATTAATTCCTTTTAAATATCTTTATATTCATCTATAATAATTTAATAAACTCTTTATAAAATTAAATAAGTTTATTTAATAAGTTTAATAAATTAATATACTTTAATTAAAATGGCTTTTATTGAAATAATTATAATTATAATATATTATTAGAATTCTTTATTAATGAAGTTTTTATTAACGTCGTAAATAATATATTTAAAAGGTCTAATCTATATATTAATTTAATAAACTTATAAAATGTCTTAAATATATTTTATAATTAATAAACGGTTTAATAATAGATTACTTTATCAATTATATATAAAATTAAGTTATTATTTATATATATTAAATAATTGAAATCGAGATTTTTATAAAGAGTAAACTTAAATTAATTTAAAGAACGTTTATATTTCTAATAAAAGGAATAATATTTAATTAAATAGTCAATTATTTATTTATTAACATTATTATATTTAAAACGCTTAAGAACTTTATATAGCTTTTTAATTAATAAATAGCCGAAACGATAATATAAATAATAAATTTCAATATTAATAAAATAATACAGATTATAATTAAAAGACTTTTAAATATAAATTTATAAAGCCTTTCTTTATATAAGAAATAAGTGTTTAAAGCATTATATAATTAATAGAATAATAAATATAAGGCTAATTAACATATTTATAATATTGTTATAATAAACTTATAATCTGTTTATATTTATAAAGTAAAATAAAAAAGAAGTGTTTATCTTTATTATATAAAAATTAATTAAATTAATTAAAGTCTTAATTATAATTGACTTAATTAATACGATTAAATTAATATTGAATTAAACGTTTATAACTTTAATTTATATAATATTAATATTTATATTATTATTTATAATAGTCTTATATATAAGATATTATTTATAATTTATAATAGACTTCTTAAAGACATTTATATCTGTTTATATCACTTAATGATATATAGAATAGTCGGGTCCCGGGGCACGGAATACGAATAAGATTATATACTTTTATAAGATTAATGACTGTTATTGTTTTATTGAAGCAAGCTACGTAGTCTATATATACTGAAACCGGTGCTTCCCCTTGATTAGTCAGTGCTTCGTAAACAGAGGGTTAGTGTATTAATAAGTGCAGTGATTATATATAAGTGCAGCGATTATTTAATAAATATAATGATCAAATAATATCAATTATAACACTATAGAATTCCTTAAAGATATAACGCTTTATTATAATATATATAAAAGAGTCTTATTTATAATTTATAATATTTATAATAAGTTTAATAAATATATTTATAAATAAGTTTTTAAATGTAATTAAATATATAAAGAAGTAGTCAATTAATATAATTATAATATTAAAAGTTTAATCATTTATAAAAGGTTTAAAAATAATTAAAAACGTTTATAAAGTGTTTTATTCTTAAATATTTAAATTAAAATTGATTATAAGAGCTTTTATTAATTTATTAAAAGACTTATCCTTTTTATCTTTTCTTTTATAATTTAAGAGAAACTGAGTGATTTAATTATTAAGTCTCTTTTTATATTTATTATATTCTTCTTAAATATATTTTATAAATTAATATCCTTTTTTTTAATATATATAATACTTCTTATTATTTTATTTATAAGAGTATATATTTATATAAGAATTATTATAAGAGTTATAAATAAGACTTAATTAATATAAATATTATTAACGATAATAATAGTTTATAAAATAAATGTTTAAATTGACTTATAAGTTTTATAAGTTTATAATAAAAGCTTGAATATTATTTAAAAGGTTAAAAGCTTTATATATTATAATAAAGGACTATAAATCGTTGATAAAACTAATTAAAGTATTTATAAACTTATAATAAACGTATTTATAAGGTTTTAATTTTTAATAAGTTATAATAAGTTTATTATATAAGAATTCGTTTATTTTAAACATTTTATCAAAGTTATATTATAAGTATTAAAAGTCTTTAATAAGAATTTATAAGTATTTTATAATTGATTTCTTTAAATTCTTATTAAATATAGTTTATAACTTAATTACATTTTATTAAATAAAGATATTATATTTATATTTTAACTCTTTAAAGTAATTATAAATAGCTTTATATAACTTATTAAAAGAAATATTAAAAGAGTTATTCTTGAGATTAATATAATAATAATTAAGAGTTAAACTATATAATATAATAAAATAAGCTTGATTAAACTTCTATTTAAAGATATTAGCCTTTTGACAAAAGTTTATAAAGATAATTAATTTAAAGTCAAAGTTGTTATTTTTATTATTATATTTAAATTTATTAATATAAAGCTTAATTAAATCAATTAACTCCTTTTTATAAGTCTTTATTTAAATATATTAAACGTTTATAACTTAAATAACAAAAGGATTTTATTAATTAATAAAAGGATTTTAATTTATATTCTGAGTTTTAAGAGTATTATAGTCTATAATTTAAAGATTAAATATACTTTAATTTATAAGATTGATTTTAAAGTTATCTTAGTTTATAATTTAAGTTTTATTAAATAAGTCAGTTATAAGATTAAAGATCTTATTAAATTTAAATAAATTAAAGAGTTTATTAATTTTAATATATTCTTAAATCTATTTTTTAATTTATTTTATTAAGTCCTTCTTATATAGAGTATTATAAAGAGACTAGACAATAATGACTCATTTGTCTCTTATAATTTGTATATTATAATTATATAAGAGAGTTTATAAGTTATAAATAATTATAAAGTTATAATCTTTAAAAATTACTTTTATAAAGTCTATAAAGTCCTCTTTATATTATTCTTATAAGTCATTATTTATAAACTTATAATATTTATATTTAAGAGTTTTAAACTCAATATAATTATTAATATCATTTATAAACTTAAAGTTAACTCTTTAATATTATTTCTTTTAACTTTTATTAATTTATTTATTTTTGTCTATTATATTATATAATATAAGACGTTTATAAAAGATATAAAAGAATTAAAAGGATTTATAATAAATAGGAATTAAGTTTATAAAAATAAATAACAAGTTTATAACGGTTTATAAAGTGTTATAAAAGAGTAAAGAGTTTATAAAGAGTTCGTAAAAGATAAAAAGTATTAAGTGAAAGATATAATAAAGATAAAAGTTTTATAAAAGTCTATATTTATATTTATAACTTCTTAATAAAAACTATATTAAAACTTGAATAAATATATAAAGATAATAATAATTTATAATCCTTAACTTTTTAATCCTTTAATAAATTATAATAAGATATAAATAAATAGTCGTTATTATATATCGTTTAAAGAAAAGTATTAAGTGATTATTAATTTATATACGCTTATTAATCAGTGTTTATATTATTTAAATAATATAATAAAGTAATATTTAAAGACATATAATATATATAATATTTTATACTTATTTAAATAATAACTGACGATTTTATTAAAATGTTATATAATTTATATATATTGAAATAATACGTCTTTTTAATTAATTAATACTTTATAATTAAGTGATTAATATATTAAATGCTATGATTATATAATATGAATGTATTATTATTATAAAGTATTATAAGCTTATTTATTCTAATATTAATAATATTTTAATTTAATATTACTTTTTAATATTAAAAGAATTATAAATATATTATTATTATTATTAATATTTAATTTCTAAGTATTTAAAGACTTTTAATCAATAGTTCTATATAAAGAAGTATTATAAGAACTATAATATACTTTTATATAATTAATACTTTAACTTTTATTACTTTTAAATTGAGACTATTATAAAAAGTATAATAATAAATGATTTTAATTCTAATATAATAATGTTTAATTCTTTGAGAATTATATAAAAAGAAGTGATATTAATAGAATTAAATATTGAAGTATAAATATAAAAGAAAATTAAAATAGATATTATATTAAAAGTAATTAAATAAAAAGAAGATGATTTATTTATAAATTAATTTGATTTAAAAGGAATAATACTTTAATTATTATATTTTAATATAAAATATTAAGAATTCATAATATTAATATAATAATAAGTCTATTTATATATATAAAATAATCTTTTAAAATAATATAAATACATTATTTAATATATTCTCTCTTTTATAAATAGATATAAATAATAAAAGAAATAGATCTTTTTAATTAAATTTAATATAATTAAAAGCTTAACGTTATATAAATCTCTTTTATTTTAAAAGTTTTCTTTTAATCTTCTTCTCTCTTTAAATTATCTTTTTTATATATAATAAATCATTATTTATTTATATTATATAGTCATTTTATAATAAAAATATTTAAGATTTAATAAATAATATTTTCTTTATTTCTTTTAAAGCTTTATTTAAAAAGTTTATTATAACTTCTTATTTATATAATATTATAAGTATTTTAATATTTATAAATTCTCTTTTATAATTTTTAATAATATTTAATTTTAAAAATAAGTCTTATATTTATATAAAAAGTCTATTATTTTAATACTCTTATTAATACTTTTTAAAAGAATTTATTTTAAGAATAAACTTATATATATATAGTTTAAAGAGTTAAGATTAAAATAAAAAGATTATTTTAATATTATAAGTTTATAAAGCTTTAATTAAATAATTAATATTCTTTATATATAAGAAGAATAATTTAAAAAGAAAAGAAAAAAAGTATAATATTTTATATAAATTAAATAAATAAATAATAAAATTAATTATTATTAATATTGAAAGGCTATGCGGAAGTGGTTGGTTAATATTGAAGGGTGTATATAAACGTATGAGTAGTATTGCCTTGATTTATTAGAGTGAAGGTTGAAGACCGTACTGTTCCTATATATATACAGGAACCAGGATCACGTGACCCCAACAGGTGATCCTACTTAATCCTCTTCAACCCTCAATTAAGGCTATACCCTTTCAATACTCCTCTTTAAGTCTAATTAATTATTACTCCTCTTGCCCTCTTATATACGTGCCCAGTACATTAATAAAAGAAAACGACAGAAGTGTTAATATTGTCGGACTAAAGGAATAATATTAAAACAAATAAGTGTCGTATAACTAAAACAACTGATACGTATAGAGTATCAGCTCTGACTGTGTCGGAACTATAGCACTGGCTGGACGGCTCCCTGGAAGTCACGTGGGCTAGCTACGCGGGCTTCGCAGCTGCGCCTAAGGCTCTAAGGCATAGGCTTCTCTTT
>Ga0302221_10002369_pt1 | contig 11747 bp, 9 predicted proteins | sample II_Palsa_E2_1_FD_193517 | JGI IMG/M metagenome (GOLD analysis project Ga0302221, IMG submission 193517) | Peat permafrost microbial communities from Stordalen Mire near Abisko, Sweden - II_Palsa_E2_1 | ecosystem: Environmental > Terrestrial > Soil > Palsa > Peat permafrost | place: Sweden...
ATTATATTATAAATATAATAAAATAATCTTTATTTAATAATATTAATTTTTATTTTTTAATAAATTTTTTTAATTATATATATTAATTTTATATAATAATTAAATATAAATATATAATTATTATATATATATTATTTATATAATAATAATAAAATATAAATATAAAATTTATTTTATATAAATAATATATAAATATAAAAAATTATATAATTATTTTTAAAAATATTAATAAAATAAATAAATAAAAAATAAATTAATTAAAAATAATTTTATAAATATAAAAATAAATATCTTTAAATTTATTAATTAAATAAATAAATTCTTTAATTATTTTATTTTATTTTATAAATTTTTAATAAAAAACTAAATTTAATTTTTTAATTTATAAAATTTTTAATTTTAATTTTTTTTATTTAATTTTTTAAATTTTTTTAAATTTTTAAATCTTTTTAATTTTATATTTAATTTTATATTTTTTAATATATAATAATAATTATATAAATAAAAAATAAATATTTTTTAAAATTTAATAATTAAAATTATTAAAATTATTTTTATTTTAAATTATAATTTTTTTTATTAATATTAAAATTATAAAATATTTAATATTTTTATTAAAAATATTTTTTAATTTTTTTAATAATAATATATATTATTTATATATTATATTTTTTAAATTAAAATTATTAAATTAAAATTATTAAAATAAAATTATTAAAATAAAATTATTAAAATAAAATTATTAAAATAAAATTATTAAAATAAAATTATTAAAATAAAATTATTAAAAATAAAATTAAATATAAACTTTTTTTTATAAATTTTTAATATTTAACTTTTATATTAATTTAAAAATAAATAATATAATTTTTTTTTTATATTTTTAATAATTTAAATATTTAAAATTTTATATAATTAAAAAAAATTAAAGATTAAAAATTATAAATTAAAAATTAAAAATAAAAATTAAAAATTAAAACTTTAAATATAAATTTAAATAAAAATTAAAATAAAAATAAATAATATAAAAATTATTATTTATATTAATTTTTATAAATTATTATTTTAAAGTTTTTTTTAAATTTTTTTAATTTATATAAATATTTAAAAAATTAAAAATTAAATAATAATATTTTTTATTATTTATATATATAATTTTAATATTAAAATAATATACTTTTAATTAATATTTTTTTATTTAAAATTTATTAATAAATTCTTTTATAATTATATTATATTAAATATAAATTTTATTTTATTAATTTTAAAATTTTAATATAAATTTAATTTTATAATTTAATATATTAATTATTTTTAAATATATTTTTAAATATTATATATTTAATATTATATATTAAATATTTTATTTTTAGATTTATATTATTATTTTTATATTATTTATAATAATAAAAAATATTATAAAAGTTAAAATATAATATTTAATAATTTAATTATATTAAAAATATTAAATTAAAGAATTTTTTTTTATATATTTTTTTAATATTTTTAATTTAAAATATTAATATTATAAATATAAACTTTTAAATATTAAATCTTTAATTTAAAATTAAAATTAAATTAATTATATAATAAATATCTTAATTACGATCGTTATAATATTATTTTTATTAACTTATTTAAATATATAATAATTAAAGTCTTTAATTTTATAAATTATTTAACTTAAATTAATTAATTTATAGCGAAAATGCCCACGCTTGGGGAATCGAAATAAGAGAGTAATTATTCATGAATGGAGATGCTGGTCAGAGAGCATGGAATTGGGTGTGGCAATGGCCAAGATATTCATATGGGATTAGAGACAGTCCGAAGGAGCACGTTTGAGGCAAAGGGCCTTACAAACAGCTCTCTACCTACAAGGTCTCTTGAGACGCCCACTCGAATACCGTGTAAGATTCCCCGCTGTGAAGACCTTTTCTTCCCGCTTACCAGAGCGATATCAGGCCCACATGCAACTCGTTACTGCGGTGCGGGGTATGGGCTGACAGACCCCCGTATCTCGTGGTAGTGGCTTTAGAAATATCGTGAGCGAATGGGTACGTTTTGTTTGCACAGGGTTCCTCGATTATTCGGTGGAACTTTGAGCAGAAACGCCATGTTACGGGTGGTGGCAGACTTCGAGGTCGAAGGGTGATCTGGTCAGAAATGAGGCAGTGGCGCAAGTTCCTGATGACAGAAAAAGCAGTTGTTAGGAGCCTTCCCGAACGTGGCCCCAGGCTATGCAATCGAATTTGACACATTTGTTGACATGTCAACTCGAAATCTGCAGGTTTCTCGCGACTTGCACGAAAGCCCTATATTAAGATGCTATAAATATATACAAGTAAAGAGCCGTGCAAAAGAGTCCGAAATTGCTTTGATGTCCAAGGCAGGGTCAAGCATGCGTCTCTCCTCCCAGGAAGTCGCTTCCCGAACCCGAGGGGGCTGGGTCCCCTCAAGTACGGCTTGTCTATCGAGACATTCGAACGCCCCTTTCGAATGGCCATGGATTGAGGAAGAGAGCAGCTTTTGCATGATACCCCTGACCCAACCTCGGAGCGGCGCGCATCCACTTCGTTGCTGTACTGTACAGTATCCGGAGCTAAGTGCCACCAATTAAGCTTCCGGCTCACGTGCGAACAAAAGCCAAGTCGACCTCCTCCGAAAACACGAACAACTCCTCGAGCGCACCAACCCTCTATCCTTCTTCTATCACGCGGCCATGGTGCTTGCGCTTCTCGTCTTTTTTTGATATGTACTCTGCTGACATGGGGTTTAAACGTTTAGGACGGCTTCACGAGCGGGTCAGGCACGTGGTCCATTGCAGCCGCGAGCATATGATAATTGTCTTCTCGCTGCCGGCGGGTTAGTTGCCAAATGAGACCAGTGCTTTGCGGTAAATGGGGATCACGTACTTTATCAAGGTCTGTCTCATCGGCCGTTCGAACGGTAGGTGTTCTGATGGGAAGAGTTGCTGTTCCCCCCTTGATCTCCGTTCGCGGAGACATTGGCAGCCTGGTTCTGGGGGTATCCAGTATCCGTCGATTGATACTGGCCATATGGAGATTGCTGATAGTGTTGGCTGTTGCTCGCTCTTTGCAGGTAGTCGTCATCGGTGCCTGTTCCTGTGGGCTGTGACGATGCTGCAGCATTTGAGTGCCATCCTGTCGAGCCTGTACTCCAGGTTGTCTGTGTCGACGTCGACGAGCCATAATTGACTTCCCTAGCTGCTTGAGCTGCGTTCTCGGCGTCTCTTTCGGCCTGGATTTTTTTTTCACGCTCTTCGTAGGGCGCCTTTGATTTCCTAACAGATTCCTCGTCTCTGGTGGATGCTGTTCCGTCTATGTTAGCAAGCTGCTTGTGTAAATTTTGACTGTCGACCCACCATGTTTTCCTTTCTCATGCTTCAAAACACCACCCATGTTGAATTGGGGGCTGGCGAATTTGAGATATGAACCATCTTCATGCTTCGGCAGCTCGTCCGACACAATGCCATGCTCGTTCAAGGACGCATTGCCAAAGACTATGAAAGACTCCTCCATAGTTGGAATCACATAAAAATGTTTTTTCCCTATATCCTTTTCCTTCAGGTGCTGGAGACGGATGTCCAGCTCGACGTAATATTCAAGGGGATACCCCTCTGGAAAAATCCAATTATGTAAAACATCATTTTTCGGGTCTTTGTACAACTGCACTTTTCCCTCCTTAAGTATAGGCAGTATAAGGGCGAGGGAGATGAGGTCCCGATCACACCAATTATCGAGCATCGCGAAACATTTATGCCAATCATTCTTGTTGTCCATGATTTCTGCCCGGCATTGTCGCTTGTATTCCAATGAAGCTGGTGATTTTTTTGGCTCTTTGACTCGTGCATTTCGCAGCAAAGTAGTGCCAGCGAGGAGCCCAGCTAAGCCGACATTTCTGCGGGTAGATTTCCCACTCTCTGGTGTCGGTTTGGAGTCGGGTCCAAAGATCTGATCAGAATTGGGATTGAGCCGAACTTTCCCCATATCAATCCCCTCTTTAAGAGTTCGAAGCTGAACAGCATTCCCCGAGTTTCTTTTCCTGGTCGTCGCCTCATTGTCCAGCGGGGAGGGGTTGGTGGTCGGGTCTGAGTGTGAAGCTCCCAGGCAAGTAACCCCACCACCTGAACTGGTCAAAGCATGATCTGGACTGCTTTCCAGCTCTCTATCCGACGCTTTATTCACGCCATCCTTATGGTCTGCATTCTTCGAGGATTTCAGGACATCGCGTGTACCAACCATTTCCTCTTCATCTTGCTCCGCGTCGTGCACTTTCACTGCTGGGAGGCGGGGGCTAAGCCACCGCCTCCATGCTTGTCTCCAGTTTCGCTCATGCCCTCCGGAGGGTCCGGAGGACAGTATAGGGTCTGCCGATGCTTTGATTTTGGGCTTACGTGTCGCAGAGTCAAGTGAAGTGTCTGGGGAAGCTGGTTTGTAGGGTGTGTTCGTGTCTGGGGAAGGTGGGGAGGGTCTGCTTGTGTCTGGGGAAGCGGCTGCTGTGGAAGTAAATGCTGGTGAAGCAACACTTCCTCGTAACGTTTGGTTTACCGGTCGTGTCTCTGGGACATCTATCTCATGTTAGCTGACTATTCTATCAAGGTAATGCGTTGGAGTCAACGTCTAAGAGTAAGGGTTTAGGCATCGTACTTTGATGGGATCCGAACCAGCGGTCATCAGAGGTCGATGGATGGACCATCTGGAACTCCAAGTTGACCTCCTCAGATTCTCTGCCGTCAAATGGGACAGAGCCTACTAGGCCAGCTCAAGTGATGCGGATGCTTGTTGACATTTGGCAAATGCGAGCATCAGAGCTCGCCTATTGCTCCGCTAGCTTGCTCAAATTGAATTGACCAATGCCATTCCCATTGGAGTTCCTGCTTCTCTCCCAAGGATGTCTCAACTGATTGAAAACATTCTGCTGAAATTCCTCAAATTCAAAACAAGGCAACTCCCTTCTACTGTGTATTGCTTTCTCCTAGAAACTCGTTTGCAGATGGTAGGTTTTTCACGCTTCTTGTGAGGTCCGTCATTCGAGGCCGGGCAAATTCGTGATGGGCGCTCGCCAATTTTCAGTTTCTGCGTTTGCACCACCACAACAACCGCTACGTCTATTCAAATACTCCAAAAATTGATTTTAGAGTAGAGGGTACCTCAAAGAACCTCTACCCTCAATTTTAGCAATCTAGGAAGCCATTTAAGTATAGCAGAATAAGATTTTGTTGCCAAAAATCTCTCGCTTAAAACCGTCCGAGCGCCCATCACGAATTTGGCCAGCCTCGATTGTCTGATGTCCGGACGGTCACCAGCGATTGGATTTATCGTTCAGCGCCCGACTTGCAGAGAGCCTCGAATCTGCGCAACACGCTGTTCAATATGCAAGGCTCGACATCGTACGAAGGTATGTATATGGGAGAACGCCGTCTTCATGTCGTTCTTCAGACCAACAGTGCGGTTACTACTGCATCCTCCTCGTCGGTATGAGAGGCTACGAGAAACTTTCGCACTTCATGTGTGAAAACCATCATATTCTCTTGAAACGGTTCCGTTCTACTGCGGTCAGAGATCTTCTGTATCTTCAAGGCGAGCTTGTTCATCTCGAAGCAGAATTCCAGGCCGCTGCCAAAAAAGATCGAGAAATAACTGGGCAGACGCAACACCACGACCTAGACTGGTGGTATCTCAGCCGGCGACAGAACGATGGGCTCCCCAACAAGCAATGGGAATTGTCACTCCAAATCAGATCTATACTCGAGCAGTATTGTAAGTTCTTTCGTTCCGCCTAGTCCACGGAACCAAACTCTGAAACTTACGTGCTGCCAATACAGACATGTCCGTCATCCGCTTTCACGAAATCACGTCCCTTGCCCAGCCGAAAGACTCCGAGCGAGACGCCTTAAACACATGGATTCACAGCATAAGCCTAAATGGAGGTGGCTGTGAATTCTTTGGAAGAGATCTTGCCGCGGCGGCCCCGACGGCGGTGTACGAAGCTGCGAAAGACCTGATGATCTTGGAGGAATCTGAGGGCGAGAATGATGCTCTTACAGGTTTCATCTGTGGGCCAGCACTGGATGCTTTTCATGCAATTTGGAAAGGTCACAAGGTAGACTGGATATGGCATCTATATAAACAGTACTGACAATAATGACAGCAGCCGTCTTCCGGTGATACGGAGCAGGCGGCTCCAGCCAACGAGGCAAGCTACATGTGGTATTATTCCAACGAAAGTCTGCAGCGTGTCGTAACCGCAATCATCACAGTGGTGTCCTGCCTCACACCATTGAGTTCGATTATCATCCTGAGTGTTGTAAGGAGTATGGCAGCAAGGCTAGGCATCATATGCGCTTTCACGCTGTGTTTCTCCTTGGTCCTGGCCATCGCAACAAGGGCACGTCGCGTGGAAATATTCGCAGCCACAGCAGCTTTTGCGAGCGTAATGGTGGTGTTTGTGGGGAGCACGGGCACGTATGTTTGACTGTTGTAGGCTGTCAGTGTTGGTTGACATACCGCGGCGGCCATGGCAACATCTGCAACGTTCATTGTTTGATCTTCACAATTGTTCTTCTAAAGCAAGGGGCGACCCGGTGCTTGGTGTCATATTATTCACGCTGTCTTGGAAACGATTTGAGAGTATTTTCTTTTGCGACAAGAGGATGATGTGGACACATTAGGCGGCTTCGAGTCTTCGACGGCCTGAATGAGGTGCGGAGCTTTGACAGCCAATCAGAAGACATGTCCCATGCAATCATTCCAGCAACAGTTAGCCAGTAGCATCACCACCCTTGTCGGCCAATTCTCGCAGTGCTCGGGCCAACTTGCACCTACGAGTATCTGCGAGGAGGCGCGAGGAGTCGCGAGGATGCCGTCCATCCGGGTACCAAAGATGCAATGAAGCCATTTCCTCTTGGTCCTGCCACACTAACAGTAACAGGCTACCGTGCATTTTGAAGGGGGACTAACTTAGGCTCATAACAAAAACATCTTTCTGGCTAGAATGCTGGCCTCTCATGCGAATGTGAAAGTTTTTTTTTGATTGGGAGGCTGATCCTCGCAGTTCAAGCCTCAATCTAAACCTGATCCCACCCGGCACCTCCCTTTCCGCACCTTCATACTCGACTCGATATCTGGCGCGAACTGCGAAGAAGCCATCATCTACTTCAACCAACTCTGCAGCCGCTCACAAATGTTTCTAGCCTTCATCCAACTCTTCGGCTTTGGCAAGAAGCCTCCGCAGGCAGAGGCTGCGCCGATGAGCCCCCATCCATCTGACCCCTTGAAGGAGCAATCATCCCAGCGTGAAGAGAAGGCAGCTCTACCGATATCGAGTACGACTCGTTCCAAGTCTCTGGATGGATCATCTGAGGAATTTGAAGATGTGCGTTCCTTTGCTCTGCCACTCTGCTTGCGCCTTATCGCCTTGTTGGAAGCTAATCCTTCACCAGGAAACCTATACCTTCCCGGTAGATGTTCGGCTCTACACTATGAACGACAAACGCTCCATAATGGCACTGTATAATCCTTCGAGCCGAGAAAATTTCATATCAAAGATGTTTGCAGAAGATCTTGGTTTCCCCATTCCCGAACCGCCCAATAAAATTTGCGTCATCTGGTCAAGTTCGAGTCTTCGGAGATTCAACGAAAAGACGACATTCGTAATTGCTGGCCCTGCAAGTTTCAAGCTGCTATTTGGGAGGGAAGTTAGGACACTGCGGCAAGGCGCCTCTCCCAAAAATCGGAGTTTGGAAACGGAGAAAGGGCAACAACCCAGGGCTATAAGCTTCATGGAAGGAATGCGAATTGGGCTACTATACCAGCTAGAACTTGACGACTCCGATGAATCGGAAGCAGGGATTTTACAAAGAGGACCGACACTGGCGGATGTGGAGGGTCGTCTGCAATCAGACCGTTCTGAGTACTCGACTGTGATGCAAAAATACTTGAAAGACTTGAAAGAGGTGGAACAAGTGGATTCAACAATGGATGGCACTGTGGCTCCGATAACAGATACCTTAAGATCCGCGCGGACACACCAGAATGGTTTGCCTTTCCTTGAATCGGGAGGTTTGGATCGTGACCAAGGATGCAGCTCGCCTCGGAAGCCTGCGCTATCTACAGGCAGTACAACAACACCCTCTGTTCAGGGATCGGCAGGCGTGCAAACCAACAGATATGCAGTTCTGGGATCTCTGGACTCGTCTTTTCCTTCGAAGCCAACGACTTCTTCGAAGAAACCCAAAAAGAAGCGGAAAACTCCCTCGAAGAAGCTAGGCCAAAATTCGGGGGACCCTCAGCGATCGATTCCTGACCAATCCCTTCCTATGACCGTCGCGGAAACCCAAGCGTTTCCTTACACGCCTCGGTACATTGCAGACTCAAATTCAAAACCTTCATCTTCACATCACCTCTTTCCACCGAAGTGTCCTTCTCCCGAACCATCTTCCGAAAGTCGACAGGGGAATTATTTTTGTACGGATACAACCTCTCCAGTCGATTTCAGCAAATCTCTAAGTGAAAATTACATCTCATTCTCAAGGGGTCACCATCGCAATGGCGAGGATGTAATACCAAGATCAAGCAAGGCTTACCAAGACAATTTACGAGATGATCGAGGAAACGCGCTTCATCCTGAAATTCCCGAATCTTCGCGATGGAGGGGGCTTAAGGGCGCACATGGCACCAACCTTGGAGATGACGAACAAAGGCGCGACACCCAAGGACGTTCGAGGAGAAAAACCGAAAGCAAGAAAAGGAAGTAAGATAGAAAGAACATTCGATGAGGATGGTGTACTAGGAGAGAATATGAGTCAATGGGAGGAGCTCACGTTCGTTCTGGCCTTGGGGCTACCGAGACCTTTTGAAGATTGGAAGATTGACGCAGAGGAAACCTTCCATAGGGGCCCGTGCTCAACATTCTTCTCGCATAGGATATAAATAGACAAGTGATATAGTTAGGGACAATAAGAAGACTACCTCGCCGGTGAAATATATTATAAGAAACACAATATTTAATTATATATATTTTCACTCTATTAAAAATTATAGTTTTTTTGGGGGGGGGGGGTTTATTTAAATAAAAGGGTGACGGAATTGTTTCCCAGATAGGCAAGGCATATGGACGCTAGATTGCACAATCTTGTACAATCTTGAACGTCTCTCCTTATTCTTCCCCGCGCGTATCTTCTCTTCAGAACCTCACCCACGATATGTGAGCTCGCCATGATGAGAGGACGTATCGTGGTACTGTCCTGCTTCCTCATCTGCCTCATCACCATCAGCACCTACTGGTTTCGAGCAACCGACTCCGACGGCAACCACCAATCCCTCTCCGACCTCCTCGCTCCCTTGAGCTCAACCTCGACAGTCGAAGCTCCAGACCTCGCATTAACCGATCAATTCCCAATCGACAAGAAAGTAGCCGTCCAATTTCGGCTCGAGGCAGCCCACTTAAGACGAGAAGACACGGTCGATTGTTGAGCAATAAAGCGTAAGAGTTTTGGCAGATCTGTTACGCATTCGTCGAGCGCATCAATCATTAAGTAGGTTGTATTCAAGCTTGGATCTTGCAGAATGTTTGTGGAGATCTCGGACAAGGTAACCCAGACATTCGCATCCTCGAAGAGAGTTTTGCCGGCGTGATCGTACTTTGTCCGTATATATGATATAAGCGATGGCTGTTGATCGACAAGCAAGTACACTAGACTTCGCAGCACCGCCGTAACGTTGTTGATTCGCGAGTCGGTAGCCTGGCAGAAGAAGTAGGACAGAGTGTTCGTCTTGGCCATTGATTTCTTTAGCTCATTAACAATGCCGTAGAGTAACATCGTCTTACCCTTGTCGCCCTTAATCCATAGCAGATGGCTCTTCTGGTCGTCACGCCATTGTTGGAAGTCGGGATAGTCAAGAATCCAGTGATATGAGTCCTCAAGTAAGCCACCTTTAGTGTCCTCAATACGTTTCTTGTCTCGCGAGGATTGGTAAGGCGTAAATCTTGGACACACCTCTTCAGCCTATCGATCTCCTTCTCCAGCCGTTTGAAAGCACTCGGCATACCTTCGCCATAACGAAGTTATATGTGAACGTCGAAAATACCAAGTAACGCATACGCTTTATCTTCTTCACGCTTGGTCTAGCGAGGATCTATCCACCGAAAACGCTCGTTGACGCTGAACTGAGATAACGGGGCTTCTTGAAGCGCCAACTTAGGAATACCCGTTATCTCGTGGATTTGTTGTAATAGCGACCTTTTGTCACCAAGCCGCTCGCGTTTCTGAGAGAAGGATTCAACAGTAACGGAGGCAATGAGCTCTTGGAGCGTCTAGCCCCGGGTTAACCATCTGCTCTTCCGAAACTCTGATTCCCATATGCCCTTCGAGTTCTCATCCCTTTTCCTTTCCCTTGTCATAACATCGGACAGATACACGTAGCATCGTATCGCGTTGCGGTACCAGCGAAACATAGAGTTGATAGCCTGCGAGAGCTCGACTTCGGATTTTTTATCGATACAACAGGTGTCAACCCAGAAGTACTGCAAGCCATCCTGTCTAGCTAGGTCTTCGAAGGTGACCTCTTCCGCGTCCGCGCCCCATGTGTGGGAAAGTATCGCATAGGGAGGAATTGTTTCGTCGATACCGAAGCTGTGAATGCTGAGCTCGCCAGTGTCGCTGTGTAGCAAAAGACGCATTGTTTGCGTAAAGTGTGGTGAAAGCAGGTGAGGTTTCGGCCAGGCTCGGAGGCGGCAGGCGGCAAGCGGGATGGAGGGGAGGACCGCAACTAAGGGGTTGACCGACAATACAGTATCATACCGTCTATCAATATTAGTATATCTACAGTAACGCGAAACGCGAATGCAGTGGACCATACCGGAGGATTAGGCATGAAAGGAATAGTATAGTTTCGACAAGCTTCTATGTCAGACCTGCGGGGCTGTTTTGCACTAACCAGGGTTGTTGATTTTTTTGATTGGAGGTACCGACCGGGGTGGCGACGTTGCATGAATTCCAGCGTAACTCCAGCCATAAAGGTGACGATGACTTCTCAGTATTACTGTAGAACTCTGTGGTTTGGATAGAGCCGTTCATGAGTTTCGACAGTAGTATAGGCTTGATGGTGGTGCTGTGGTGGAGGAGAGCTGTTTTGACATGAAAAGAGGCTTTCCGCAAATCAGTGGTGGCAGCGACGATACAGATATAACTTTTAAGTAACCGAGGGCAAGAGTGTTCTGGTGTGGTTATAACACAAGACTAATAAAAATTAAAGGAATTTTTAATACTTTTATAAAGTTTAAGTTATTTAAATATAAAGTACTTATATTTTATTTTATTATAAAGTATATTTCTTAATATAAGAATAAATATTAAATATTTTTCTTTTATATATTATATTAATTTTTTTTAATTTTATTTAATAATTTAATTATTATAAATAATTATATATAATAAAAATTAAAGAAATTAAAATAAAGTTATTTAAAAAAAATTATTATAAAAGTATATAAATATAAATTTTTTTTAATATATATATATTATTTTATTTTATTAATAAAAAAAATTATTATTAATTAAAAAAATTATTTTAAATTAAATAAAAATAAAAATAATTTTTAATATAATATTAAAAATAAAATTTAAATAATTTAAATATAAATAAATATAAAATATTAAAAGTATAATTATAATTAATATATAATATATTTTATTTTTATATAAAAATAATATAAAAATATTT
>Ga0302221_10002375_pt1 | contig 11727 bp, 18 predicted proteins | sample II_Palsa_E2_1_FD_193517 | JGI IMG/M metagenome (GOLD analysis project Ga0302221, IMG submission 193517) | Peat permafrost microbial communities from Stordalen Mire near Abisko, Sweden - II_Palsa_E2_1 | ecosystem: Environmental > Terrestrial > Soil > Palsa > Peat permafrost | place: Sweden...
TGAATGGGGGCTACCCCACCTATTGGATCACCGAGAGTAGTTTCGAGCCGGTGAATGTATCATCCCTCATAGTTTCTACCAATAGTTTTCAGGCCGGCGGGGGAGCGGGGACGGCGCCGACCATTACGAGCGGATGCCCGACCAGCACGGCAACTCAGGGTGTAGCGTACGGACCGTTCACGATGACGGCCACTGGTACTACGCCTATCACATGGAGTGTCAGCACCCCGGCCTTACCTAGCGGATTGACATTGAATGGTTCAACCGGAGTAATTTCGGGTACTCCGTTTGGCGGCGGCACGTCTACGTTTGTGATTGAGGCAACCAACGGGGTTTTGCCAAACGCATTCACCTCGGGATGCTCAATCACTGTTACCGCGGTAGCCCCAATTATTTCAGGCGCGGGGATCGGCACGGGTGGTTCAATCCAGTGAACGTAGCGGCGGCACGAGCAGATTTTATTTGTATGCTACAAACGCGGCCGGGTCGGTGAACCAGGAGCCTTGCTCAGTCACGGCTGTCCCAGTAAGTCTGAGCATTGGCGTCGGAATCACGCGCGGCGTCCTTTAATTTTCTGTTTTCTTTCACTAGACACCGTGGTATAATAAAATTAGAGAAATGTCTGATTCATATGAACTGGTGAGGATGCAAGATGGCAGGTGGCTATTGAAATTTGGTTCAGACGATCTCAAGCGGATTCGAGTAGAAGAAAAGGAGTGAAGTGCCAGGACAAACTACTTTAGCTGAAGTCGTGGACCAGGTCTTGGCCCTGTTGAAGCAAGTCCAGGTGGAGCAAGTCGCGCAGAATGCCAGTGTCCTAGAGGCAATAGCGAAGGTGCAAGTAACGGTCAATGGCATAGTTGTGGCGCAGGCAGAGCAGGCCGAAACACTGGCTGAAATCCTAGACGATGTCACTCCACCAAAGGTTGGTTACGTATTTTTTGGCGCGCCAGTACCAAAATAGTAGCTCCCGGAGGCAATCTGGGACGGTGGACAGTTTGATTTTCACAAAGGGAGAAAGAAGATGAGTGCAACTTTACAAGATGTTCAGAAAATTCCTTACGCGCTATCAGAATTAGACGCGGACGGAAATCCGTCGGTAGATCCCGGCGACAGCGTCGCGATGACGCTTGACGCACAATCCCCTGGTACCGTGGTACCTGACGCAACGATTGATCCGACGAAATTGTCGAGTACTATGACTGCAGCCGAGTGCTTGCAGACTGGGTTCATCGTGGCAACTGGCATTGGCACGATCAACTGGACGGCAACCTACACCCACACTGACGGGACAACTCCTCCTGTGCCGGTGACCGGTTCGATTCCAGTGTCTGTCGGCCCGCCGGCGACTGGGTCCGTGACGTTCGGGACTCCGGTCTCGCAGTAATAGAACCTTGGGTCCGTGGGCTAGTAGCAACTCGCGGACCTTTATTTTTATGGCTAACGACCAAGAGATATTCCTCGAGTCGAGGATACTGAGGAAGTTACTGTGGGTCTACCACGGGTGCGTGGTCGCGGACGTCTTCAACGGTAAACCTGGCTACTGCGTGGCTTGCAACTTGGATTTTTACCGAGACTCGGCGAGGAATATTTTGGCAGCATTCGAGAAGAACAGGAAGAGCACGGACAAGTTGATGAGCAAAGAGGAGCTAGGTGTTGCAACAGCTGAATAAGAAGTTGAGTTGCTGGATAAAGGTGAGGGACCTCCTGGTCCTTCAGACAGTCCTAGAAGAGGTCGAGGACTTGAGCGAAGACGAGGAGCGAGTAAAGGCGCGCATAGACTCCATGATCGCCAGGGCCAGGCTCGCGTCTGAACAAGGAAAATTTCCCCCGAGGAAGGGCCCGTACACCGGACTCGACCGCGCGGTTGCGTCGCGTCAGGTAGTGAGAACTAACTAAGGAGAGAATGTTAAGTGAAGCAACAAAGACTAGTAAAATGCTTGCCGTACATTCAGAAGCGGGCCCTGAGTCGTCAGCAGCCGTCGCCGTGGCAAGTTCCGGCACTCTGCAAGGCATACTCATTCCCGACCGGGTTGACTAGCAGTTCCGTCATCGCTATAGTGGAATTGGGGGGAGGCTGGACTCAGGCCGACATGGCAAAGTACTTCGCGTCCGTCAAGCAACCCGTGCCAACAATCGTCGACGTCTCAGTCGACGGCACCACCAACACGAGCCAGAATCCCCAGAACGACGCGGACTACGAGGTGGCGCTCGACATCCAGGTGGCTGGAGCGGCCTTCTACTACGCGACCGGTAAAGCGGCAACGATACGCGTGTACTGGTCTCAGGACATCGGGACGGCTGTGGCTGCTGCAGCCAAGGACGGGTGCTACGTGTGCTCCATATCGTGGGGCGCTGACGAAGCGGACTGGGGCGTTGACGCAGCTCAGCAGATGGACCAGGCAGCTGCGGCAGCAACTTCTAGCGGCATGGCAGTGTTCGCGGCATCGGGCGACAACGACTCTAGCGACGGTGGACCGGATTCTGCCAACGTGGATTGCCCGGCATCCTGCCCCCACGTCGTGGGGTGCGGCGGGACCAACAAGACCGCGACGTCAGAGACGGTGTGGAACGACAACCCGGGCAGGACCAACGGTGAGGGAACTGGCGGCGGATACTCCACGGTGTTTCCTGTCCAGTCCTGGCAAGTGGGGGCGCCAAAAGCTCCGACTCGAGTCTCCGGCGACAAGAACCCAGGAACGGGGAGGATGGTGCCAGACGTATCTGCAGACGCGGACCCCAACACCGGCTACGAGATCTTGGTGTACGGCCAGAGTACTGTTGTCGGCGGGACTAGCGCTGTGGCGCCACTGTATGCTGGGCTGTTCGCCGCCCTGGGCGGCAAGTTCGGGTTCCTCGGGCCAAAGCTCTGGGCGAACCAGGGCTGCTTCAACGACATAACAGTTGGGAGCAATGGGGACTACTCAGCAGCTAAGGGACCAGACCCCTGCTCAGGGATCGGCTCACCCATCGGCACGAAACTCGCCGCGGTATTCGGTGAGAAGGCGGCCTAGCGGCAAGACCGCGGTTTACGTCCGGCTCGACAACGTGTTACGATATCTATATGGCAGCCAAGAGAGGCGTTCGCGTCGCGGCCAGGGAAGCGATGCAAAAGTTCGCGTACGACCCCCTGGAGACCCTCGTGATGTTCGCGCAGGATGCGGCGACGAACAACGACACCAAGATGAAGATCGCGGAGACCTTGCTACCGTACATGTATCCAAAACTCTCCAACATGACGTTGGATGCCGAAGTGGGCATTACTCAAGGGGCGGAGTCGAGGGCAGGCTTACTGCGCAAGTTGCTCGATGATCCGGAACTGGCCGATGCTGCAGCACGCCTGAGCATTGCGGCCTCTATGGCGGCGCTGGGAGAGGATTCCGGGGATACCGGATTTCTTCAGTAAAGGAGAAAGTCGATGACTGCTGATGTAGAAACTGTCCTAGGTCAGGACTTCGTGAAGTTGGTGCTGGGCTTTATTAAGCTGCACGGCGACAACCTCGAGAACAAGCAAGCTTCGCGCTTGCTCGGTGAATTTCAGGTAGCTTATCCGGCTATGAAGCCTCTGCCGCCGGCGCCGGCTGCGGAGTTTCCGGCGAAGACGTTCGTCGCGCCGGCCTTTCCTGGAAAGACTTACCCAGTGAAGGAAGTCGCGGGACCAAAGTCTGACGCCGATAAGGCTCTGCTGCTAGCCTCTACTCAAGCCGCAGCCAAGGTGACGGACCCGGCACTCGGCCTGCAGGGGTTGCAGGGTGTTCGTACTCAGGCCGACCTGTACTTGGCGATTACTACCAAGAAGGATTCACTGCGAACTATCAGCCACTCGATGCAGTCAGTCGCGGACAAGGCAATGGCCGACTTCAAGGTCGCTTACGAGAAGGCGCCGAAGGCTTAGATTAAGTGACCTTTCAAAAAAACCCTGCAACATTGGTTAACGTTTTTGAGAGGTTAACGCCCGAGGCTTGTTACTGGGCAGGGGTGTTGGCTACAGATGGCTGTATGTCCAACTCAATGGGCAAAAAAACAGTAGCCTTTAGTTGTTGCGATCTTGACCTTACAACTGGATTTGCCCACTTTATAGGAGGAACAGTTACTAAGAAAACAGCGGAAAATGGAGTAGGGCGTGATCAATGGAGAACTAGGGTAGTTAGGCCTAATGCTTTTGATTTTCTTGTTGCACTGGGGATCACTGAGAGAAAATCTCTTACCTTGGCTGTTTCACCGATTCTAGCGGCAAGTCGAGATTTTTGGCGTGGTGCAGTTGATGGTGATGGGTCTGTTGTTTGTAGGGATGGTAAGTATTTTGCAATGAATCTGGCTTCATCATCAAGTGTGTTTATTAATCAGTTTTTGCTCTATCTTAGAACTCTTGGACTTATTTACGAAAGACAGGTAAAGCCTCAGCGTAGTGGCAATGATCATTATGTCGTAACTCTTGCTGGAATTTCTTGCTTGCAATTACTTAAAGAGTTATATACAGATCCCTGCTTTGCCTTATCTAGGAAAAAAATCTTAGCTGATGCTTGCATCGCATTAGAGCCTTTTTATGTTCGTGGCAGATTGAGATTGAGGGCTGTGAGCGCATGAGTACGGGAACTTTAGGTCCTATAACGGACTTGCAGTTGAACGACCCGGTGTTTTCTTCCATACTTTGGAAGCTTACACCGGCCTCACTTGCCGTTCGACTTTCTCAAGGGCAGTTTAAGACATGGTCCTACATTCAGCTGCTCTCTCGTAAACTTGTCGATGTGGCAATGGGGAGGTGTCCTCGATTAATCGTTTGTATGCCTCCGCGCCACGGCAAATCAGAATTAATTTCAAAGTGGTTTCCTGTTTGGTTTTTAGAAAATTTCCAGAATAAGCGGGTTATCTTAGCTTCGTATGAAGCGGATTTTGCTGCAAAGTGGGGTGAAAAGGCTAGGGATATAATTGCTGAGAATCAGGAATTACTCACAGTTCGTTTTAAGGCCAAAAACCCTGCAAGGCACTACTGGGAAACTAGCTTTGATGGCGCCATGATGTGCGCAGGAGCGGGCGGCGCCATCACGGGCAAGGGAAGTGACATCTTCATAATAGATGACCCTTGCAAGGGAGCAGAAGAAGCTAATTCGCTCACGATGAGGGAAAAACTTTGGGAGTGGTATACTTCCACTGTCCATACTCGGTTAGAGCCGAGTGGCGGAATGATCATAGTGGCTACACGTTGGAATTCTGACGATCTTATTGGGCGTATCATAAATCCAGAATTTTCCAATGACAAGGGAATACGTGAGAAATGGGAAGTGTTCTGCTTTCCTGCTTGTGCTGAGCCTGAGAGCGAACGGCACTATTCACAATTTGGGGTGACTGTTAACAATCTGCGCATGGACTCAATGACTTCTGTCCAGACTAAGCAGCAGGCGAAATCAATTCGACAGGTTCTTGCAGATGAGAATGATCCAGAGTGGCACGATGTACTCGGAAGAAAACGAGGTGACGCTCTTTGTCCAGATCGCTACGACGAAAACGATCTTGCTCGTATCCGTAGTGTTAGTTTAAGAGACTGGTACTCCCTCTTCCAGCAGCGTCCCGGAGACGAGGCTGACGACGGGAACGTCTATCACCAGTTCGACGAGCGCATGCACTGCAAGCTCCTCGACCGCAACGACACGATGCAGCTGTTCGTCTCGTTGGACTTTAACGTTGACCCGATGTGCTGCGTGATCGGACAGTATCAGAAAGGCAACGGACTCCGGCAGATGGAGCGATGCGAAGTTCTTGAGGAGATCATACTCCCGAACAGCAACACGCCGAACATGATGGAAAAGCTCCTGATGGAGCTCAAGAAATACCAGTATGGGTACACCTTAGAAGTTGAGATCTACGGTGATGCCGCGGGGACTCAGCGGTCCTCCCAGAGCCAGAAGAGCAACTGGCAGATCGTTTCTGAGTACTTCATGCTGGACCGGACCTTGCACCCGAGGTTCGTGCGGCGAAAGGCAAACCCGATGATCGTGGACAGGGTGAACGCAGTCAATACGATGCTGAAGTCGGCGGACGGCTCGATGCGCCTCTTCGTCGACGACACGAAGTGCCCAGAATTGGTGAAGGACTTCAAGAAGGTCAGGTGGCAGCAGGACTCCTCCGGCAATTCGACTGGGCTGCTCGACAAGAGTGATAAGAGGAGGACGCACATATCGGATGCCGCCGGATATTGCATAGAGTACAACTTCTCACTCAAGGTTCGTGGAGGCGGAAGACGAGGCGTATTGCAGTAGAAAGGGTAGACCGGATGCCAAAGAAGTTCGAGGACTGCGTGAGCCATGGCGGAAGAGTCAGGACGGTAACGCCCAAGGCAGGGACATACGTCAGGGTTTGTTTCCCGAAGGGCGGCGGCTCGTCCGTTGCCGGTGAAGTGAAGAAGACGAAGAAAAAGTAGGAGCAAAGACATGCTTTGGGTAGGGTTAGGAAAAATAACCGTCGCAACCTCAGGAACCCCTGTACCTCTGCTAGGGAAGTACGTGACTAGCAAGGTCAACATGCTGCAGTTCACGTACGACCCGGCAGATTCGACAGCTATCATCTACGTAAAAGATCGCAGCGGAAATATCATGGCGGCAGTAACTACCGCAGCGCCACTTTTATTTACTGCACCAGGCAGTAATCAGCTAAACCTCGTCGATTTTCAGATTGACTCGGGAACCAATAGCAAGGGGCCGTACGTGGCAATTGGCATAGACTGATGGCAAAGGCAAAGGCAGAAGTCGAAAAGTCGGCGACGGTCTACGTGGAGGTGATACCGCATAAGCAGCAGAGGTATCCGACCTGCGGAGATTGGATAGTGTTGCCGCACGGTTTGCACATTAGCGTCTCTGACACGGGGGACGAAGCGTCGAACATGCTCGTGGCGATCCACGAGTTGGTGGAGTGCTTCCTGTGCAAGGCGGACGGGATCAGCGGCAAGGACGTGGACGACTTTGACGCGGCGTTCGAGGCGAATCGAACCGAGGAGAGCTTGGACGAACCGGGTGATCATCCCGATGCCCCGTACAACGTGCAGCATCGCGTGGCAGACCTGGTCGAACGCTTGGTGGCGCTGCACGCGGGGGTGGATTGGGAGGAGCACTGCGAGAGGATAAACGCCCTGTGAAGTTTTTCATGTGCAGTGCGTGCGGTGAGGGAGCTGCGCTGTTGCATGACATACAACTCGAAGGAAATGAGGTAGAACTCTACATTAAGGATCCCGAATATCGCCGGGTGTGGGATGGACTTGGTCTGCCTAAGGTTGAGAAGCCAGAACCTCCCGAGGGAGCAGTAGTTATTTTTGATTTTTCTGGAATGGGAAAACTTGCTGCGGAATTAAGATCAGCCGGGTACGCCGTCGTGGGCGGGAGCGAGATTGCGGATCGCTTGGAGCAAGACCGAATGTTTGGCTTGGATTTTGCTGAAAAAGCCGGAATAAAGGTTCCCCTGACCGCGAACTTTAATGAATTTAGCGTAAAAGAAGTTCAAGATTTTATTGCCGAGTACGAACCAGATAAACGGTGGGCTTTCAAGCCGAGCGGAAAATCTTTGCCATGTTTCCTGACGTACTGCTCAAATGACGCTGAGGACCTCCTGTGTTGGGTAAAGTACGTCGAAAAGAATTATGGCAAGGACATCGAGTCGTTTGTGCTGCAGGAATTTGTCGAGGGGGTCTGCGTTAGCTCCGAAGCCTGGTGCGATGGATTTAGGTTTGTTCGGCCATTTAACCACACTGTAGAAGTAAAAGCAAGCATGAATTCTAATTTGGGTCCGAGCACGGGGTGTAGCGGAAATCTCGTCTGGTTAGAACACGACGATTCGTGCAGAATAATTCAGGAAGGTATTGCTCGAATCGAGCGGGCCATAGTCGATGCTGGGCACGTTGGTCCTGTTGACGCCAACTGCGTTGTTAACGAGAAAGGTTGTTACTTTTTGGAGTGGACGTGCCGCTTCGGGTTTTCTGCACTTCCAACTTTTAGCAAGATGATCGTTGGCGGCGTTGGAAAGTTGTTCTCAGATGTTGCTCGAGGACAAGGCGGAGCCTTGCAGTTGGAGGACAAGTTCGGTAGCGCAGTGAAGCTCTCGATTCCTCCGTATCCTGTAGAACCAGAGAAGCAGAAGGATGCGCAGAAGGTTACTCCGAACATTGGGATTCCTATTCGCGGGATTCCAGAAGGAACCGAGAAGAATTTTTACTTCTATGAAATTGAGCTCGACCAAGATGATCCAGATTTATTGGTGCATAGCGCTGGAACTGGCGTCATTGCGGACGTAATCGGCCTGGACGACGATCCTGCTGAAGCATTCGAAAAACCGTACGAAATCTTGGAGCAGCTCATAATTCCGAACAAACAGTACAGAACAGACCTTGATTCGGTCCTAAGCGAGATGTACGAGCAGGTCAAGGAACAAGAAAGATTAGCCAGTGGAAAATTTGTGGAGGTCTGGGAATGACGCTTAGGATGCACGTCAAGTATCTCGACAACGGGAGCGCAGTAGCGCTGCTTACCTTGGACATGGCCGTGGGCTGGTTGATTAATGGGGCCTCAATTTCCACACCGTCCTGGTCGTCTAGCAATTCTGCTATACAGGTTAGTCCAGCGAACGACGGCCTGAGTGCCGTGCTAGCGACAAATTCTGCTACAGCGAACAGCGTGGTCGTCACGGCTGGTCCAGTGACAGTAACCGAGGCAAATGGGACAACTACGTTATTAGCTAGAGTCCAAAGCGAACCCCTGGAAGTGGTAAGTGGGGGGCCGAGTGGTTTTCAGATTTTGAAACAATCATAAACAGATGGCTTCTGCTCCTAGTAACGTTTTGTTGGGATTTGTTGGCGCCCCCGCGATTTATGGCCAAGCGCCTCGATCAAGATTTTTACCTCCGGTCTTGGACAAAGAAGAGGTCCCATGCGCTCTTTTGGATATGCGCCATCCAGAATTTGACGCTCGTATGGAAAGCTGGATCGACCTCTCACTACTTTACGAGGGTGGCAACATGCTCAAGGCTCGGGCCGAGCGAGTCCTTAAGAAACGCCCAAGAGAGGACGAGGAAGTCTACGCCGCTCGCATGGACAGGTTCACGTACGAAAATATCCTCGCTACCGGGCTAGGTTGGTACGGCGCTGCCATGTTCGACACGCCGCCGGAGATTTTTTTCGACGGGAAGAAGCGGGAGCCGAAGCCGTATGCGGAGTTCTTGGACGACTGCGACGGAATAGGAACTAGTTACGTCGACTTCTGGAAGAAGGTCTACCAGTTCATGCTGACGTACGGGTCCGCGTGGGTGTTGACCGATTTGCGAGCCCTAGAAGATGACGAGGAAGCGCCGCTGACCTTGCAGGAGGAGCGTGACAGGGGTTTTCTCGACCCGCACCTGGTGGTCTACACGCCGATGAACGTGATTAACTGGCGCACCGATAAGCGGGGCGAGTTGGTCTGGGCTGTCGTGAAAACCGAGGTCGAGGAGCAGGACTTTTTGCAGCCTAGGAAGATAGTCTCGACGTGGTACTACTATGACCGCACCTCGTTTAAGGTCTACCAAGATATTAGGAGTCCGGAGGAGGTGATTCGCGTAGCGACAGATGATTCCGGCAGGACTGCCAAGTTGATTAACCAAGGCACCCATTCCCTGGCCCACGTAAATAGGCTACCGATCAGGAAGATCACGCTCACAGACGGGCTGTGGATCGCCAACAGGGCGTACCTCCACCTCATCGACCACCTTAACCAAGACAACACCCTGGCGTGGGCGCTGTTCATGTCGAACCTCGCCATACCTATCGTCATAGGCGACGTGGACGCGTCGAACATGACGATGAGCGAGGTGGGATACTTGCAGTTTCCGGCCGGCACTCAGTACCAATGGTCAGAGCCAGGAGGTGTTAGCTTTACTCACTCTGCGAATCGCGTGGACGCCCTGCGCGAGGAGTGCTTTAGGTCGATGAACTTGCAGGCGCAGGGGCGAAGCATGCACGCGACCCCGGCTATGCAGTCCGGCAGGAGCAAGCAGCTGGAGATGGCGCCTGCTAAGCAGATACTGGCAGGCATGGGGGACGACGTAAGACGGCACATGGAGCTCGTGCTCGACGATGTCAGGGACGCGAGGAAGGAGCCGGAGGTCAAGCCAGACGTCCGCGGGCTCTCCTTCAAGGACGACATGACCACAGAGCAGGTCTTTGCGGTGAACTCTGTGATCAGCATGCGGATCCCGTCGAAGAACCTGGAGAAGTACCTCTATAAGAAGGTCGCCAAGGCCTGGATGGAGGACGCCAGTCGCCAGGAGCTGGAGGACGTCTACGCCCAGATCGACGCAGGTCCTACTCAGGACGAGCGCGAGCAAGACGAGTTCAATAAGCGGGTGAACGTGGCCAGGGCCAACGTCAAGAGCGCACTTCAGCTCCCCCCTGGGCGCGGGGGCAACGGACCCAACCCGCAGAAGAATTTTGGAACGAATTTGTAGTTTTTAAAAGGAGAAAGAAGATGCCGACACCGTATACTAGACTGACTACCTCAGCGCTGAACACGCTCAATTCTTCGACGCTGGGGAGTCTGCAGCCGTACCAGCTTCGACAGGTGATGGAGTTTCTTGGGAGAGTTGCTTGGGGAAAGGCGAACAGCGCGTCTGGCCAGGGTTCGCAGAGCAATGAGGCGAACCAGCCCACACTTGCCAACATAGTTACTTTGTTAAACGGTCAGAACGTTTAGCGAGGGTTTAGCAAAATAGCATTGTAAAACCGGGCCAGCACGCCCTAGAATAGAGAAAGAGGATTTATGTTGATCGACCGATTTAGACGAGGAATTTTGATGGCGCCGAACGGAGTAGCCGGCGGCGAGGGTGGTGGAGCAGGCGGTGCTGGCGGCGGAGCAGGCGCGGGAGCAGCCCTTACGATGGAAGCTGTAATCGCTGAAGTTGATAAACGGATAGGCACAAAGCTCACTACTCAGTTCGACACCTTTAAGAAAGAAGGACTCGGTCCCGCGATTCAGGAACACCTCGCGCCGATCAACACGACCCTGACGGGGATCACGGAAAATCTTGCGAAGTTGGTCCCGGCCGCTGGCGGTAATGGTAATGGCGGGGGGCAGGGCGGCGACAAGAACATTCCTCCGGAGACCAACGTGCTGCTCAAGCAGCTGCAGGAGACCGTCAAGACTCAGGGCGCCAACATCGAGTCGCTTCGCAAGCAGAAGGAAGAAGCCGACCAACGCGCCGAGAAGTCGGAGCGGCAGTCGATCATTCGTAGTGCTCTTGGCAACTTGAATTTCGTGAGCGACGTCGCTGCCGCGACGGCGTTCACGATCGTCGAGCCGCACATTGTGCGCACCGAGAACGGTTCGCTTGTCGGCGGAATCAACGGCGACAACTTCCCGGTCGACGCCTTTGTCAAGGATTATCTTGTCAAGGATCACCCGTACCTGATGCGGAGCTCGGGAGTGTCCGGGTCTGGTGCGGCGGGCGGTGGTAACGGTGGATCTCGCATTGGCACGAAGGCCGACCTCAACGACATCAAGATCGGGATGAAAGCTGAATCACGTGACGCGGTCGTTGCTTCGATTCAACACGCGCTGGCAAATCAGTAGGAATGCCAAATCTGTCTATTGACGAAGGCGTCTTCTCCAATTATGGAGAAGAAGCTGAATATTGGTGCGGAATTCTTGCTACCGAGGGAAATGTTTATTTTCCCGGTGGCGATACAGCCCCTCGTATTCAGTATGGTGCTGTGGA
>Ga0302221_10002376_pt1 | contig 11727 bp, 10 predicted proteins | sample II_Palsa_E2_1_FD_193517 | JGI IMG/M metagenome (GOLD analysis project Ga0302221, IMG submission 193517) | Peat permafrost microbial communities from Stordalen Mire near Abisko, Sweden - II_Palsa_E2_1 | ecosystem: Environmental > Terrestrial > Soil > Palsa > Peat permafrost | place: Sweden...
TCATTCAATTCAGGCAAAAATTCAGTCCCCAAAAGGGTAAAACAAAACAGGCTGACAACCAGTGCGGCAATAGCAATCGGGAAAACAATTTTTCTCCCTTTAAAGCAAACTGAGTAAAACCGCATAGCATTGCGTGTAATAAACTCAACAAAAATATTATGTCTTTCCTTAACATTTTTGTTAAGTAATATACTTGCCAAAGCAGGCACGAAGGTAAATGTTAAAATAACGGCGCCAAGTAAAGCGAAACCAAGTGTCCAGGCTAAAGGAGAGAACATTTTACCTTCAACTTTTTCAAAGCTGAATATGGGCAGCAAGCCTGTAATGATAATAAGTTTGGCGAAAAAAATACCTTTACCATTAACCATGCAAGCTTTTTTAATCATCCCCAACTTACTAAGCCGGTTATAATGTTCCATCCCAACTTCCTTCGCCCTGTGGTCAAGCACTACAAATATCCCCTCAACCATCACCACGGCGCCGTCAATAATTATCCCGAAATCGATGGCGCCCATTGATAAGAGGTTGGCCGACATTCCTTTTAACTTTAAACAAATAAAAGCAAATAAGAGTGCAAGCGGGATGATTAGCGAAACGATGATCGTGGTGCGCCAGTCGGCCATGAAAAGAAACACGATAACGGTAACGAAGAATATACCTTCTGCCATATTACGCAGTACCGTATGGGTTGCAAAATTTACAAGGTCTTCACGGTCGTAAAATGTTTTTATCTTAACATCATCCGGCAATATTTTATTATTAAGTTCATTGATCTTTATTTTCAGGTTTTTTATAACTACGCTGGGGTTCTCCCCCTTGCGCATAACGACTATGCCTTCAACCACGTCAGGGTCTTTATCGCGGCCTACCTGGCCAAGGCGGGGCAATCCCGATTCTGTCACATCCGCTATAGTTTTTACATAAATCGGCGTACCCTTAATATTATTAATAACTATATTGTTGATCTCATCAATGTTATTAAGCAAACCTATCCCTCGCACAGCATAAGCCTGGCCGGCTTGTTCAATAACATCGCCGCCAACGTTTACATTGCTTTTCGATACGGCATCATACAACTGCAATGGCGTAACGTTATATTGCACCGCTTTTTCAGGATTAACAGTTATTTGGTAGGTTTTTACTTCGCCACCAAAACTATTTAAATCGGCAACGCCCGGCACTGCATGTATCTCGCGGTCAACAACCCAGTTTTCAATGGTTGTCAATTCACGCGCTGACCTTTTGTTACTTGTTAAGGTAAACCGGTAAATCTCACCGGTAGGGCCATAAGGGGGCTCAATAGATGGGTTCACCCCATCGGGCAGATTAGCATCGCCGATGTGATTGTTTATTTGCAGGCGGGCAAAGGCATAATCCACATCATCATCAAAAGTTATGGTAACCACAGAAAGGCCGAACAAGGACGATGACCTAACACTGACCTTCTTTTCTGCCGGGTTCATGGCAAGCTCAATAGGGCGGGTAACAAATTTTTCTACCTCTTCGGCGCTTCTCCCGGGCCACTGGGTAATAATAATTACCGAAGTATTGGTAACATCTGGAAAAGCATCAATGCTGATAGTTTTAAAGCTAATATAACCTGCAACGGCAAGCAGGGCCGTCACAAAAAATATGAAAAACCTGTTTTTTAAAGCGAATGAAAGAATATTTTTTATAAACCTGTTCATATTGTTATTTCGGATGTCGAATATTCGATTTCAGATTTGCTTTTATTTTGATATTGTTCTTTAGATTCATTTGTATTTCCGTTTAACACGATTCTAAATCCGAAATCTGAAATTCCTCACCCCGCACTCAGTCTTTTAATGATTCATACAAATACACCTGCCTTGAAGTCACAACCCGGTCACCGGGGTTTAACCCCTTAGCGATATAAGCCCTGTCTTCAACTGTTTTAGCAATTGTTACAGGTTGTATATGCACTTTAGCTTTGCCATCAACCACTATTACATAATTTTTATCATTATCAAAAACCAATGCGTTAGAGGTAATGAATGGCAGATCTTCACCCGACTTGGCTTTGATCAATACATTTGCAAACATTCCGGGTTTTAATAAATTACCCGGGTTTTTGATGGTAACCCTGGCGTGCATTACCTTATTATCAGGATCAAGCATATTGTCAATCCGGGCAATTTTTCCGTCAAATACTTTATCCGGGTATGATAAAGTAGCGATCTTTACCGGGTCGCCTGTTTGGATCTTTGAAATATCCGACTCATAAACATTAACCAGCACATACACACTTGACAGATCGGCCACTGTAAAAAGGTTCTGGCTGTTATCCGCCCTAACCTGCGTATTATTGGTCAGGTTTTTTTCAACCACAAACCCTGATAAAGGCGATTTAACTTCATAGCCGTTTTCGTTGCTTTTATTAATGGAAATTACTGCATTGGCCCGTTTGCCTTCGGCAACAGCTTTTTGATAATCTGACTCGGCCTGTTCAAGGTCTTTTTGCGAGGCGAGCCCACTTTTATACATATCCTGGGTTGATTCAAGGATACGCTTTGTGTTTTTGATATCAGCCTCTGATGAAATATAATCTTTTGTATAACCGGCCATCTCGGCGCTCTTTAAAATAGCTAAAGTTTGCCCTTTTTGTACAACATCGCCAAGTTGAACGTTTACATCCTCTGCTACACCGCTTACTAACGGATAAATTTTTACCATTTTGGTTTCATCAGGTGCAATACTACCAGTTAAGGTTAATTGCGTAAGCGCACTTGCTTCTTTAACAGTATCGATAACCAGGCTGTTTAACAAACTATCGGTTACCTCAAACTTGGCGTCTTTTTCCTGGTTTTCATCTGCATGATGGCAGCTTTGCAAAGCAAAACCCGCCATAAGAAAAGCAACTGAAAGTGTTATTATTTTATGTTTAAAGTGCATGGCCTTACTTTGGTTATTGATTAAAAAAGGGCGTTCCCGTAACATAATTAAGTTGTTCAAGCGATGTGATGCGGTTAAGCTCAAGCGTATTTAACTGCAGGGTGTTTGTTTTATAAGAATCATAAAAATCGAGAAACTCCAGTAAGCTGATATTTCTTTTTTCATAGTTCTTAAAAACCTCCTGTATCAAATGTGTAAAGTCCTGTTTAAACTTAGGGTCAAAACCATTATATAAACTCTCAAGTCTTAAGGCTATCTTATAATTGGTTGCCACATCGCTCTCCACCTGGTCCTGTTGACTTTGCAGTTGCACCTTACTTTGGTCTATAGCAATTTTTGCCTGTTTGATGTTACCCTGGTTGCGGTTAAAAAAAGGCAAATTGAATTCAATGCCCGCGCCTAAAAAATTAGTGCCGTAAGCGCCCAGCTTATCATAGTTTAATGACAGCGATATATCGGGCACAGCTGTTGCCTGCTGTACCTGCAGGTTCATGTTATTGTAATCTAATGTAGCCTTACTGTATCGAAGGTCATAACGGTTAACATAGGCCGAATCCAATAGCCGCTGGTATGGAACAACGCTTAAAATCTCCTTCCCGGCCAGGTCTTCAGCAACCTGCGGGTCAAATGTTGTACGTGGGGGTATCCTAAGCATCATCTTCAATTCGCTCTCGGTGGTATCTATGCCGGTTTGCAGGTTATTATATTCCGCCTGTAACGAATAAAGCTGGGCTTGTATACGCAGCAGCTCTTTTTCGGCTATGTTGCCTTTGGCATACTCTTCCCTGTAGGCTGTTAATGTTTTATTAAGGGAACCAATTTCTTCATCATATACTTTTGCTGATTGGCGCTGGAAGTAAACCGTATAAAAATCGCTCCTTAAAGTAAATTTCATAGTGCGCAGAAAATCGAAGAACTGGTATTTTGCCTGTTCAACACCAATTTTGGCGAGCTGTATGTTTTTATTGCGTTTGCCGGCAGTGGTAAAAAGCTGCGAAATACTGAAGGTTTGTTCATTATAGGCATTTGGTACATCATTGGCATATATACCATTAGCAAAACTGAAATCGGGGTTAGGGAATAACCGGGCTGTAATTACCTGCGCGCTTGCATTATCAATATTATACCGCTGTATGATGAGCCGGAGGTTGTTTTTTAAAAACTGGTCTTCAGCCTGTTTGATAGTTAATTTAAGCGTATCACCGGGCGCGATTTGTGCCCCGGCAGAAAATACTACCGGCAAAAAAACTATTTGAACAAAAAAAAAGGCGCGGGCAACTTTTTGGACCATAAGCTATCTAAGATGCCGCAAAGTTAAATTACGCATATTAAAGCTGAATTAAAGGAAGATTAGAATGGGATTAGAATTTACTTAATAAACTGGATAGTTACAGTTGTACCACTTCCGGGAACGGAATTTACGGTAATAGTACCGTTAAATAGGCTAATGATCTTATAGGTTACATAAAGACCTATACCATTGCCATTATAGCCCGTTACATTTGTACCGCGGTAAAATGAATCAAAAATTTTTTCCAGTTCATTGGGCATTATGCCTATGCCCAAATCGGAAATTTTTATGATAATACAATTTTCATCAGCATACAACTCACACTGTACCGGCTTATTCCCCGAAAATTTATAGGCATTGCCAATTATATTATTAAACGCAATAGTTAATAGCGACTTATTAGCCAGTACCTGCAATTTTTCATGATCTTTTGGCAAACGCAAAATGTTAATATTAAAAAGGCCCTTACCTGCTTTTTCAGTCCAGTAATCGTTAAGCTCCCATATTAATTCATCAATAGCTACCGGTTTAAATGCCGGTTGTGTATAATTCATATCAACATGCGCCAGTTCGAGCAAACTGGTAATGGTTTCATTTAATCTTTCGGCATCGGTTAATACCGAGTTCAATACCTGCTCATATTCAGCATTTGTGCGCAGCTTATGTAAAGCAATTTCAATTTCGCCGATAATTGTGGTTATAGGGGTCCTTAGCTCATGAGAAGCATTGATCACAAAAGTTTGCTGTAGTTCAAAAGCATTTTCAAGGTGTTCTAAAAGTTGGTTAAAGTTATGCGCCAAAGCACTTATTTCGTCTTTCCCATCTCCTTCGCTTATCCGCAAGCTAAGATTGCCGGCCCTTACCCTGCTCATTTGTTTAATTACCTTATCTATAGGTTCCAAAGCTTTTTGAGCGAACCACCGGCTTGTTATAAACAGCCCTGCCGTTACACTTATGAGAAGTATGGCCATGCTTTCAATAAGATCCCTAGTCCTCTTATTTCCCTGTATATCAATGGCCGAAACTAATATTACAAAATCCCCCTGGTTGTCGTAGTAGTAAATACCAACTGTTTGCCTGTTTCCTTCAGCAAACTGCATTTTTTTACGTTTGCGTACCGCATTGATTACCGGGCCAGTCCAAAACTGGTCCTTATCTTTTATAAACGTTGCTGCATTTTTGTCATCATAAAACCGGACTACTTCATTAGAGAGCGGCTTGAGGTAACGTTCCCTGACATGGCTTAAAGAATCGGCCGAAATTTCATCAGCTTCAAGGTATAATTGTGCGGCAACATAAGCCCGGTACATCAAATTATCATAAAAATTTGATTTGACCAGGGAATTAAAGGTAATGCATATAACAACCTCTACAATTAACAGCACAAAAGCACTTATTGCAGTAAAATAAAGCGAAAGCCTGTTCTTTATTTTCATTGTTATTTGTTTGCCCTACTCTTTTCCAGTAGGTTTTATTTTTCGCTTTTTAAAATATAGCCCATCCCGATAACGGTATGTATCAATTTATTTTTAAAACCTTTTTCAATTTTATTACGCAGGTAATTTACGTATACATCAATAAAATTTGTCCCGGTATCAAAATCAATTTTCCATACCTGTTCGGCAATATATTCCCTTGATAATACTTTATTCGGATGGCGCATAAAAAGTTCAAGCAAAGTATATTCTTTGGCCGTTAATACAATCTGGCTGCCGGCCCTTTCAGCTATATTGCTCCATGTGTCTAATTTAAGGTCGTCAAAAATAAGCGTGTGGCCTTCTTCTGGTTTAACATTCTGCCTTCTTAAAAGGGCCTCAATACGTGCAAGCAGTTCGCTAAAGTGAAAAGGTTTAACAAGATAATCATCAGCGCCCGCTTTCAGCCCCGATACCTTGTTCTGGATCTGGTCGAGGGCGGTTAGCATTAATATGGGGGTTTTGTTATCAGATAAACGTATCTGGCGGCACAATTCAATACCATTAATATCCGGCAGCATTACGTCAAGTATCAGCAGGTCAAAATCTGCAGATTGCAGCAATGCTTTTGCCGCCGCACCGTCTTTTGCGGTTTTAAGTTTATAACCATGCTCTTCAAGCCCTTTGCAAATAAATGCCGCTACTTTTTGCTCGTCCTCAACTAAACAGATATTGACCATGTGAACAAAGATGAGTAAAATTTTGGATGTGGACCGCGATTTAACAGATTTGAAGGATGATTGAGATGCCCGCTTGTTAATCAGAGAAATCCATTCAATCTGTTTAATCCCGGTTATGACAATTAAAATATCCGCTGCTGTATTACAGCCATAAACCTATCCTTAAATTTTTCACTGATTGGGATCCGCTTATCGGCTATAAAAATATGGTTGTCCTGAATTTTGTTGAGCTGTTTGGTATTAACTATATACGAGTTATGCACCCTTACAAAAGGCGAGGTCAATTGCTCATCAATATCTTTTAAACGGCGGTAAATAAGTAATTGCCCGGTTGTTGTTACCAGGCGCACATATTCCTTTTCACCCTCAAAATATTGAATATCTTCAAAAAGGATTTTTCGGAACTCTTTGCCTGATTTTACAAAAAAGTATGCTGCGCCGGCTGAATGAAGCGGTTTATCATTAACATCATGCCCGGTAAAATACAATTCGATCTTTTGCATAGCCGCAAGGAATCGTTTCAGCGTTATGGGCTTTAACAAATAGTCGATAGTTTGAAAGGTATAGCTTTCGGCGGCATATTCTGAATAGGCCGTTGTAAAAACTATTTTAGTGTCTTTTGATAGCAAACCTGCAAGTTCCATGCCGGTTAGCTGGGGCATATTAATATCAAGAAAAATAAAATCAGGTTTGTTATCTTTCAAAAATGACATGGCTTCTAATGCATCATAACACTTGGCCAAAAGCTGCCATTTAGTGTTTTGATGGATCAGTATTTCCAGCAGGTTTACTGCATTGGGTTCGTCATCAACAATAATACAGCTTAAACTCATGATAAAGGGACTTTTAAAAAGGCGGTAAAGAAATGACCGGAAGTATCAATGTTCAGTTCAAATTTTTCGCCATATAAAAAACACAGGCGCTTTCGAAGATTTTTTATGCCGAACCCATTCGGTTCATCTGTCCCAGGCTTTTCATATATGCGGTTTTTGGTTTGAAAAAGCAGGTAACCATCCTGCTGTATCAGCGATATTTCAATTTTATTTTCGCTGCTTGATTTATCGATGCCATGCTTAAAAATATTTTCAACAAAGGTCATCAGCAGCATCGGCGGGATACGGAGGTCGGTATTGCAATCCTTTATAAAATCCAGCTCAATTTCATGCCTTATCCTTATCTTTTCCAATGCGATATAATTTTCAAGAAACTGTATTTCTATGCTTAATGAAACCTCATCTTTAGGGCTTTCATCAACAAAATAGCGCATAATATCCGATAAACGCTCAATAAGTTTTGCAGTCCGCGGTGCCTCACGGTATGCTTCATAATAAATATTATTCAGCGTATTGAATAAAAAATGCGGCTGTACCTGCGATTTTAACAGGTTCAGTTCCGCCTGGCTTTTCTGTACCAATATTTTTTCTGATTGATGTTTCAGCTCAAAGTAAGCCATCGCAATGCGAAAAATAAAACTAAGCATATATGTTAAAAGCCCTGCCACTATAAAGTTAATTACCGACTCCAGGGTCATATGCTCCTGCATGGTTGGATAATAATGATTATACAGGTCGGTCATTAAAAACCCTCTCGATAAACCTGCGGCAGGCAAGAGTATAATAACACAAACAATATAAAGCGTTTTATGCCCCTTTTGGTATAATCGCGGATACAGGAAACGAATATTCCCATAAATAACAACGGCATAAAATGAAATATTGATCAATGTATAACCACAGGCGTGTAAAAAGCCGCCTTCGGGCAGAATAGAAAAAAAGATGATAAAAAAAACCGCGATCCATACCAGCCACTGAAGGCGGGTAATAGTTGTCATCTCCCTGATAAATTTCATTTTTAAATGTACAAAGCTTTTTGGTTTTGAGAGCGTGTTTTCAATAACACGGTGGATTTATTCAACAAACACCGCCCACCCGCATATTTTCAATTATTTATATTATTAACCTATTCATTAAAAACAAACGGCTAATGGTTTAAATAATTTGGCGTGGAGTTAAATAAAAACAAGCTTTATAAAGAAATCATTTAAACTAATATAAAATTATCACTTATGAATAGAAACTGGTTCAACGCTCCACCCGGCAATTCTGCCGGTGGTTTGGATATTGTACGCATATCTGTTGCGCTTATTCTAATGGTTCATGGTGTCCACGGTCTGCTTAATCCAAAAGCTATTACCGGATTCGGTGAATACCTGGGCTCTATCGGTTTTCCATTGGGTGTTGCCCTGGCTTATTCAATCATGGTCTTTCAAATTGCCTTCAGCGCTGCATTGATATTCCGCCGCCTGGTTGTGCCTGCCTGTATTGGCCACATAATTATTCTGAGCATAGGCATTTACCTTATTCATGCTCCGCAGGGATGGTTTGTAGTTGGGCCCGGCACGGGTGGCATGGAATACAGCGTTATACTGATTGCGTGCCTTTTTGCAGTTCTATGGGCATATTGGCCCCGGCAACAATCAATTCCGGGTGCATGACACATATTTCGAAAGACTACAATATCCAATAAAGATTAAAAACAGCTTATTCAATAAATTATTAAACCATACACTTAAAACTTTTACAATGAAAAAGATAGTTATGGCCTTTATGATCACGGCATTTATTCAGTTAGTTTTTACAGGTATTGATTTTATTGGCTGAATGGTTTAAATAACGGCCTTTAGGTTGAAACGATTTGACAAGATAAAGATTAAAAACCAGCTTTATTCAATAAATTATTCAAATCATACATTAAAACTTTTAAAATGAAAAAAATATTAATTGCCGGTATCATTATGGCATTTATTCAATTTGGCTTTACCGATATCGTTAAAGCAAAGCCGGTTATACCACTTAACAATACCAATAGAAAAAATGCAACCATTAAAACGAACGCTAAGCGGGCTGGCCACGGCGCCGATAGTAAGAAGTTTTTCACTTTAAAAGTAAATAACGGGGATAAGCTGGGCAACATTTTTACAAGAACAATATCCTATAAAGGCGATGATTTCCCCGAAGTTGTTTTTAGGGTCGGCGGTACGGGGGTGTATACGGTTATTGATAATAATCCCTTAAACCCGGTTTTTGACGGTGTGTTCCGGTATGATGGATGGCCTGAAAGCAAGGGGCGTGATGAAATAAGAGATACCGGTAAAACCAATATTTATATTGGGAAATCGTCAGTTAATACTGATGGAAGCGGGGTTATGTTCAACGCACTGATCTGGGGAAACCCACCGGCAAAATTGAAAAAGGGGGATACCTGGAAAGTTAGTATTCCACAGCCCTGGGAACTGGGGGGCGTCGGTACACAAATCATAACGGTGATAGATATTGATGAAAACAATAATTCTATACGCCTTCAGCGCGAAGGAAGCAGCGGGGGTTTTTATGATAACGATGCAAAGAAGATAAGTATCACCAAGGATGGTAAAGCAGTTACAATGACCGTTACTCCCGGAACATCACATTGGATAGGCTACACCACCTTTAAAAACGGCCTTGTGATAAGTGATGAGCTTTTGGTTAGCCGCCCCATAACCCTTACCGCTGATAATTTAAATTTTGATGCCTTTGAGCGGGAATATATTTTATTGAATGCCATGCCGGTATCTTAAAGCGGCGAATTTAATTACGTAATGAACTATAATACATCCACATAATTTACATAACTCAATAAACCCATTAAACAGCTTGCAATGAAAAAAATATTTGCCGTTGCGTTTATCGCAGCATTTTTCCAGTTATCCTTTACAGGCTTAACTCACGCTCAGTTAACATCCCTGCCTGATGCGGGCAATAAAAGGGCTACTGTTAGCGAAGGGATTGGCATCACAGATGTAACCATCCATTACAACCGCCCCCATGTCAGGGGCAGAGAAGGGCACATATGGGGCGAGCTTATCCCCCCGGGCTATGTTGATCAGGGATTTGGCACATCAAAAGCTGCTCCATGGCGTGCAGGCGCTAATGAAAATACATGGATTGAATTTTCGACAGATGTGACTATAGAAGGGCAGCCTTTGGCCGCAGGTAAGTATGGCTTTTTTGTGGCTTATGATCCGAATGAATGTACGCTGATTTTCTCCAAAAACTCCACTTCATGGGGAAGCTTTTTTTATAAGCCCGAAGAAGATGCGCTGCGTGTAAAGGTAAAGCCCGTACCCGCTGACAAAAGCGTTGAATGGCTGAAATATGAGTTTGCCGACGAAACACCAGCAAGTGCCACCGTGCAATTAGAGTGGGAAAAATTAATTATCCCTTTCAAAATAAGTGTCGACGTGGTAAATACCCAACTGGCATCATTCAGGAGGGAATTGCGCAGCGAAAAGGGGTTTACCTGGGAAAGCTGGGACCAGGCGGCGGCATTTTGCGCACGGTATAAAACCAATCTTGATGAGGCCTTATTGTGGGCAGACCAGGCAACAGGCCCCAATTTTGGTGGTAGCCAGAGTTTCCAGGCCTGGAGCACCAAAGCAGGGGTTTTAGATAGTTTGGGCCGCAATTCCGAAGCTGATGCCGCAATGAAAAAGGCATTGCCCTACGGCAGTTTGAACGACTTGTACTTTTATGCAAGGAATTTAACAAGGCATAAACAAGGCAAGGAAGCATTTGAAATATTTAAAATGAACTATGATAAACACCCTGACGAATTTTTGACCAATGCCGGTATGGCCAGGGGATATTCGGCAATAGGCGATTACAAGAAAGCATTGCCGTATGCGCAAAAAGCCAGGACACAAATAACAGACAAGCCGAACCAGGATATTTTAGATAAAATGATAAAAAATTTGCAGGACGGTAAGGATGTGAATTAAAGGAAGATACTTAAAGTATAAGCGCGGGAATAAATAACTACCGGATTAGCCGGTAAAAATCAAAAATATTGAACCAAATAATTATGGACTATAGCAAGCTTCTTATAACCCATGGCCATTCAAATAAGCCAGGCTTTAAACCAACGTTAAAGCTGGTACCTGCAATTGTTGTATTATTTATGCTGTCGTATGCGAAGGCAAGCGGGACCAATAATAAATATTACACAATTAAACAGGGGGACACAATTTTTGCAGGCCATACGCTGGCTAATGCTGCATTGATAAAAGATGCGCATAGCAGGTTTTCTTTATTGATCTATGCTAACAATTCCTATAGAAGCATAAAATTCCTTGACAAGGACGTGCGCATTAAAGGTAACCAGGTATTGGTAGTGCAAAAATTATATAACGGGGCTTACACTAATATAACGTGAATTCGGGTTAAGCAGCTAAAAGTAATTGATTATCCTGATTTTCAAAAACGATATTCAGGGAAGGCTTTTTAGGGAAGAATGAATAAGCAGCCAAAGCGCCCAGGATATTGAGCAGAAA
>Ga0302221_10002377_pt1 | contig 11725 bp, 11 predicted proteins | sample II_Palsa_E2_1_FD_193517 | JGI IMG/M metagenome (GOLD analysis project Ga0302221, IMG submission 193517) | Peat permafrost microbial communities from Stordalen Mire near Abisko, Sweden - II_Palsa_E2_1 | ecosystem: Environmental > Terrestrial > Soil > Palsa > Peat permafrost | place: Sweden...
CCCGAATTTTGAGGGGCGGAAGGATGTCTTTCGCGTTAGGGATTGGCGCGGATACCGTCCGCCAGCTGGCGGATAAGGCCTGTGCAGTATGATCCGCCAATTGGCGGACCGGCCCCCTTTCTATCAAGGGGGAAACGCCCAAAAAGCCTCCCCTTGTACCTTTTTCCTAAATAATATTTTAATATCAAAAGCCTGATAAAGTTATATTTGCTCCGAAAGAAAATGTATGTTAATGCTTTATCCCCTTCAGAATGGCAAACATTCTTTGAGCCTAAACATAACAACTTGTATTTAAATTCATATACATATAAATGAAGGTAGCCGGTTTTACTTTTATCAGGAGCGCTGTAAAAAATGATTATCCTATAGTTGAGGCTATTACATCTATTTTGCCGCTTTGTGATGAATTCATTGTGGCTTTAGGTAATAGCGATGATGAAACCGGGAGTTTGATAAGGGCTATAAATTCACCAAAGATCAGGATCATCAATACAGTTTGGGACGGTTCCCTTCGCGAGGGCGGGGCGGTGTTTGCAACTCAAACTGATATTGCTTTTAATGCCATATCAACTGATGCCGACTGGGCGTTTTACATACAAGGTGATGAGTGTGTGCACGAAAAATATCTTCCGCTTATAAAAAAGGAAATGGAGGATAATTTAAACGATAAACGCATTGAAGGATTATTGTTCAAATACCTCCACTTTTATGGCTCTTATGATTATTACGGCCATTCGCGCAGGTGGTACAGGCGCGAGATAAGGATAGTAAGGAATAATAAAGCCATTCATTCCTACCGCGATGCGCAGGGCTTCAGGTGGGATGACCGGAAAATTAATGTTAAGCTGATTGATGCCTATATATATCATTATGGCTGGGTAAAACCCCCTGCAGGCTTAAAAAATAAATTGCGCAACTTCAACCTGTTTTACCATAATGACGAATGGCTGGCGCAAAACCTGCCCGAAACCTTTGAATTTGATTATAAAAATGCCGACAGGTTAATACATTTTACGGATAGCCACCCGGCCGTTATGCAAAAACGTATCGCCGCCACTAATTGGAACCTTAGCATTGATCTAAATCAGCTGCACAAAAAAATGACTTTCAGGAGGAAGCTATTGCAAAAAATTGAAGACATTACAGGCTGGCGGGTCAGCGAATACAGAAATTATAAAATAATAAAATAGTATACGTGGAAATCAGGAAAAGTATTTCAATCATCATACCTAATTTTAATAACAGGAACCTTTTAAAAGAATACCTGCCTTATACCTGCGGGGCCATTAAAAATGCAGATACTGCTTATGAGATAATAATTGTTGATGATTGTTCAACAGACGGATCTGTTGAATTTATTAAGTCTGATTACCCACAAGCTATTTTGGTTGTTAATCCTGAAACTAAAGGGTTTTGTTATACCTATAATAAGGGGATAGAAATAGCCCGTTATGAATTGATACTGCTTTTGGATGCCGGGATAAAACTTAACCCTGATTATTTTGAGCACCAATGGAAATATTTTTTAAGGTGGGATACCTTCGGCGTAATGGGCCGTATTATGGATATGGAAGACGATCATATACAGGAAGCTGCCCATGTGGCAAAGTTTAACGGGTTTAAATTGGAGACCGATTATTTTTATTATACAAATGAGGATACTGACCGCCTGTTAACTTTTTACTTATCAGGCGCCAACGCATTAATTGATGCTGAAAAACTTAAGAAAATAGGTGGTTTTTATGAACTGTTCTCTCCCTTTTATTGCGGGGATATAGATTTATGTATAAGGGCATGGCAACTAAAATGGACATGCCATTATGAGCATAAAGCGATATGCCGGCGCCAGGTTCCGGCAAGCTTAAAAAATCATGAGACCGAAGAAAAGGACAAAATTATAAATTATCGTAATGGCCTTTACCTGCATGCCCTTCATTTAAGTGGTTTTAAATTAATAGCATGGTATTTTCAAATAACGGTCACCGAATTGTTGCCTAAACTAATTGCGGGACAAACCTGGGTATGGGAGAGCCACAAAGACCTATTTAAGAATAAGGATAACATTAAAGCTTATAAAGAAAGAATAAAAAGTTTACTGCAGAAAAATGATAGCAGGAAAACTATTTTTAACGTAGTTGAAAAAATAAGGAATTCAGTTAAAAATAAGAACCTGGTTAGTTTTAAACCCTGAATTTACAAAAATAAATTTGCTGTATAAATTAAATGAAACAAGCTAAAATAGTTTCCATAGCGCTATGTACCTATAATGGGGCTGAATATCTGGCAGAACAACTGGATACGCTGGTTAGCCAAACGTATCCCTTTATTGAAATAATTGCTGTTGACGATTGCTCAACCGACGGAACTTTTGCAATCCTGGAAAATTATGCCTCAAAATATCCGCAGTTTAAAATTTACCGGAATGAAATTAATTTAGGCTTTACAGCTAATTTTGAGCGTGCAGTAACATTGTGCAATAGTGAATTGATTGCTTTGTGCGACCAGGATGATGTGTGGCACCCCCAAAAAATTGAATTACAGGTTGAGGCATTAAAGGATAATATTTTTATTTATCATGATTCGGAATTTATCCATGAAGACGGGATTAGTATGGATAAAAAAATGTCGGATTTAATGAACCTATACAGGGGGGCCAATCCCGAAACTTTTTTATTTTTTAATTGTGTTTCAGGACATTCTATTTTGATGAAAAAGGACCTGCTTAAAGAAGCACTGCCTCTTAAAAAGGACTACTTTCATGATTGGTGGCTGGCCTATGTGGCAACAAATATTGGCAAAATTGATTTCATTCCGCAATGCCTTGTAAAATATCGTCAGCATGATAAAAGTGAAACCAATATATTAGGCCTTGCACGTAGTACCGATAAATATAAATTCTCTTCTTTTCAGAATTTAGAAAGGACGCTTAATTGGCTGGGCTATTGCAATGCATTCGATAAAAATAAAAACCCCACTTTGATAGTGCAAATTTATGATTCCTATAAAAAACACCTCGAAAAATATATTTCATTCGAACTCACAGGGCTTTTATTTAAACATATGAGCACTATTTTTTTTATCAGCAAAAAACCGATATCGAGCAAAATAAACTTTATCGGCAAACAAATCTGGGGTTTAAAAACAAAGAAATTATATAAATGAAGTGTGAATTATATATTTTATATTTTTGAAAATGTCAAAACCGTCGGTTTTAGTAACGTTCGATTCAATGAAGGACATCAACCGTGGATATTATTCGTTTGGAAAAGGGCTTGGTGATGCATTGATCAAACAAAATCATGAGAGGTTTAAGCTGAAATATTATCTGTTCAAAAACAATCCTTACATTTTCAATGGCAATGTTGATATCCTGTATTTATCGAAGATTCACCGGATATTTTTTCCGGCCCGTAATGAATTTGATGTTGTTCACTTGTCTGATCAAACCTGCCGTTTAAGGCCAAATAAAGTAAATGCAAAAAAAATCATGACTATTCATGATATGAATAAGGTTCACTTAAAGTTTAGCAAGCCGCACAGGATCAAGGTATATATTGAAAAATTAAGAAAATTAATCGGGCAATGTGACAGAATAGTTACCATTTCTGAATTTGTGGCGAATGATGTATTGCATTACTTCCCCGAAGCCGCTAATAAACTACGTGTAATATATAATGGCGCCGACAAACTTATTGTGCCCGATAACTATAGCCCTGCCTTTCCCCCTCAAAAGCCCTTTTTATTTACCATAGGGTTATTATCTGTGCAAAAAGGTTTTCACTTACTACCTGCCCTTTTGAAAGATAATGATTTTGAATTAATTATTGCAGGCATTGAAACCCCGCATAAACAGAAAATTATTGAAGAAGCCGAAAAATATGATTGTTTAAGCAGGGTGCACATAACCGGCCCCATAAGTGACGGCGATAAAGCCTGGTATTATAAAAATTGCAGTGCATTTGTATTTCCTTCAATCGCTGAGGGTTTCGGGCTGCCGGTGATTGAGGCTATGCACTTTGGCAAACCTGTATTTTTATCAAAATTTACTTCTTTGCCCGAAGTTGGAGGGGAAGCCGCTTACTATTTCGATAATTTTGAACCGGCGCACATGCAAAGTGTGTTTGCAAAAGGAATGAAAGATTTTACCGACCGGAACCGTGCAGAAGAAATGACAGCGCAGGCCAATAAGTTTTCGTGGGAACGGGCGGCAAACCAATACCTTGATCTGTATACTGAATGTTTGCAATAATTGTTAATAATCCGCGAAGCTTATGAAGAATTTTTTAGAAGCCATTAAGTTAAGCAAAATAGCTTTTTACCCGCTTTACCGCCTGCGGTAGAGAGGGTCGACAATCCGCCAGTTGGCGGAGTAGTCGGGGTGTGTAGACTGGGCGCCATGCATTTGCGCTAATATCGCTCTTATAATTTACTCACCCAATCTGCTCCGCCAGTTGGCGGATGGATTACCCTCTCTTTTTCAAGCAAAAAAGAGGGTTAAAAAAACATTTAAAAAACATCATTCCTTAGCTTAATAAACAGTAGGACATACAATAGGAGCTTAACAAGCGATTATAAAAGTAGAAAACCATGTTAAAAAAGGTTGCGGTCATTATACCGTTTTATCGGGATATAATAACAGGCTACGAAAAAATAGCGCTGCAGCAATGTGAACGTGTATTATCAGCTTATCCTAAAATTGCAATAAAACCCCAAAGTTTAACATTACCCGAAGAGGCGAATACCGTGAGCTTTTCGGAGATTGTAAGTTTTGATGATCATTATTTTAAAGGATTAGCCGGGTACAATCACCTGATGTTATCATCGCAATTTTATGATCAATTTATTGATTATGAATATTTATTGATATACCAGATGGATTGTTTTGTTTTTAAAGACGAATTGTCTTATTGGTGCGACCGGGATTTTGATTACATCGGTGCGCCCTGGATAAAAAAAACCTATCATAAAAATTTTGCCGGGTTGCTTTTGTTAAAGGCCCAACGCTATTTTTCGAACCGCTTTAATTCACAAAACAACGAGGCGCAAAACAAATACCAGTTTGAAAACAAGGTTGGGAATGGCGGATTTTCGCTTCGCCGGGTCGAAAAATTTCATGATCTGTGCATCATCATGAAACCTGTAATTGATTTTTATCTTTCACAAGCCACTAATCTATACAACGAAGACGTGTTCTGGAGTATAGAAGTAAACAGGCAAAAGCGGGTTTTAAACATACCTTCCTGCGAAACAGGGTTGAAATTTGCTTTTGAGGTGCCCCCGGTAAAAGCCTATATGCTCAATGAGCAAAATATGCCTTTTGGATGCCATGACTGGGATAAATATGCCAGTTTTTGGCGTCCCATTTTTAAGGACTATAATTATAATATCTGATTTATATTATTTCAACTGAAAACCAAATACGGTTCAATTAGTGTATCCGCAAGTCCTCTTATAATATCCCCCTGGTGTAAACATTGTCTTGTCCTGCAATACGTTTGCCCCTGTTATTACGTCATTCTCAAAAAAGTTCGTAACAATTTTAGTGCAATAAAACATTGATGCTTTTGATAACGTTCTGAAACCAATGATTACTAAATAATAAATCGTCAATACATCCGATGTAAATTGATGTGTATAAGTGTTTCGGTTAAGTGGGAAGGTTTTTTGGTTTAATATAAATTAGTATAAATACCCCTGCATGTTACAACAAGTACAATTAGAGAAAATTATTCCTAAGGACCGTGGCGGGTTACGACTGCGGGAAACAAGTAATAAAAAGCCGTTGGTTTCTGTTGTCTGTGTTACTTATAATGCAGCCAAAACTTTGCCATGTTTGATAAAAAGTATCAGCGATCATAAAACACGTTCGGTTGAATTTGTTGTAGTTGATGGTTGCAGTACCGACGGCACAGTTGATATTTTAAAAGAAAATGAAGACGTAATTGATTTTTGGATAAGTAAACCGGATAATGGTATTTATGATGCCATGAACAGGGCCGTAAATTATGTAAAAGGAAAATGGGTGATTTTTTTGGGCGCTGACGACCAGTTGCTGGATGGCTTTAACAAAATGATCACTTTATTAAAAGATGCCAATACTATTTATTATGGTAACCTGTTATTTTACGGCAAAGAATTTTTGAAGGTTTATGACGATTATTATTTAACAAAACTTAATATTTGCCACCAGGCTATTTTTTACCCCAAAGCTGTATTTAATCAGTACAATTACGATTTGCAATATAAGGTATACGCCGATTATCATTTAAACCTTCGCTGCTGGAACGACCCCAGGTTTAATTTTGTTCATGCAGATCATTTCATTTCTTATTTCCATGAGGGTGGATTTTCGGGCGTTACAAAAGACGAGGTTTTTGAAAGTGATAAGGATATGCTTTTCAAAAAGTATTTAAAACGCAGCAGCTATTACCGTTACTTAAACCGGACTTTAGGGTTTTTCGGAATGTTTATACGGTTTGTCCAAAATAAATAAATAAGCTGTAGGGAAAAATTGCATGACTGAGAATCTACTCACCCCGAATGCGCTACGATGTTCGACCCTCTCTACGACAAGTCGTAAAGAGGGTAAAAAAACTTCTTAAACCCTCTTTTTTGCTTGCAAAAGAGAGGGTGGTCGAGCGAAGCAACGACCGGGTGAGTAAATATACGAGCGATATTAACACCACTCCGCGACTGGCGATTCAGATAACGTTATCCGCAATTCTGCGGAAGTTATTTTGAAAGTTTTACGTAGCTTTATTTTTAATGCAAATTAAAAAAAGGAACTTATTTAGAATAACCCGCTTCATTTTACTCAAACTTCCGGGGCTGTTTAAATTTTTTGCGAAATTCAGGTCACCGCAAAAACGCATATTGATCATAAAAACTGATGCAACAGGTGATTTCATTTTGTTCAGGAACTTTATTGAGGTAACAAAAAAATCAGAAATTTTTAAAGATCACCAGGTTGATTTGCTCGGCAATAAATTATGGCAGGATATAGCCATACAATACGATAGTAAATTTATCGGGAATTTCTTCTTCATTAACCCGGATGAACTGTATGAAGCACCGTTAACGACTTTTAAATTAGGATTGCGGTTGTTTAAAAATAACTATGAAACCGTTTTGCAGCCAACTTTTGCCCGTACATTTATTAATGATAGTTTGGCTGGGTTTACTGCCGCAAAGCAAATTATTGGCTTTGAAGGCGATACTGAACGGATAAACATTAAATATAAAACTAAGACTGACCGGTTTTATACTATAAAAATGCTAATCCCGGTAAGCATTAAATTTGAGTTTGAGCGGTCAAGGTTTTTCTTAGAAAATGTATTGAAACAGCCGGTTACTATAAATGGCCCGTCTGTTCCGGTTGAAAGCAATATTAGAACAGGGATAGTAATTTTTCCGGGTTCAGGAGTATTTAAACGAAGCTGGGAAGCTGAAAAATTTCTTGGTTTAATAAAGCTGATTTTACAGCATAACTCGCAACCGGTTTACCTTGCAGGAGGCCCCGATGAATTACAAATTGGAGAGTATTTAACAAAAAACCTGCCGCCAAACAAGGTTAATAATTTAATTGGTAAAACATCGTTACTTCAACTGGTACAACTTATTGGCAATGCAGCTTTAATTATAGCTAATGAAACAGCCGCAATTCATATCGCGGCAGCCACGCAAACAAAAGCTGTTTGTATTTTAGGCGGCGGTCATTTCGGGCGTTTTGCACCATATCCTGATCATATATTAAATAAGCCGTTATGCATTTATGAAAAAATGGCGTGTTACAACTGTAACTGGAACTGCGTATTTCAAACGATGGAAAATGAGCCATATCCGTGCATTTCAAATGTGGGTTTAGAAAAAGTGTGGCAGGCATTATTGCCGTTATTAGTTGATTATTGAGTGGTTGATTAAGTTAAAACGCCGGGTTGAAATGTTGTGAAGTTTGTTCAGTCATATCTTTCGGACTTTCGGTCTTTTCGACTTTCGGACTAAATTAATTACTGTTAGCTTTGTACTTTTATTTTATTCTTCAATGAAGACATACTTCCGGCTGTTATCCTTTGCCAGGCCAATTGAAAAATTTGCTATTCCATACATTATAACAACTATATTTTCGGTAATATTCAGTACGCTGAACCTTGCGCTGTTGGCGCCCTTGCTCCAAACATTGTTTTCGGGGAAACACGGCGAATTTGTAAAATTAGGTGCAAGGCCATCGTTCTTTAACATTATGGGGAATTTTAATTATTATGTACAGTACATGTTAAATAAATACGGTGCATGGGAAACCCTGGAATTTGTTTGTGCTGTTATCGTTATATCTGCGTTACTTGCTAACCTGTTCCGCTATCTGTCGCAGCGCACTATGGAAAATTTAAGGGTACATACTTTGTTAAATTTCAGAAGGTCTGTTTTTAACAATGTGATGAACCTTCACCTGGGCTATTTCAGCAATGAGCGAAAAGGGAACATCATTTCAAAAATAGCTTCGGATGTACAGGTTGTGCAGTTTTCAGTGACAGGTACTTTACAGGTTGTATTTAAAGAACCATTAACGCTGATAGCTTTTATGGCAATGTTATTCAACATGTCGGTAAACCTGACTTTTTATTCACTGCTTGTTATACCTGTATCTGCTTTTGTTATTGCCAAAATAGTGAAAAGGTTAAAGTCCCAGGCAATAGCATCCCAGCAAACTTATGGTAATATGATCAGTTACCTTGATGAAGCTTTATCAGGTATTAAAATTATAAAAGCCTTTAATGCAACTGAGTTTATAAAAAACAAGTTCAACAGGGAAAATGTAAAGTACTCATCAATTACACGTTCAATGGCAAGGCGCCAGCAATTGGCGTCACCGGTATCTGAATTTTTTGGCATATCTATGATCGCCGGTATTGTTTTATATGGCGGGCACTTGATTTTTGTTAAGGATGCTTCTTCGTTAAAACCGGAAATATTTATCACTTACATCGCTTTATTTTCACAGGTAATGCGCCCTGCTAAAGCAATTTCTGATTCATTTAGCACTATTCATTCAGGCATAGCGGCAGGCGAAAGGGTATTAGCGCTTATTGATGAAAAGCCATTAATTGTTGACGCCCCCGATGCAGTTGCTATTAACGGGTTTAATGAAAGCCTTGAATTTAAGAATGTATCATTTGCTTACCAGGAAAAAGCGGTATTATCAAATATTAATTTAGTAGTGCCAAAAGGTAAAACAGTAGCGTTGGTAGGCCCTTCGGGCGGGGGGAAATCAACCCTGATGGATTTGATCCCGAGGTTTATGGAACCGCAATCGGGTGAGATACTGATCGATGGCAAAAATATACAAAAGGTAACAGCTGACTCCCTTAGGGCGCAAATGGGTATTGTAAACCAGGAATCAATTTTATTTAACGATTCTATTTTTAACAATATAGCTTTCGGAAAAACTGATGCTACGATGGGGGATGTTGAAGCTGCCGCCCGTATCGCGAATGCACATAATTTTATTTTAGAAACCGACAAAGGTTATCAAACCAATATAGGCGATCGTGGCACAAAACTATCAGGCGGGCAACGGCAGCGTATTTGCATTGCCAGGGCAGTATTAAATAACCCGCCGCTTATGCTGCTGGATGAAGCTACCTCAGCATTAGATACCGAATCGGAAAAACTGGTGCAGGATGCCTTGAATAATCTCATGAAAAACCGTACATCATTAATTATAGCCCACCGATTAAGCACAATACAAAATGCCGATATTATTGTGGTATTAGAAAACGGTAAAATTGTTGAGCAGGGCGATCACCACCAATTAATAAATAATAATGGTTTGTACCGGAGGCTGATAGATATGCAAACTTTTAATGCGGATTAAATTATGCCCCAGGTTAGCGAAGTCCCTTACAAAACAAAATCAGCCATACTGTTTGTTTTATTTAACAGGCCAGATACAACCCAACGGGTATTTGACCAGATAAGAGACGCTAAGCCCAAACGATTATATCTCACGGCTGACGGCCCCCGTCCCGGTTTCCCGGATGATGAAGAATTGTGTAGGCGAACAAAGGAAATTGTGGGTGAAATTGATTGGGATTGCGAAGTAAAAACGCTTTTCAGGGACGAAAATGCTGGTTGTAAAAATGGCGTTTCTGCCGCTATAAATTGGTTTTTTAGCCAGGAGGACGAGGGCATAATATTGGAGGATGATTGCCTGCCTGCCATTAGTTTTTTTAAATTTTGCGATACCCTTTTAGAAAAATACAGGCACGATACGCGTATAAGGCACATTACCGGGTGCAATCTGCAATTCGGTAAAAAGTGGGGGAATAGCAGCTATTATTTTTCGAACAGGACGCATGTTTGGGGCTGGGCAAGCTGGAGGAGGGTTTGGGATGATTATGATTTAAACCTGGATAAATACCACGAAACCGATATAAAGCAGCAAATGAAAAATGTTTATGATGATGATTTGGTAGCTGAATGCTGGGCTAATATTTTTAAAGAATTAAAAGCCGGTAAAATAAATTCATGGGCCTACCCGCTTGATTTTGCTAATTTCTTTAACAACGGACTTGTTATAATCCCAAATGAAAATTTGATCTCAAATATTGGTTTTAGCGCCGATGCCACCAATACACTAAATAAAAATAGCATTTATGCTAATATTCCTTTAGTTGAGATAACTGAAATACACCATCCCCTATTTGTGGTGCCCGAAAAGCAAGCCGATCTATCCATTATAAACCGTGATTTTGATATTGCCGAAAGAAGGCGTAAACAAAATGCATGGCACAGGAAAATAAAAAGATGGTTTAAACCGGGGCTTAAATAATATTTTAATTAAAATTGATATTATATTGGTTGAACCGTTGATATTTAAATAGTAAGGTCATTGCCAGTCAACGGGGCACGCCACCTCTTTGGGCTCGTGCTGCAACGCGCCAGAAGGGGAGAGTTTTAAAGTGGTTTAACAAAAAAAATGATTCTATGATTTTAAAAATATACATATTTACGTTGTTGCTTTTAGGAGGAATAACGGCAAAATCGCAAATCCTTTTAAACGCCGATTCGTCTCAAATAAAAAAGCAACTTCTTTCACAAGGTGGAAGATTAAGGGTCAATGCCGTGGAAGACGGGATAGCATTCCCGGGATATTATCATATTTTACTATTTAAATTCTCGGAATCTGCATTTGAAAAAAACGGGATAGTTCTGATGACCTTTTATTTAACCCTTAAAAACAAATGTTTTGACTATAGAGTTTCATATGTAGATGATCACTATTTAGGCAAATTGAAAGAAACCTTTAACAAGCCCGAGTCCGGCCTAAACCAGGTTGATAATCGTTTAGAATGGATTGACCCGGTTAAAAAATATGTGATAAAGATATGGCCAGGAATACCTGTTAACGGCAAAAATGCTTCAAATTTCGACTTAGAAGTAAAAAGTAATTGATAGGATAGTATTACAAAATTCTCATCCCTCTCCAATTAGGCGCGAATTAAGCTGACTAAAGCGTTGGCTTTCTCATGACCCGCTGACAAGTATGCGCTACAAATGCTTGTACGTTTTGCATTATATCTTTTATAATAACTTTAGTGTCAGTATTTTGTCACCATGAAGGGGTCGATTTTCGGCAATTATTTTCCGCAAAAAGCTGTAAATGAGGTGTTAATAAAATCGGTGGCGTGAAAAAAGTGAACATGAAAGTGAATTCTGAGGGGTGGAA
>Ga0302221_10002378_pt1 | contig 11718 bp, 2 predicted proteins | sample II_Palsa_E2_1_FD_193517 | JGI IMG/M metagenome (GOLD analysis project Ga0302221, IMG submission 193517) | Peat permafrost microbial communities from Stordalen Mire near Abisko, Sweden - II_Palsa_E2_1 | ecosystem: Environmental > Terrestrial > Soil > Palsa > Peat permafrost | place: Sweden...
GCTTGCTAGCGTATAAGAAGGAGGGCAAGTTGTAGAGGTGGATCTTCTAACAGTTCTTAAGTAGGAGTTAGCTTGCAATACACACACGTTTGAATATTGTATAAGCTAGAGGCGAGTAAGCTTACTTGCATAAGTAGATAGGCGGCTATTAGTGCGCACTTGTTTGTTAAAATTTGTCACGATAAACCGAGCGATATATTGTGCGTAAGCTTAAGAAGGTCTTCTTATCTGTTATTGTAAATGCTATATCGGATATAGAAGTTAAAGCTATTGCCTCTAAGCCGTTGTCTGCTAAGCGCAAGAGCGAATTCTTGGAGAATTATATTAAGAAGCTGCAAGATAGGCATAAGATTTGCAGAGGTGCTATTAGAAATAGTGGGAAGTGATGGTTGCTTTGTTAATGTGCAAAGGCAGACCTTATCCCCGACGACGCACCTTTAACCATCTCTAGTATAGTAGAACCATTAATACTAACCTCCCCTTTTCCCGCATCCCCCTAATAGGGAGCGTTTTTAACTGGTGATATGAGGCGAATTGGACAATTATTGAAATGTTAGCTCCTTGTGTGGAAGCTGTATTAGACGGGAGAACGGGGTGGGTGAAAGGAAGGAGAGTTTTACTTGCTAGGTTAATTATATAAATTAGTTAATTTGCTTTATTATATTATATAGATTTCTTTAAAACTTTATAGCAAATAAATGCTCTTAGGTCCTCGCCTCGCTTATGTATTTACCTCCTTTTCTAAATAGCTAATTACCTTAAAAGCGTGCTTATCTTTAACTAGCGTCTTAAGATTAGTGTAGCTTTATAAGTCGAGCCCTTTTCTTTAGCTTTTTAAATGCTTTCTTGTCGATCCTCTAAGATAGTAAAGTATTAGGGGTAACTTCTCGCGAACTAATATAGCTTAATTGACTATTAGCTTCCTCTAATAAAGATGTAATATTATAACTTGATTAGTCGGAGAGATAATAGCTTTTTAAGCCTTATAAGAGTCCGGATTCCCTTAGCTCGGATTGCTCCGAGACCTCAAAATCCGGATCGAGCAGCAAGTTATTAATAACTAAATAAATTCTTTTCAAGTAAGTCGGCATTTATTTATTATAAACGTTTTTAGTAAACTTGTAAGCTATCTATTTCTCTTTGCTATTTAATGCTATAAAGCTAAATTTATAAATCGGGTAGCGGTAAAAGGTAGTCTTATTCCTGTCGATTATAAGATAATAACTATAAATTCTTATTATCCGGTAATTATGCGAGACTAAGAAGGCAAGTATTTCCTAGTAAAGCTCCTTTTCGCGTTTTATAAGCTTAAAGAGTTTGATAATACCCCTTATAGCTATCGTTATGCTATAAGCATTTTGTCGGTCTGCAACATTAAGCGTATAGCGTTGCACTTAACCTCGCATATAAGAAACGGGAAGTATATATAATATATACTTATAAAGAGAGACATTTTTAAGAAGCTACTAATAAACGGCTAGATTTTTTTAAGCTAATCTTCGGTGAATGTAGTTTGCTTAAATTTAATAGCATAGTTAAGTTGTAGACGAGGCTTAGTTAAAGCGATAAAATTATCTTAGCCTTTGTTAACACTTTCGATTAAGGTTTTTAGATGTTTAGCGCTATATATAGCTAAAGATTAAGTAAAAGGAACAATTAATCGAGCAATATCTTAAATAACTTTAGCCTTATTCTTATCTTATATTATTTTGCACGTCTCGTTAAAGAGATTATCTTAAAACAATAAATCTTTTAGAACTATTTGCTAAGCTTTAAGGAAGGTTCGGCAAACAGTCTTGCTTGTGTCTATAATACTTAAATCCGATTTGCGCATAAAGTTACCCTTAATCTCGAGTAGGATTTTATATTATAAGCTTTAATATAAAGCACTTTTAGCTTCCCTTGGCTTTTAATTGCTAGGTATAATAAAGCTAAGCGCAATAGAGCTAGTTTCTAATTGTTTGCTGCAAAGAGATAAAGAAGATTTCTTCCTTGCAAGTAAATAGTTTATATTGCTCTCCGATTTAAAGTATTTTTTAAGCTAATAAAGCTCCTTCCGCTAATATTTAAGTGGGTTAATCTCCTCCCCGCTATTACCGACAGCTACATTCTCGCTAATTGTGTCTTCGATAATAGATTATAAAAGGGACTTTTGCTATTGCTTTTAAGAGGAAGTAATATTAGAGGGGAGGGTAAGTTCGTTTTCTTGTAATTGCTTTCGTTTTCGATCTTTGATTTATAAAAAGTTAACTTAAATTAGCTTTATAGTATAATAAGAGGAAAGTAGCATACCTCTTTGCTAAGAGTTTTGCTAATTAGGGAGGGAAGCGGGTACTTTAGTTCGCTATCCTTAGATATAGTACAATCTTAGCGCTATAAGCGTAAGCTTTTATAAGGAGAAAGTTGTAAGTATTCTTTCTTAATACCTTGTAGCCGCGCTTTTATTAACGATTAGTTAAAGTATATAACTAGTGTAAATAGCTTACTTATATTCGCCTTTTAGCACCGAGTATTGCCGCCCAACTTTTTAAATGTTTCGTTTTGCTTAGCGTAGGGCTATATCGACTAAAAGGAGGAGGGATAACAAGTAAGTTTATATTACTGCTAAGGTTAACAAATAAGGGGGAGGAAGAGTTAAAGGGAGCGCGCTAAATGTAAGGTAGTCGGTAATAAATGCGCTAGAGTTTAAGATAGAATATAGCGGCGGCAACGATTCTTATTTTTATTATTTAGCGATAGTAGCATTACCCTTTATCCGAATCTACTTACATCTAAGACTAGCTTATTTAAAGCAAATGTAAAAGGAGGAAGTCGAGCTGCTTTAGTCGGCTTTAGTGTTAAATTAAAAAGTTTGCAGATTGCAATGTAAGCTACGCAAGTGACATTAGTTAGTACTAACTTAATAAAGATTAGCTCGTTTGCGGCCTAATGCGTAAAGTAAAATTTAGACCCTACTTACCGAGGGAACGCGTCAATCTAGCACTGAACGCGAGCTACCCCTCGATTTGCGGCCACCTCTTAGACAAACTTTTTAGCTACTTAATATTGTATGCATATGCATGTAGCCAAATTAGGTTTGCGTTCTACGATGTATTATATGCGATTTGGGGGGGGAAGGCTATTTAGTAAGTCACACACTACCTAGCATAATTTGTGATAATAGCATTAAGAATTTTAAATTCAAAGAAGGATAAGTAAAAGCTGTTATAAGGGAAGCAAAAGGATATACAAAAAGGATGGTAAGGTTTAAAGGCGCTAAAGGGATTAATAACAAGCTATTAGCACCTTTAAATAATTAAGAATCTAGCATATGCAATAAGGGTTTACTTAAACCTTAAAGAATTAGGCTTTTACTATATAAAGCTATTTAAGATGAAAAATGTATAATATAAGGCTAGCTAAATCTTATTTGTTTGCACACCAAATAAATAGCTTTTCCCCTTATTATGCGCAAGCCGATATCTCTTTAAAGCAAATTAGATAGCATTAAATTACACTTTATAAAGTCCCTTTTCGTCCTCTATATAAACCACCCTCTTTTACTATTAAGCGAAGTCGGCTTTTATCGGCTTAGCACGATTAGTGCTAAGAAGTATAAGCTTAAAGTTTGTTATAAGCACCTTCTTAGGCTTTCCGAGGTATTTGCTATTATAAAAGAGATAAAAAAAAAAGCAACAAGTTTAATAGTCTTAAAATCTTTAGCTTAATCTTTTTCCTTACTTGAAAAATCGTTAACTAAGCACTCCCGATAAATGATAAATGGCTAATATTTAAAACTTATATTTGTTTACTTTATAAATAATACTTAACTCCTTCGATGCTTAATCCCTTAATGCTTAGCCCTTCGCGCTGCATATAAGGCATTCGCCTCCTTTAATACCATCGCTATAGCAAGTTTTGCAAGAAAGAGATATATTTTTGTTTTAATAAAGTAAAGGATATTAGTAATATAATACGCGACTTTAATAATTTTTAAGATATATAAATAAAAGTGCTATTGCGTAAAAAGGGAGATATTAATTGAAGTAAGAGCTTAACTTTTAGCGGACGAAGGGTTTAAATAAGTTTAAATCTTGCTACATTTGCTATAAAAGCAGCTACAAGAGCACCTTCGGCTAATTATCTTTATAAAGTTAAACAAATGTTAATTAGCTAGACGGATAATTGAAAATCGGAAAACTTTACTTCCTTTGCTTTCTCGTCTTTAACTATAATTAATTGCCCTTAGCATATTAAACAATATATAGCTATAATGCTCTTACTTTGCTTTCTTCTTAATAAGCAATGCATTTTGTGCTTACTTTAATAAATACTAAATTAATATTTAATTACTTGCAAGTATAAAACTAACTTTCTTTAAACTTTTAAAGGGTATTTGTCCGCTTAGTTAGAAATATACTAGTCTTACTCGAAAGTAAATAGCGATAATCTAAATAGCGACGACGACGATTTAGATATATACAAAGATGCTAAGAGGCCTAAAATAAAGTATAATTGTCCTTTTAAAGATTATAATAAAAACGAATTATTTAAAATGCAATAAAATCTTTAAAGGCATTTTAAGCAATATAAGCCTTTATCTTTCCCCTTTAAGCAAGATTATTAACTTTAATGCAAATGTCAAGTATAAAGAGGTATACATGTGCTATTAATACGTTTTAAGACAAGCTAAGGACTATATAAGATATGCTAAATAGTATTAAGATATAAGTAAAATTAAGATTACTTATATAAACTAGATATGTAATAAGTTGCGCAAGCGGGCTACCGACAAACTAAATCTTGTAAAATGTCTCTCTTACATTAAGAGGGGCAATAAAAGAGCGCGCGAAGTTAAAGATGTAAGGTTAAAGACTTTAAAAGTTCGAAGGGCTAAGTTATATAAGGTTAATATTATAAACAAGCTCGATTTTTAGCTTGCTAATAGTATTAACCCTTTTAAAATGTCTTCTTTAAGCTTATATTAGATAAGATGCATATATAGCCGTCTCCTTCTTATAATTAGCGATAGCACTTATACCTTCCTCGAATGTTGCCGAACATGTAGCTAAAGCTAGCTTTCCGAATATTTTAATAAAGGCGTTTTATCCCGGGTTTATTAAAGGATTAGCTTTAGCTTTAAACGATATCGACTTCGATGCTCTTATATTTAGCATTATAAACTAGCTTAGACTATAGACGGGATAGATATAAATAGAGAATATAGCTAAGAATATAAAGAGTAAAATGCTTTAAGCAATAACTAATAATTATATATTTGTACTTGCAATAGCATCTTTAAATATAAAGTTTATTCGGATTTTTTGGAATTTTCTATTTTCTAAATTGCGCTTTATATCTTTTACCTTTTATATTAACTCTAATAAGCTTGGAAGAACTATTTTCGGCTAAGGCTTTTCCCCTCGCTCGACTATATTAGCTATTGCAAATTCAAATGTGATTATATACCCTTCCTTAAGTTTAAAACTAATTTAAGTATCGAAAATTATTTTGCGAAATATATTAATATATGCAACTATACTATAAAGTAATAACTTATAAGCTACTATTAAGAAATGTTTTCTCCTTATATTAATAGCTTACTTTATCTAGTGCAAATTAAGAAATTTCGTTTAAGAACCTTCTTCCCTTTATAGTAAGCAAGAATTAGTCGTGCAAGTTGCTGCAATAGCTAACTTGCAATCCTTTAGCTAGCAAATAAACTGCTAAAACTTGCCGTTTAGCTTTTAAATTACCTCTCTTAAAGCACACGATATAGCCCGAGTATGCTATATATCTTAAGCTATATGCGAGAATGCAAGTCTCGTTGCCGAAGAAGGATTTTATAATAAATAAGATGTGCTAAAAAGCATTAGATAAATATTATAAATGTTTTGCTATATTTATTATATTAAGGACGTATTACTAGCAAAATTCTAAGCTATATTCCAAGGAAAAGAAAGACTCGAAGCCCTTCTTTTCTATTTCTTAGATATTATCTTTAACTATTAAGTCTTTGCAGTTTAAGAAGCCATGTTTAAAGAGAGTCTCTTTTGCGGCCTTTATAGAGGAGATAGCGGATTTTATAAGGGGTTTAGTGGTCTATTTTTATATTAAAAGGTAGCGGCGCTTAAAAGGTATTAGGACTTAATTGCATTCTTTAGCATACTATTATTTTCTTATCCTAGCATGTTAAGTAGCAATAATATAAAGCTAAGGTAGTGCTAGTAGTGCACTAGTAGTGGGGTAATTTGCTTAGTTAAATTAAAACTTTCGGATTTTAAGGGTAATTGTTCCTTTGCGCGCCACTTTACTAAGCTCTTTTTATTATTTAACCTCCTTATTTGTCCGCAAATCCTCTTTCGCGGTATAAATTTAATAGCCCGAATAGTTATCGCGGCTATTAAGATTGCCTTACGCAATAGCCCGCTTATTAAATTCGGTAAGCTATTCTTAAGGGATCTCGACTTATAACTATAACTCTTAATCCTTCCTTTAATAGGGACTACAACTTATAATCCTTCCCTTAATAGGGACTATAACTTGTGATATCCTTTACACTTTTACGCACGCTAAGGCCAAGATAACCCAAGTTAGTAGGGTATATATATGCACAATAATAGTATTTACTTTTATAGCCATATCCGGAAACAGTCTAGCAAATCGAAGCTCTTAAATCGGTATAATAAACTAGCAATCCCTTCACAAGTATAAAGCTAAAGAATAGTTTACTAAGATAAAAGAACTCTATTGCAAAACATATAATAATACAAATTTTTCAAGCGCACTTTAAAACACAAATACAAATCCTTTAAAAAGTATATACGCTTATTATATTTGTACTATTATTATAGTGTTATACTACTAACTCTATTATTAGGATGGCTTCTATTAAAATTAAGGAACTAACAAATTATTATAATTTTAAGATAAGCTATTACACTAATAAATTTAAATATATATATAAAGAATGTAATTGTAAATTAATAACTTGCAAATATTTGTCTAGCTATATGCCTCCCTTAGCTTAGTAGCAATAGAATAAGTAAGTATAATGGTTTATTTGCCTCTTAGAAAGTGCTAATAAGAGTCAAGTTTATCCTAAACTATAAACTTAAGTAGTAAGATAGAGGCAAAAGGGGTAAAGTCGGACATAGTTAAGATATTTAGTCGCTAAAGTTAATTTAGCTATACTACTCCGGTAGCTTAAATAAGAAAATCTTAATAGCTTTTTAGCATTCTTCACTTGAAATAGTAAATCTCGTTAAACAATTTACATCTTATAAACTTGAAATAGAAAATCTCGAATCTTTAACAATTTATATTTATTATTCTTAGGCTTTATAAACTTGAAATCTTAACTCGTTTATCCTCTTATCTTAGCTTTAAAACTTAATTTTTTTCCCTTCTGTTAACAAGAATCGAAGTCCTTAATAACCGGAGTATCCTTATTTATTAAAATATTAGTCGGGTTAAGATTGCAATAAATAAGATTTAAGCTATAAAAGTGCTAAATACTTTTTTAAATACCTTGCAAATAGAGGTTTATATCGAAAGGGCAAGAGTCCTTAGTTACTCTTTTTAACAAATTCATATTATACTTGACAAAACAAAGGCTTATTATTTTATTATTCTCGACTATACACTTAAGATATTAAGTAATATTAAAGTAAGGAAATGCCCTTAAGATCTTGTAAACTTTAGCCTCATTTAATAGGAGATTACTTAATTCGGTAAAGGCTTTAGTGTCGCTATAATATAGTAAACTAGGTCGCTTTATATAATAGTCTTAAGGTAATAGCTTAAGCGCTCGTGTAAATTGTCTTAAAAATAGCGGCCAAATTTGCGAAGTTAAAATTAGGATAAGGTCAAGTTTAAGTAAATCGACTTAAAAATTAGCAAAGTAACGACGACTCGTAATCGTATAGTAATATCGATTGCCCTCTTTAAGTATTATCTTAGTGTAAGAAAATATAAGATCTTTATTCTCTTTTACAAATGCTTTATTTTATTTGCAAACTTCTATATTTTACTCTTATTAAGAAATAATAGTTAAAATGATTAAGCGCACCTACTAACGATTTCTAGTAATTATAAGAAGATAGATGAAGTTAAGCATAAAAAGGTTTTAAAACGCTAATACTTATAAAGAATTTAAAGCGCAATTGTTTCGATTACCTCACAATAATCCTTCAAGTTTCTAGCCTTATAAACTAGGCCAAACACTAGTCAATTTAAGCAGCCGTGTTAGCTAACGCTAGTTGCTAATAACGTCTTAAACTAAAGGTTATAGATTATATTTTGCTTCTTTAATAGCATTATAATAGGGTATATCGTGATAGCGAGAAGAGGGAAGGAAGGCGCTATCTAAGAGCGTAAAAGGGAAAGACGTAATACGAAAGGCCCAAGAAAGTATAAAAGCTATATAAGTCTACTAAAGCACAAATTAGTTATTCTTCTAAGCAGCGCCCCCTATTCTCGGCTACCACAACTTGTAATCCTTCTATTAACAAGGACCACAACTTGTAATATTTCTCCGCATCTTTGCAGTTATTACAACTTGTAATCCTTCTATTAACAAGGGCTATAACTTGTGATATTCTCCACATTCTTATAAGGATTACAACTTGTGATATTCTCCACATCTTTGCAAGGACTACAACTTGTAATCCCTTTATAACAAGATTACAACTTGTAGCTATAGTCTAATAAAATCACATTTACCGATTAGCCTAAGCTTAGCTTATTATAACTTTATACTAAGCAAAACATTTATAAAATAAGAATATTATATAGCACATTACTATAAGACGCGTTACTTTACGCTTTATTCAAATAATAAAAATACAAATAGAGTTTGCTATCCTTTAAATATGCACCTTCTAAAAAGGTATTGCACTAAAACGTTTTATATAAGATAACTAGACATATTAATACTATTATATAGCAAATCGATGCCCTATAAACATTTCTTCTAACATTGTCTTGCAAATATATACCTCTTTGCATTGTCCAATTAAGGGCACTACTCGGAGAAAAGTCAATTGTTTAAAACTAGGTTCTTGCTTACAAGCTATAAAAGACATTAATAAAACTTTTATAACACTTTACTTTAATGTATTATCATTTCTCCCGCGTTATTTATATAATAAACTAAAGCTATTATAATTATCTAAGGGCGTGTATTATATCTTACTTATAAGTCGCTAGCTGCCTCGGGGATAAGGATTTGCATACGAGCTTCGATGCTTTATAGCATTAACTTAACCAATTGGAAGCTCTAATAATAGAGATGGTACCACATAGAGACGTTCTATTTTTGGGAATCGCAGCGCTACGAACTCTTCCCCTAACAATGTCTTGCTTCCCTTACACTACTATATAAAGAATAGGCGAAGCTATCTTAATTATCTAGGCCCCAACGCATCATGCTGCAGCCGTAGGCTGCAAGTGCATCTAAGGGAAGTCCGGCTTCCCTTATTATAACACGGAGTGATAGACGGATATATAAGAGTGCAATTCCTTTAATGTTTCTATTACCCTCTTTTTAGCATCCATTTTTCTAATTATCTTTCTAAACCTCCTTACCTAGTATATATCTTATTTATCCCGTATATAAAGCAATTAATTATTTGTCTAAAAATATCTTACTACCATCTCACAAAACGACAAAATAGCAAGATATATTAAGAATATTTCTTTACTAATTCAAATATTCTCGGACGCTTAAGCCTCGATCTTAGACTTCTTATTCTTAGGCTTTACTTGCATATTTGCCGCTCTTTAAAGGTATCTTATTATTAACTTAAACGTCTATATTCCTTTGCTATGTTTCTTTGGGTTAATAGTATTTAATTGTAAACGTATTTGCTAGTACTTGTGGGGATTACTTGAGACTTATTGCAATAAGAACCCCCTCTATTTAAATAAGACCCTATTTAACAATTAGTAGCTTTAATTGTTTATTTTTAATATTATAAGGATACATATAATATATTTATATTATAAACATCTTTTTAAAGCTTTGCTAAAAACGCTTGCTCCTCTTTTGTTACCACTAACTTAGCCTCTTTATTAAATTGCTCGAGAAATAATCCTTTAAATAGCAAAGATGCAAACAAAAAGACTTTATATTACACGCCTTAAAATAGACGCTTTCTTATATAGTATAAAGGCTATGTGCTTGTGTTCCGGCGTTAATATTAAGCTAAAGATTTTAGCAGCCGAGAAGAGGTTTTTATTTCCTGCTTTAGCAAATCTCCGCAAATTCTTAAAAAACTGCTCTTTAAGTGCTACACCGAGTATATAAAGCTTGTTTAAGGTAAAACTTGTCTCTATAAGCACTAAGATAGCAAGTAAATCAAGTTTATAGTGTCTAAAGTAAGACGCACTTTAATCGTTATTCTTAATAAGGATAAAAAAAGAGAACTACTATAAGATATTATAAAGTTCTTTCACCTAGCATCCTTATAATAGTATTCCGATTGTGATATTCCTTACCGATAAGGTTACTTGTTATACGGACCTCTTAAAACTAGAAAATCGAGTTTAAGCTCATTTATCGCTAGTTATTTTAGTTTAAATATCTATATCCTTAGCCTTCTTACCATTAACGAAGCTAACTTAAAGAGCTTATTCGACAAGCTTCCAAGTCGCTACATTATTCTTTTAAAAGACATCGATGCCGTTAGTTCGAATCGAGACACTAAAGTCGAGGACTCGCGCTAAATCACAATTAGCTCTCCCTCCCGAATAAGTAAATCTATCGGTAAAAAGGTGTCTTTATCTTATCTCTTAAACGTTATTAATAGTGTAAAGTCACAAGAAGGCCGGATCTTAATTATAACTACTAATCACATTACACGCCTCGATAAAGCACTTATACGACTTGGCCGTGTAGACAAGAAGGTCAAGCTCGGGCTTACTAATAATAAAATAACAGCTAACCTCTTTTGTCTCGTCTTTAAGCCTATAAAAGGCGACGTCGCTCTTTTAGAGGACGATGCTCTTCTAAAGGACGCTTAGCTAAAAGAGAATAGAAAAGTCTATAAAGCTGCAACAAGTTAGCGTAAAGAGGCTAAGAGAGTTAAGCGGTTAGCAAAAGAGTTTACTATTAAGGTGCTAGAGCTAAAATTTAGCCTTGCGCAAATTATCTCGTTTCTTCTAAAACACAAGAAATTACTAAAAGAAGCTATTAATAATGTGGAGCAACTTATCTCGAAGCTTATTAAAGCAAAGTTTACGCCCCCGAAGATATTTAAAGCCGCTAAGCTTAAAGATACTCGGTTAATATGCATCTAATAAAGTGTAAATAAAACTTTGCTAATAATTTATTTAAGTAAAATAAGGAATCTTTAATAACAAAAGTCTTACCCGAGATAGTTTAAACCTCTTTGCCCTTTGCATTACCGAGTAGCCTAAATTTATCACTCTCTAAGTGCTTTACCTTAAACGATAGCTAAGAGTTGGCTAAAGCTGTTATAGAAATAGATATAGCCTCTAGTTATGCCCCGAATTGCACTTGCTCTTATATACCCCCCAAGGATGCTTTAAAGGCGACCTTAATTGAGCCTTATTTGCAAACTCCCGGTCTTGCATTTCCGGCAAACTAGCTATTAGCACAGGTTATAATTACTAAGTACGTCGAATAATTCTTAGAAATCCTCAAGTCTCTTAATACTTAGCAGGGGCCCCCTCCTCCTCCTCCTCCTCCTCCTCCTCCTCCTCCTCCTCTTACTA
>Ga0302221_10002379_pt1 | contig 11716 bp, 19 predicted proteins | sample II_Palsa_E2_1_FD_193517 | JGI IMG/M metagenome (GOLD analysis project Ga0302221, IMG submission 193517) | Peat permafrost microbial communities from Stordalen Mire near Abisko, Sweden - II_Palsa_E2_1 | ecosystem: Environmental > Terrestrial > Soil > Palsa > Peat permafrost | place: Sweden...
GCCGACTTGTCGTGGAAAAGCTGACTGTTAGGCTATCATTTGGGAGGTTGGTTATTACCGAGACTAATTCATCATTTCATCACCTCTCTCGCAATGTATAAGAGGTATAGGAAGGCATCTGACTTCCGCATTTAATTCATCAACAAGCACAATGCAGTCCTTCTCTCTTATCTTACTGGCTTTGGCCAGGATTAGTTCTGCCAGAAGTGTATCAGGCGGGGAATATCGACGAAATATTCTCAATGCCACTGCCATGGCTAACAGCTCGTACTACCCGCCGATACCAGTGAATAAAAACTCCGCAGACTTTGTTCCTGACGTGACGTGAGTCCCTCTTTATATTCCTGTGATTTTTGCTGATGACAATGAAGAGGCATACCACTGCTGTCCAAGAACGAGAGCATTCAGCCTTGGAACGGCGTCCATCATGGCCCGACTGCGCATACAAATGCCTTGCGTGCCGCAGCAAGCTGCAGTGGGCCAGTAGCCACGAATCCTGGCACTTTTTGGTATGAACAGATTACGCATAACGGGATTTCGCCCTTCATTAATGATGGAGCATCATGGCCAGTCTTTCGAGACGTAAAGACGACTTACGGTGCTGCTGGAGATGGAGTAACTGATGATGCAGATCACATACAAAATGCTATTCTCGGTAAGACTTCTTCTTTTAGTGAGATTTCAATACTAATAATATCAGCTGGAATCGACGGGATCACTCGAGATCAGAACAAACTCGGAACGACCGGGCAGCCTGCCGTGGTCTATCTACCAAGTGGCGTCTACAGCATCTCAAAACCACTGCAACTCTATGTTGGTACCGTGCTGATGGGTGATCCACTAAGCCCTCCTACCATCAAGGCTGCACCAGGCTTCAATGGAAACACCCTGATCTATGGCAAGGACCCAAACCAGGGATCAACCATCAACTTCTACATCGGAGTCAAAAACTTAGTGTTCGATTCGACCAATATTGACAAGGATACTACCTTTACTATCATTGATTGGAGCGTCAGCCAGGCGACCCAACTCACCAACTGTGTCTTCAACATGCCGAGTTTTTCAAGTGGCCATACTGGGATCGCTATGCCTGAAGGTGGAAGTGGAACTTACCTTGGTGATCTCCAAATTAATGGCGGTGCTGTTGGAATTGACATGTCGAACCAGCAATACATGATCAAGGGTGTCGCCTTTAAGTTTTCCACCACAGGCATCAAGTTATCCCACTGCTTTGATTGCATTATTCAGGACTGTACCTTCCAAGACCACAGTATTGCTATCGACATGAGTTCAAATTCTGTTGGCTCCTTAGTCGTATTGGACTCGTCGGCTCAGGATGTCGGGACTTTCGTTGAAACTGTTGTCACAGGCAATGGAGGTTCATCCTTGATTCTGGAGAATGTGCAAAACAATGGCATTGGATCTGCTCAAACAGTCATGGCAAGTGGAAATTCGAACCCAATATTGTCTGGAAATGTTGCAGATACTTGGGTCATGGGGAATACAGTAAGTAATCTCAAGTTCTATCCAGTTTTCTAGCTCACAATATCAGTACACACCAGGTGGATCTCCCTTCGGAAATTACGCTGGAGGGTCAACTTTCACCACTCCTCGCTCCTCGAATCTCCTTTCAAACGGCAAATACTTTACCATAGCTCCCCCAACCTACCAACAATACGCTGTGGACCAATTCATTAACATAAAATCCGTCTCCGGCTTTCCGGTCTTCGGCGACGGCGTCACAGACGACACAGCCAATATCAACTCCATCCTCTCCACGTACGCAAACTGCAAGATTATTTTCTTCCCACAAGGAACGTACTTAGTCACCAACACGATCTTCGTTCCTGCCGGCTCTCGCATCGTGGGTGAAGCATGGTCCGCTATCTCCGCCGTAGGAGGCAACTTTTACAACCCCACAAGCCCAGTCCCTATGGTTCGGGTAGGAAATGCAGGAGATGTGGGCGTAGCCCAGATCTCGGACATGCTCTTTACAGTAGCCGATGTGCTACAAGGTTGTATACTCGTGCGTCCTCCGCTTTTCCTCCATTCTTCCCCAACCAAACTAACACATCACAGCTTGAAATCAACATAGCAGCATCCAATCCTGGCGACGTGGCCCTCTGGAACTCGCACTTCCGCGTGGGCGGCGCTGCAGGCTCAAAAGTGCAAACAAACTGCGCCGGTGCCCCCTCATCCTGCAAAGCAGCCTTCGGTCTCCTACACCTGACCTCCACCTCCTCCGCTTACATCGAAGACATGTGGGGTTGGACCGCCGACCACGACCTCGACAGCGGCAACGGGCAAAACATAGCCGTTGGTCGCGGCGCCCTCATCGAATCCTCATCCGCCTCCAACGGCGGACGAGGAACATGGTTAGTCGGCACAGCATTCGAGCACAACACTCTGTATCAGTATAACTTCCACAACGCAAAGGATGTTTATGCTGGTATGCAGCAGTCCGAGACCCCTTACTGGCAAGGCCCTGGCTTGTCGACTGGCGATACGCTGGATCCTGCGCCGTGGGATCCGGCGCTCGTTACGCCGTATGGAGATCCGGATTATTCGAATTGTGGCGGTGGGGATGCGCAGTGTCGGATGGCGTGGTTTGAGTATATTGACTCGTCGACGAACTTGTTCTTGTATGCGAGTGGGTTCTGGACGTTCTTTAACGGGAACGATTTGACGAACTGCAATAATAATGCGGCGTGTCAGACGAATGCGATTGATATCCAGAGCAGCAGTGGGATTCACATGTACGGGATAAATACGAAGAGTAATTTGAATATGGTGACGGGAGATAATGGGTTGTTGGTTACGATGAATAATAACCCTGGGGGGTGGGGCGGCGTTGTTGCTGCTATGTTGGCTGAGGAATAGATAACATTAGATATTGGGTATAATCCAGAATTCCTTTCTCCATTATATATCACAAACTCTGTTTTCCGTACTCAAACCGGCCCCAGGGCCACCTGACCTAGAACTCCAAACCATAATCAAGACTTCATAGCAACATCAACCCAGCCAAAGCAAAAACTCCCACCATCCATCTCACAGCTGGCTGCCTCCCCAGCTCACCCCAGCTCTTCACAGCACCACAACAAGTCCTGTTGTAAACGACTCCATTCGCCTTCGCCGCTACCTCAAACACACTCCCATTTCCCACATCATAAAAATCAACATCTAAAAACTTGGGCGGAAAGCCCCAATCCGCAATACACGCCTCCACTCCGGCCCCTAAACTCCCATTCCCCGTAACATTATTGGTCACAGGCAACAAAGGAATATAAGGTACTAGGATAGCATTCCCAAGGAGGTCGATCTCGTAGTTCAAGTTGTGGTTCGTCATGTACATCCTATCTTTTGCTTGTGCAGTGGAGAGATTTGGGGGCCGTTGAACCGTACAGGGAAAGTTGCGATCTGTTTGATCGAAGGGCGTTTCCCAGAGCTGACTGAATTCATCCAAGATCCAGGGAACGGCGGTTTGGTTGGCGTTGTAGTCCATGAAGATAACAACACGCTTCCCGGTCAGGATCATGGTTTCTAGCGTCGGCCAGTCACCGAGAGACATCGGGATTTTGGGTGGAGTGTAGGTGTATTTTGTGATGCCTGTTGATTCAATGAATGGCACATAGCTGGCTACAGGTTGGTAGTCGCCATTTTCGAGAATTAGAGTGACCACGTCGTAGGGGTGGGTCGAGACCCATTCGTAGACCTCGGTCAGCCAGACAGTGATCGGGCCAGCATCAAGAAGGGAACATGTTGTGTGACAAAAATGAGGAGTTCCGTTCACGAAATGCATTTGTGCCTGCAGGAGTCGGATCCCATCGTTCAGTTGTGTGGTCACGGGCCAGTGCTGGTTCGAGGCTACGTTATTGGGGATGTCAAATGGAGAGTTGTGGGCTGAAACCTCTGTGATATTGCTGTATTGGCGGGAACAAAACTCCGGATAGTTATTACACGGTGTTTTGTTCGTTGGTTGAGGTGAGGGCGTAACTTCAGAATTTGTCGCGGTCGGCGAACCTTGGAGGATGATTTGAGAGGATACCGAGATGTAAGACGTTACATTTCCCGTTCCCAGGATGGTGGCTCCATCGGATATTGAGCCCAGAACCCCCGTCGTAGACACTGTGATAGTTGAAGAATAAGATTCATAGCTTCCTGTAGGAGATGTAGCTTCGGAAGACCCAGTAATCGAACCCGTAAGTGATGATCCTGAGAGCAGAATTTGGCTGTCGCTGGACTGTGCGCGCGTCGCAGTGATGAACAAGTAAACAAAAGATAGCAGGCGTGGGGGTAACATGATCATGATTATCGCTTCAATATATCGTCAAACTTTAGACATTAAATGACATATGGACGGAAGCGCATTGAGATGACAACAGCAAAAGATGAAAATGTTTTGACAAAGATAACTCGAGATGTGAAAAGATCTCAAATGCGTAAGGCTCCTTGTGGCTTGATGAGGCAGCGCCAGCATGACTTGGCGGCAGCTGCTGAAAAGTCTCAGCCAGCCTCTGAGAGTTCTGAGACAAGTGTGAGAGCCCTAAGGAAAGTTCCTAACCACTGGCACACGCGTCCGGTATCTCACACCGCACAGGCAAATCAGAGGCCCAGGAAGAACGGCTCCGGTGAGTCCAGTCGCTGCAAGATGATCTTGCCAGTGGTGTGATAAGTGGGGATGACCATCACCTGCAAGATAGCGGGGGGCCTTCTCCAATCCCGCCAACCTGAATGCAGGTCACTAGGATCCAGCACACGGCTGAAAAGCCACCACAAAAGCAATGGTGCGTGGCATGGCTCAAAGGCCCTGTAAGGATCAGCTCCCGGAGCATATAAACATGGGGCCTGCAGCTGCGGATCATGGGAGCTTATTTTCGTCCAGTTTTCAACGACACTTGATATGGCAATAAAGGATTTCGAGTTCCTGCGATTCCGGAGGAAAGCTAGAGCTCAAAATGGAGGCGGAGAGCAGGCTGTCAGTTCGGTAGAAGGGAGGGAGAAGGTTGTGCAGGAAGAAGGCGCGGCTGCAGTCGCGAATGTTGAGGTCGACCTCATACTATTCTTTGAACGAAAACAATGGCGACTCATCAGGATCTCGAGTTTTCTATACGTGCTTTCATGCATATTCCTGCTCCTTGTAAGTGCTCTTCAGTAAAATCTATGGTTTACTAATCCTATCAATAGGTAGAAATTGGAAATACACACAACAAGCCAGTCCTGCGAGATAGCTATTTCTTGAAAATCGACGTATCGGACATCCTCCCCTCAACCTCCCCCTCCGACGCAATACTCGTGAACTCTATTGCGCGAAGTCTCGGTATCCACGATTTCTATCAAGTCGGGTTGTGGAACTTTTGTGAAGGATACAATGATGAGTACGTTCCCCTCCATTCAGCACACCACCCAATAACTAACACTTCTGGAAAACAGGGGCATTACCGATTGCTCCAAACCCAAAAATCTCTGGTGGTTTAATCCCGTAGCAATTATACTCGGCGAGTAAGAAGATCGTCCCTCCCAACACGATGACTTGTAACTTAACCCCATCAGACTCCTCTACGGCGCAACTATCGCCCTCCCCTCCAAAATAACCACAATCCTAACCTTAATCCGCATCGTCTCCAACCTGATGTTCTCCTTCTTCCTCCTCAGCATCCTAACCTCCTTCCTCTTAATCTTCCTCTCGCCCCTGGTCCTCCTCTCACGCTGGTATTCCTACCACTTCGTAACCTTCGCCTTCATCTCCGGCCTCCTGACATTCTGCGGCGCAACCACAGCGACCGCCATGTACGTCACGTTCCAGAAAGTCATCACGAGTCAGAAGGAGTTGAATATCGGGGCGGCCCTGGGGGTTAGGATGTTTGTGTTTATGTGGTTGGGGACGGTGTTTAGTATCGCGGGGTGGGCGGTACATCTCCATTTGGCAATTGTGAGTCGGAGGAAACATCATGCTACGAGGAAGGAGAGGAGGGAGAGGAAGAGGGAGGAAGAAGGGAAGCCGGCGAGGAGGTGTCCGCAGTTTTCTTTGCCGGCGTTTTTGAGGAGGAGGCGGGAGGCGAGACGAGGGGAGGAAGTCAATGTTGTTGTTGAGGAGTAAGGAATATTAGATATTTGCGGTATGCAAGTTTGAATCATGAACTAATTTCTGCTACGGTACATGAAATTTGCTTACTTTTCCAAGCGAGTGTTGATAGTTGCGTGCATGCCTGCCAGATGGAGCAGGTTGAGAACGTCCCAGTCTCATAACTATACAGTGTACCTTCAACTTCCCCTTCCTCGCAGACTTAGTGGCTTTCATAAGACCCGGACGCGGCGGTGACGATGGATCACTGTCGGATTTACATATCTGCAGGTGGACTGACTTAGAAAGACCAAAATCGAGACCGCGTGTGGTCACCAGTTTTCAGACTGAGCAGAGATGTCTAATTTAACAGGATGTGCCTCTATTGCCCCCACCGCAGAGCACTTATCAAGGTAGACCGCAATTCATGCACTGCCTTCAAAGACTGCTCTAGAGTTCCGGCTCCAGAGCATCAACGCCATGATCAACCCCCTTCCTCCTAGATATATGTACTAGGGAAGTCGCCCTGATCTTCCGCCTAACGAGCCTACCTACCATAAGTCTGTGGATTATAGGCCTTAAGCGAGCGCGCACAACCATCGAAAAACAACACCCACTATGGATTCCCCAGCCACACCACCTATGCTAAACCACCTCCCTGGTGACGAAATCCATACGGAAGACAAGCAGGCGATACGCCAATTGTATAAGCAAGCTTATTTTATGCCCGCACACCTCTCAGCCTTTTATAACGTCGGCGAATCAACGATAAATCGGGTATTGCGTTACGATCAAACCACCCGCGAGAGACCCACCCGTACCGGTCGACCTTATTTACTCAACGACGCGCAGGTCAATTGGATAATTGAGTGGCTGAGCGAGACATATAGACAAAGGACTTTGAATTGGGTCAAGTTGCACGACGAATTAGAGCTTAAATGCTCTATTAAAACCCTGGTTTCTCGGCTAAAGCAGCAGGGTTATTTTCGTTGCGTCGCTTGTCAAAAACCTTACCTTACTCCCGATCAAGTTCACGCTCGATTCCTTTGGGCAATCGCACATATATTCTGGCATATGGAGTGGAGGAAGGTGCTTTGGTCGGACGAGGTCATATTTTTGGTTGGAGGAAGAACTATAAAGGAGATGGTGACGAGAAAGAGAGGGGAAAGGACTTGTCCTACCTGTATCCAGCATTAATTTTATCGCGGCCACACAATACCAGTTAATGCTTGGGGCGTAATTGGATATGGATACAAGAGTCCTTTACTATTTCTCCAGGGATCTGGCAAGTCAGGAGCCTTTACTCAAGCTGATTATTTGGAGCAGGTTCTGGCGCTCCATATCCAAGGTTTTATAAATGACTTTGCGACGATTACCCACACCCTCAGCCCTGTAGTAGAACCCCTGTTTATGGAAGACGGAAACTCAGCTCACGGCCATAAATCCACACGAAATTGCTATGCAAGGTGGAGAATAGCTCATGGAATCATTCTTATGCCCCACCCTTCAACCTCACCTGATATGAATTTAATTGAGAAGTGCTGGCGTTGGATTAAGCAAAGGTTATACCGCCGGCAGCACCAACCGACAAACGAAGAAGAGATGCAAGCTGCTGTGCGAGAGGAATGGGACGCAATACCACAAGAATGGATTAATAGCTTAATAGACAAGCAGGAGAAGTGGGTACATGTACTTATGGAGTGATTTGGGTGGGCGACGCCTAATTAAATGCTGCAATTGTTCATGATTTTGATGTTCTTGATTCTCGCTTAAGGCCTATAATCCACAGACTTATGGTAGGTAGGCTCGTAAGTGCTCTTGTACTCTAGCCATGGATCGTCAATGAGCTCCTTGGCTGTTGCCCTGCCTTCTGGCAACCATTGAAGCATTTTCCTAACAAAATCAAGGAACAGCAGTTTATCTTCCCCTTCGAGAGAAAGGATAGTGTCCTCTAACCTGACATCGGTCGGAATAAGATCCTTGCGCATGAACTCACCATCAGGGTAGAAGAAAGGCCCTCCGAAAAACTCACGAGCCGTCTGAGAAAGCCTGCCTTCTGAGTTTGAGACAGCATGGCTCCATTTGACCTTGTGCCGGCTCATTTCTCGATCAAAAAGTTCTTTTGGTGGAGGGCCTAGTAAAACAATCATCTCCCCAAGATGTGCTCCAACATCGTAGTTTCCTTGGCTATCACAAAGATGTGTAAATAAATCCCTGTCCTCCATCATATTCCAAATCTGCCAAACATCGTATAAGCCAAACCCTGGAGAAATGATAGAAGTGAAAGTATACCAGTACGCCTAGGTTCCAAATATCTGCTTTATACCTCCAGAATGTGCCTAAGAGAACTTCTGGGGCACGGTAAACAGGCACCTGAATAGGGTGCATTAGAGGCTGGGAATGGCCTCCCGATTGTGCCAAACCAAAATCCACTATCTTGGGTACCAACCCAAATGACCTGAGTGGTCCGAAATCATTGTGTGAGAGATAGATCGATCGGCGGTCCTTGATCTTTCGAGGCATAGGATTTTCAGCTTGTTGTTCCCAAAATTCTTCAAGCACAGATGGGTTCTCGAATGTCAGTAAGATGTTGTCCTCTTTCAGATTTATGATAGATTAAGCTTAGCCTCTATTGGCATCGAGCGGAACCTCAAACTCGCCTGTGTGGATGACCTGACACTCAGAATGAAGATAATCGAGTCCCTGGAGGATAAACTTCAAGTATAGCTTGAGCAGTACTAGTGGTATTTTGCGGTCAACCCAGCGCCGTTTGTATATCCAGAGAGGTTCTCTCATAGGTTCATAGACTAGACATAAGTGAGACCCCTCCTCCCCTGGAACTTCGAAACTGTCGAGCATTTTCCTCACAAATTTGCAGCCCTCGTGTGATGGATTTTTCTCGAGATATGAGGTTAGAATCCGCTCGTGTCTTGCTGTCTCCTCATCGGCCGGATTAGAGGCGCTAACCTTTCACAGTCACGCACCTCCATCTGTGAACACGTAAGAATGCGTATCTAACCGGGCTAGCACATACTCTTGAGTGTCATGAGCCAACCATACCGTGGAAGTAGAGCCAAATCCAACCTTCACCAGAATCTTATATCTGTTGTTGGGGAGATCGCCTGGATTCACTGGTAAAAAATACTTTGGATCATAGAACGGAACCGTTTCCTCCTCTATCGGAATATCAGATGGGAGGATCGTTGGTGGTGGGCCTGGTGGCCGACTTGCGAACATGGCGAACCCTCTTAAAGTAGCCGGCCGTCGAAAGAGTGGAAGAGTACGAGGAAACAAGAGTTTGGGTATTGACATGATGAGGACGAGTGAGTTCCGGGTCAAGTGCCCGTCCGGGCCGTCCCGAATGCAGCTCAAGCTTTTACGGAGACCGTAACAGACCCTTGTGCGAACTGAACAGAGGTCGAATAGGACGTCACAGGCTTACCACTGCAGATTTCGAGGTCCCAATCTCAGATCATTGGTCATTTCAAGGAATGACTTGTTATTGGTTGCTTAGATGTTGGTTTTTATTCAGCCTCCAGCACCCTCGCTTACAGTACCTAGAACTACCTAGATATGGAGGGGTTCACTTGCCAACCATCCAAACACCGTGGTCCCCCTAAAAAGGCGTGTATTCTCGGCCTAGCGGTTTTCATGCGTTTCACGCCATCTGAATTTTGGATCCTTGAACGTTTTCCAGATTTTGCTGTAAAACGTGACTAACGGGCCTGTGCAAGCCTAGCAGCTAATCAGAGCAGCACCTGTATCATCTACACGGTTACCTCAAGGATTATTTTTCTTGCGGGATAAGTGTATATTTCAACGGCCCAAAATGACTAAAATTCGAACTTGGCTCTGAAAAGACCCCAGAATGAAGAAACAGTCTTGATCTTCGTGACCTTCGCCCTCATATTTAGTTGTTGTGGAAATTTAAGTAGTTTCTGGCTTCTTGTGAAGAGCACATGGTCCACAAGTAAGGATCGCGAGTCAGGACGTCGGATCAGGGCTCAGGGAATAAGGCGCGGGAATATAGGTCACGGGCCGCTGTCGTGTAACCTGCGAGTATAAAGCATATGCCCGGCGCAGGTTATAGAGGGTTATCGATTAGTTTTTTAGTTATTTTGAATTAAGAGCTTGAGCTTAGATACTCGTGTATTACTTTATTAATTATATCTTTTATATTTTAATTAATTTAATCTTTAAAAAATAATTCGATATAAAGTAATTAAATTATTATTATAATAATATTAAAAATATTAAAAACTATTAATAATATTATTAATAATATATTATCTAGTAATAATCCACTCGCTAAATAATAATATAAAAAAAAATATTAATAAAAAAATTAAAAATAATATAATATTATATTATTAAATTTAAAAAAAATAAAAAAAAATAAAAAAAACTAAAAATATTAAAAGATTAAATTTATTAACTTTAGAATATAATTAATATAAAATTATTATAATATTATTATAATATTATTATATTTAATTTATTATATATTTAAAACTAAAAAATTATTAATTTATAAAAAGAATTATTAAAAAATATTAAAAAAATATTAAAATTTTTATATAAATAATAAATATTAATAAAGTTATATATTATATATTTAGTTTTAAAAAAATAATAAAAAATATTTAAAAATATAAAAAATATTAAAAGAATATAAATAATATTAACTAAAAAAATTTATTAAATTTATAAAAAATATTATTATAAATTTTAAAAATTATAATATTTAATTAATTTTAATATATAAAGTTTTATATTTTATTTAAATAATTTAAAAAATAATTTAAAATATATTAATATAATATAAAATAATAAAAAAAAATATAAAAAAAATTAATTATTAAAGAAATTTTTTTATTAATTAAAAAAAATTAATATTTTTAATTATAAAAATTAAAAATTATTAAAGATTTTATAAAAAAAAATTTTAAAAGATTATAAAAAAAAAAAAAATCTTGATTTTTATAATAAAATATAAATTAATAATATTTTAATATTATAATAATAAATATTTATTAGTTTATTAATAACGCGTAATAATCGTTACGTAAACGTGAGAATGTTAATTGTATAAAGTAATAATTAATTCGTTGTCTTTAAAGATAAGGATATAATAACGTAATGTCGTTATACCCGAATCTTAAACTAAGCTATGCCTAATCGGGACTAGCTATATAGAATTGTCGAGGTAAGCTGCGCTGTCGTATGCGCTGTCATGTGACAGCGCACGTGACCAGCGCAATTACTATATAGTTATATAAATAATATTAATATTATATTAATAAATATATATTTATTTTAATATATATATTAATAAAAATATAAATAATAAATATTATAAAAATAAAAATAATTTCCGAAAAATATTAATATATTATTAAAATATTTTTAAAAAAAATTATAAAAATTTTATTTAATTATTATTTAATAAAATATTAAATTAATTTAAAATTTAAAATAAAATTATTTTATAGTTTTATTTATATATTATTAAAAAAAATATTTAAAGTTTTATAAAAATATTTAAAAATTAATAAAATAAAAAATTAAATATAATAATTTATTAATTTTATAAATATTTTAATTATATTTATTTTAAAGAAAAAAAAATTATATTTTTATATAAATTATTAA
>Ga0302221_10002380_pt1 | contig 11716 bp, 1 predicted proteins | sample II_Palsa_E2_1_FD_193517 | JGI IMG/M metagenome (GOLD analysis project Ga0302221, IMG submission 193517) | Peat permafrost microbial communities from Stordalen Mire near Abisko, Sweden - II_Palsa_E2_1 | ecosystem: Environmental > Terrestrial > Soil > Palsa > Peat permafrost | place: Sweden...
TGCTAAATAATCTAAAAGAGTAGCAAAGATAAGGCTAGCAAACTTTAAAGAAAGATTAAGATACCGACATAATAGCTTGCTATAAGGCTATACAAATTGCGCAAGATGAAAAGAAGGAACGCAAAAGGATTAAAAAAGAGAAAGTAGATGCAATAAGGGAGCTTTATAACATAGATTTTCGGGAGTATAATTGTCGAATAAAGGCATATAATCTTAAGATGTAAAGACGCGCTACGCAAGCTAAAGATAAGTTAAACCCGGTTAAAGCGGTCGTTTAAGGCAATTAGGAGGCGTTTCTTGAAGCTATAACTATAAACAAGCAAACTAATACTTGCGCGGAGAGCATAAAATTGTCGCAATTACGCTCTTATCCTTAAAAGCCCCGCTATACGAGAATTGTAAAAAGCATTGCCCGAGACTAAAAAGTTAGTAATAGTAACCGATTTAAACGACCCGCGTCGACACTTGCTAAAGCTCTAGTAAATAAGGAGAGAGAATAACGAGAGGTACCCGCGACGAAGCGAGCAAGTCGAAGAATCGCTTATAAACTAGTTTAATATAGCATATTTGCAAAGCTAAGTCGTTTGATATGTAAGCAAAACTTTATAGCCCCTTGTAACTACGCATTACTTAAGAAGTTAACATTAGTCGAGGCTATAAAGCTTTAAGGGTAAGCACACCGTTTAAGACTTAAGAAGCAAAAGTAGCTTAAAGGCTAAATATACGTGTTTAGCGGGTAAAGTATAAAGGAGATAAAGCAATAGCTGTTCTTGTTTTAACAATTGCGTTAATGTAATATAAAGAAGGAGTTTTAATTTCTTAGTCGTTTCCTTGTATCTCTTTTATGTTTATCTCGTTGCTCTTATACTTTGTAATGTGGTCTTAGATATCTAAAATATATATCTTCCGATTCTAGTAAGCTTATTCGGCGGTTTCTTTACTTGCCAAGTTCTTTTAGCGTCTACTTAGAAATATCTTAAGCTCCTTGCTCCTTAATTAATTGTGCTTTTTGCTAGATATATAAAGAAGATGCTAATAAGGTATATCCCCTTTTATCCTTTTACTAATCGATTACTTACTATGCTTACCTTTATGCTTCGATTTATAGCTCGAGCAACTCTTTATAGCAAAATAAACTCTATAACGATATAACCCTATCAATTATTATACAAATACTTGCTATAAACGATATATGCCCTCTGCCTTCTGCTAAATTTTAAGAGTATAGTCGAGATAAGTTTATAATGCTAAGCGGAATTTAGGGGAAATAGATTAGCTATAATCGAGATAACGCTCTTGTTTAACAACGGACTTAAGTATTAAGATTCGTTAGACTTAGCCTTACTAATACTGTATTAAAGAGATCCCCTCCCTTTATCCATCTTAAACTTATAAATAATCTATTTAAGCGTTAATTAAAAGGATATCATTCTTAATATCTAACGTGCTAAAGCTATATAAAGACAATTTGAGGCACTTATTAAGTAGTGATAGACAGCAAGCCCCTCCTTGCCGCTATAGCTAGCTGCGACAATGGCACATCGTGAAGCTAAACGGCAAGCTTAACCGAATTTGGTTAGCGCAAAGTGAAGAAGAATAAGCCCTGTATTAAAATTTAACGTTAAATCAATTTAATCGTTAAATCAAATCTACAACAGTCTTCATTTGCAATTACCCGAGGAGGGCTAAGGCTTAGCTCATATTAGTACTGCATACTAGCCAACCCTCATATTTCACAGCTTTCTTTTGCTAATACTCGAACGGCTGTTACTATAGTAGATCCCTCGAGACGAAGAACCGAATATTAACATCGCTATAACTTATCCTCCTTGCTGCCTCGAAATACATATAAAGGCGCTAAAAAGGAGGAAATGGGGATTAGCTGCAAGGTTCTTTGGACTTGGCGCGAAGTCTTGCTAATACTTGGGCTTTAAGTCTTAAAGCACTCTTTAAATCTTCTCCCGCATTATTTAAACTATAATATCTCTTTTAAGGTGGATTATAGCTATAATAGAAGAATTCCTTATAATTAGCGAGATGCTTTTAATTTGCTAGGAAGTCTTTATATTTCTTAAGCTTTATTACTATTATAATGTCGTTTACGAAACAATAAATAACCTAATTACGCAATTCCTTAAACTTCTTCTTTAAGTCTTTTATAAGAATATAATTAATGCTTATCTAGCGGCTAGTTTTAGAACTTTCGAAGCGTACTTTATACTTTGCATATCTTATAACATTTAATCTCGTTATAACTATTTTCTCTTCGACTTGTAAGAGACTAGTATTAATATGCGCTTCTTGCTATATAAGTTCCTTAAGATCTTAGCTACTTAAGGCTTTTGCCTCGGCTATTATAGCTTAAATCTCCTTCTAGTCGGCCTCGAGTTTCTTCTTCTTTTTCTTTAGCTATATTAGACGGTTTGTCTTAAATAGTTATGCCTTTAATAACCTTATACGCTTGTTATTATTATTAATATTAAGCTTTAAGCTTATTAACTCTATTTCTCTCTCTTTAATAAATTATTGCGCTACCTCTAAGTCTTCTTTTAAGCTTATTACTCGACTCTTAAAAGCTTTTAGCCTCTTTTTAGCGTCGGCTTTTACTAATTTTAACTCTTTAATATACGAGCTTAATAGTTGCTTTAAGTCTTTTAAGTCTTATCTCGTCTTTTCTAGTTCCTCTTACGCGTTACTTGTAGCTTATAATACTATTCTTAAATTATTTAATTTTGCTTTTAAGCTATAAACTCGTTTTACTTTTTTTTGTAAGATTTTAGCGTTTGCTTTAACTATTATTAACTTTATTATAAGCTTTGCAATAGCTGCCTTCCCTTACTAGAATAATGCTTTATTCTTTGCTTTAGCTATATCTAATTCTCCTTTAAGGACGCTTGTAAGCTTTATATCTCTTTGCATAGCGTCGCGCGCTATCTTTAAGCTTTCTTTAAAGTCCTTAGTAGCTACTTATTCTTGCTATAATTGCTTTATTACCTTTGTAAGCTCCCCCTCGAGCCTTTTAACCTGTTCCGCTTTTTGCTATTAGCTCTTGGCGGCTGCCCTTATTATGTCTAGTTTTGCTTAGAGGTTATAGATAGCCCGACTTTCTTATTTTAAGACTTTTACTCGTTTACTCACGATTGCAAGCATTTGCTTAAGATCCGGAGTCCTTATTTTAACTTTAGCGCCTATTTTATTTGCAATAGCGAGCTGCTTGCCCGGGACTAGCTTTTATTACTCGAGAATCTTCACGCGAGCATTTTTATTATACGCTAAGTTATTTTGGCTATAAAGAGCAATAAACTTAGCAATCGACTTTTTTAAGTCTTTAATCTTATTAAATTGCGCCTTTGCCGAAAAAAGATCTTTAAATTGAAGTTTATCCAAATAAATCGTCTCGCAATTACTATCTTTATAATTCGGCTTAAGCTAAAGTCGTCTTAAGAAGGCTATACTTATCTTCTTTACTCTTTTTTTAGTCTCTTTAATCTTTGCAAGTATTATATTTAAAGTCTTGCCCTTAATAGTAGCCACTTCCTTAAAATTCCTTAAGTCTTCGGTTTACTATTAATTAGCAAGCTTTAATTCGACAACTCTTTCTTAGAAGCTTTAAGATATTGCTCCGGCGTTAATATCTTTTAGCCTTTATAAGTCACCCCTCTTTTATTAAGCAATTCTCGACTATAATGCTTTTAATTTTGTCGTTGCTTGTTATAAATGTATAATAAGCTACTATTGCAATAACTTTATTGCTAATGCTTGCTTATTACTTTTAGACTTATACTCCGAGATTTTACGCTCGAATTTTGCAATTATTAAGCGATATTTCTTTAATTCGTTTATTATCCCTTGTTAATCTTAGTGCTACTTTACAAGTATAATTTGCATTTTGCAAGCAAATTTGTGATTTGCAATTGTCTTTTTAAAAGTCTTTATCGTTTACTAACTTTAACGAAGCTTTTTAGCTAATTTTAAATGTTATCGCGACTCTTCTCGTGTGCAATTTCTCTTTATAGTCTTAAGTTTATTAATTCTCTTTTAGTAATATTAAATTTGCGCGAGTTGCCCTGCTAAACTCTCTCGAGCCTCGGATAGCCTTATCTTATTATGCATATTCTCTTCCTATTATGCAGCTAATCGCTTCTCGGCATCCTTTAGCTATAGCGTAATTGTAGCTTGCATAGCCTCGTGTATTGCATTTTAAGCTGCGTTTTAGGCTATAGTTTAAGCTGCGCTATTCTAGAGTGCGCAAATGCGTTTGCGAGCTTAATTAAGGCTATTATTTTGCTCCGGCGCATGCTAAATGTGTCTATTAATAGTCTTTAAGTTTACATTACGCTAAAGCGATAAGTTAGCAAGAAGGGCTAAAATTTGAAAGAAGAATTGTAAGATGCTACGCTTAACAAACAAGTTAGTTATATACCTTTTATTAGGAGGTGCTTAGCAAATGTTATAAAAGAAGAAGTAAGGGTTATACTCCTTAAGTGCTCTTTTATATAGCTACTTGTATTATTACTTCTTTGTTACGTTTAAGATATTTATAGTCTACTATAGCAATACTCCTCGACATAGCTATTGCTACGTTACTTGTATTTAATAAAGTAATTTGTAATATAACTAAGTTTTAGCTTAAAAGTCGTATTTAAATCTATTTAATAGTTTAGCTTTTAAGAGCATATCTTAAATGTTTATATAGTTTAAGTCCTCTTTAAGCAAAAGATTAATCGCCTTTAATTTAAACTTAAAAGCTTTAGCAATCGCAGCAAACCCTTATTACTATTTTAGGTTTAGCTTAATGCAAGAAACCTTGTATTTGCTATTAGTCTTTAGGATAAGATTTATAAGGCAAGGATAATTGCGTATCGAGAACATTTAAAGCTATATATATGCTATTTAAAATTAACTTTCTTCCTTTATAAGGATATTAATTGCTTCCGTCTATTTATTAGCATATTTTAGCATTACACGGTTCGTTAAAGAACCACGCTACATATGCTATAATGCCTCTTTAGTTTAATATCTTGTAGGATTAATAAGGACTTTTATAGCGACGTGACTATCTTTAAAGTATAATATATCGGCTAAGAAAGTTATAATAGAAGTAATTATTCTGTTAATAGCTAAAACGTTCTATTAAAGCCGCGTTTTAGTAGCGCCTTTACTCACTTGATAAAAGATTGTCTTATCTTAAAATCTATGCACAGTATCTTCTTTATTTGCAAATAATATTATTAAAGCCCTTACTTTAATTAGTTTTACTATTATTAAGTCTATCTTCTTTGCAAGCTTTAAGTCGCTGCTAATAATAAACATTTACGTCCTTTTTATGCTATCGAGGTAATATATAAGTTCTTATTACTATTAGTTAATGCTTTTTAAGGCAAGGCTAATATGCTTTACATTATCGCATTTAAGGCAATTAATACGCTTTAAAGTTCCCTTGTAAAAAGAATCTTATAACTTTATAAAGGGTTGTAACGCAGCAAGCGCGGTATATAAGGCTAGCCGTTTCTTAATCGCCTTTAAGTTAACCTTTACTTGTTTTAAGCAAAACCCCTTTCTTTATAACGCATTAGTCTCGAGAAAGCAGAAGATAGTCTTATTATTATAAAGGATAAACTCGATATTCCGGTTTTGCTCCTTTACGTCGAACTAACAATTTAAATCATTTACGTTATTAGCTTGTTATAATTATATCCGAATCCGCATAAATACCTTTATTAAGGAGATTAATAGCTTATTACATATTATAAGGATAAATATGTTATCTTACGGCTTTTAGTCTATATTAGCCGTAAGTGTGCATTAGCATAGCGCCTTAAGGAAGCTTAAGGCGTCGGAGGTTCTTAGTATCTTGCAAATCTTCGATAATTACTTTAAATAGACTTAGCGCTTAAGCGAGAACGGATAAGGATATTTTAGCTTATATACAATTTTGTTAAATGTTTAAAAAGCATCCTTAATCTTTAAACTCGTCGAGCTAAAAGTTTATCTTTTTAGATTAAAGCAAAATAAATAACTGCCTTAAAGGCGGCTTATACTTTAGACTCTCTAATCTTATTAAAGCTACACTTAATCGAGCCCTTTTAGCGAGATAGTCTAAGGACTTTGCGTTTTTTTATAAGTCTCTTATCCCGCGTAAGACGTATTAAACCGTTCGAGGTTTATCCCTTGCATATATAGCAGTTATATGCTAAGGCCTTCTTTGCTAACTAAGTGCAAATGACAAGCTAAGTGCTAACTAGATTAGATCTTAGCATTATAAAGCAGCAAGCAGTCTTTTTAGAGCATTAAACCGTAAGTATAATAAAGCATAACTCGGGAGCGGTATCTCGAAGAGTAACTAGTATATAACGCTTAAAAGGCACAAGTTAAGGCAAGAGTAGCGTACACACCCTATTAAAGATGCAACCGTCCGTTGCTACGTTAAACTCGGTTAAGCGCAAGGATTATATCAATAGCACCTTTAAATTTAGTAAGATCCGAGTAAAGCTTATAATATATAAGTTAATACTTAAAGTAATCTTAGTTAACGCGTCGAAGACTATAAGCAAATGGAATACGTTACACGCGCTTAATTATCCTAATATCGTCGGATTTGATAACGATAACTCTAGTACTAGCTACTAGTTACTAACAAAGGCTAAGCAAGATAAGACTAATCCGAAGGGGCAATGTGAACTATACGTTATAAAGCCGCCCTTATTTGTCACAGTTGCGGCCGTTGCAGCCTAGTATCTATAGTTATTACTAGATGTGCGAAGAATTTGCAAAGACGTATGTTATTTAAGAAACTACCTAGCATAGTAATACTAACATAGTACAGACGCTTCACGCTCTTGAATACCTAGCTAGGCAGAATCTCTTACGGGGTAACTTCACTGCAGAACACATACTAGTGACCGGGGAAGGGTTCAAACTTGGTGAGTCTCGGTATTTGAGCGTTTAAGAGGGATGCCAGGTTACCATGTCCCATCTTGAGGTGGCTATTGGCGCATGCGAGGATTTCGAATGCGATTTCAAGGGCGCGGGGCCGAAGGAAGCTATGAACGGTTATTTCTAGCCGAGTCCGCGGGTTCCGAATCCATGCCGTCCTTCAAGAATGAACGAAGTTAGAGGGTCGGGCTAAATTGTACATATGAGCTTTGGTTCTAGTTCTTTGGGTCTTTATGTGTCTATACGCGCCTTGTTATATAAGGTTGTCATTAATGTCCATATGTTTATGCGCTTCTTGTTGAAGCGCAGGATTTGCTGCCTTAGTGATTGAAACTGTTCCTTAGGTTGCAATATCTTAGCTTCTAGAACGTTTTAGGGCGCGCCAAAAACTATACTTTCGTAATCTGCCACGCACGCGTTAGCTATAGAGCGCCATTGGTTTGAAGATGGGAGGCCGCTTTGCAATTGTTGGATTTGTGCGATGTGCAACAAAAATATAGTCTTATTCTTAAAAGCTAGGATTTTTAGCCTTTGTACCGGGATTCGTTGTTAGCTCTTATACTAGCTTATTAGAAGCCGGCTTGGGTGGGTTTAGGGTGGCTAAAATTAGCCGCTAATTACTATTTCTTACCGCCGAGGGGGCTCAAAATGGCTCTAATGGCCCTTATCGTCTTTACTATCCCCCTCGCTAATGTCACAAATTTGCCTCTAATTTGGGTTTTGCTCTAATTCTAATACCCTAGTTTAAGCTTTATTCCTTACTTTTGGCCTCTTACTTGATTAGATTTTAGCTCGATTTTAGCGGTCTTTTGAGCTATTTTGTAATTTAATTTAGGCGCTATCTCCGGTTTTAGACCGGTAGCTATAAAATCCTCTTTCCTGGCTACTTGCGAGAAGGAGTAAACCGAGAGCTAATTACGTGCGTTAAAGCCGGAGGCTTCTCCTTGCAAAACTAGAAGAAGTTTGCAAGCCTTTATAAGGGGAATTTCCTCCGGAGCATCGCGATATGCAACAAAAATCAAAAATTAAAATATTTTTATATAAAATTTCTATAAACGATTTAAGCATCTTAAAATTATCGTTAATATAATACTTGAGTAGCGATAATTTTAGCAAATCGGGGAAAGTTTAATAAGGGACTTTGTTGCATATTGCAAAGGGCAAGAAGGGGCATGTAGCCGTTTTACCCCTTAATAAGGGAATAACGGGAGCTTATCCCTTTAAAAGCTTTCACGTGATAAGCTCCTACTTTTAGCTAAATTTAGCTTTATTAATTCTAACACCTCTAATTCGAGCTTTTTTTTTGCTTTACTTTTAGCCTCTTATCTAATTAGATTTTGCTTTACTTTAGCAATTTATCCGTCTAAGCTCTACTTTTCGCCTGATTAAGGGGGTAAAACGGCTACACGCCCCTTCTTGCCCTTTGCAATGTGCAACAAAACTTAGAGTGCTAATAAGGGAAGGCAGCAACTAATAATTAGGTTTTATAATTACTTAAGTAGCGCTAACTATTATTAGATAAGCGCTACTTAGTAGTTATGCTATTTATAATAAAGCTCGCAAGCTCGAGCACAATTTAACTCGAAAACCTCCTGTTTACTTACTCTTATTAGGCAATTAAGCGTGTATTACACAATTAAATCTTGCTAAAATTAAGCATTATAATGGGATAATCGTTATAGCCTTATTTACATTAGTTTATTAACCCCTCACATGACACGGCGCTATTTGCTAAAATAATTAACGCTTATTATAGCGCTAAGGTTATATTATATTGTAAAGATTATCAACCTCTCTTAAAAACATCGCCACTAACGCTATCCCTATAAATATTAGCTATAGTAAACACCTTATCGCCTTCTTTAAGGGATCGTTAAAGACCTTTAAACCGTCGCTATTTATCACCTTTTAAGATAGCTTTAGCTTGTCGCAAGACTATTATAGGTATTAAGACTTTAGAGGCCGCTAAGAATTCTTCTTATAATACAAGATTAGCAAAGCGCAAAGCTTTAAAGAGTGCTAATTCACTTAAATAAAAAGCAAGTTCGTCTAGTCCCTCTTAACACTAGGTTAAAACTTGTAAAGCTAAGCTTATTACTAGTTTGATAAATAATTTAGACCGACATATTAAAAGCAAGTATCCTTTAGCGATTATACTCACAAAAGTATATTATTGCTTTTTTACTAGTTGTAAATCGACTCTATTTTCACGTTTAAACAACTTTTAAAGGCATCTTAAAGGCGTTTACCGCGTTATAGTAAAGAATAATAATAACTTAATAAAATAGTAAGTAAGCTTATAAATAATATTTATCTTAGATGTGTATTTAGAATTAATTAGTAATAGTGTATAGTGCTAGGAGTTAATAATGCTTAAACCCGACTGTTATTAGCCTTCGAAAGTTAGCTAAGTTAACTATCAAATATATAAGAAGTTTAAGGGTCGCCTTTCCGATTTAAAGTACGTGTTTTCTAATCTTATCTTCTAGTGCTAACTTGTATTAAAAAGCACGTGAAACGTCACGATAAGCCTTATAGCTACACCTTCTCGGCTTGTAATAAGACCTTTAAGAGCAAGCACAATTAGAAACGCTATAAGACGACTTAGTATATCGGATAAGCAAGACTATGCGAGGAGGACCTTAAAAGAGGTTTCTAGTACGGTTTTTGCTAAAGTCTTATTAGCTTAAAAAAGGATAAAAAGCCCTAAGATAAGCGATTTGACTATATTAATAGCCACTTTATAAGATATCTTAAATTTATTAAGCGAAATATCTAAAATTAGGTTTTTATAAGCAAATAGTTGCTTAGTAAAGCTTAAATTGGCCGAGCTATTAAATATGTAAAGAGCTATTAGCTCTTTTGTAAATCACGTGCATCTTAATATTGCCTCGGAATAAACTAGCTCCATTTTTGACTTGGATTTCAAATTATGGTTTTAATAAGGATACGGCTACTCCTTAATAGTAATTACTATAAATATAATAAATAATCTTTAAGACAGGCATCTAATAAGTTTAAATTCTTTAAAAGGATAACAACTGCTTAAAGACTAGCTAATATCGCCGAGTATCGGCCTTATAATAGCTAATTTAATAAACTAAGCTAACTTGAAAATGAACTTTTGCTTAAAGACTATATTATTTCTATTATATAAAAAAACCCTATTCTTAGTATAAATAACGAGACCTAGTATTAAAAAGATATTACTTTAACTTTTACTAAAACTATAAACCTTATTATGTTATTTAAACTTTTTTATCTCTTAAGATCTGCTACATTTTAAGAGAGCTAATACTCAATCTCCTTTTCCCTTCTCTTAATTTGCTTTAAAGTATATAACTTAGTTATAAATACCTTAAGATAGTCCTTTAACTAGTCTAAGAACTTATCTTTTGCTTACTTAAATGTAATATCCGAACCTTTTAATATAATATTTAACTTGCTTTTATACTTTTAAGCTTATAAAAGAATCTTCTCTTTAAGTGCTTTAGTAAGCTCTTATTTCTTTATCTTTTAAGCTATTATATATCTTATAAGGGATATTCTGTATAATTTATAAGCTTTATAACAAATATAGCCAAACTTATATTCTTTATTAACTATGCCTAATTGCTACCATTTAAAGTTATGCTAGGGGCATAAAGGTTCCGGGTATCTATATTGCGCCTTAATAGTGTCTATTGCCCATATCTCTTTATTCTTAAGTATAACCTTATAAAGATTATAAAAGAGGGAGTTTAGTATATCAATTTTGTATTTATTTAAAAGGATACTAGAAATTCGGAGCTTCTAGTTAATTACGCTAACATTAACCTCTTTAATCTTAAAACAAAGATTTATCAAATTAATAAGTTAATATTTAAACCGGGCAAAAATATAAATTATAAAGTAAAGCTTACTAACTAAAAGCTTATTAATAAAGCTTTACAAATATATTATAGCCTTTATATACGCTATATACACTAAAGTAGCCTCGAATATGCTTTAATTGCTGCTTAAGCAAACTAGAAAGGGCTTTAAATATTGTTAAGTGTTTAACTTATTTAGCTAAGATCCCTCGAGGAGTATAATTAAACCTTAGATACGTAGCGACTTAAACTATAATAGCGAGGCATGTAGTCGAATCCGGTAAATGATAGCTTAAAGAAGCAAAGCGACTTTATTAAGAGTCTTGCAAGCTTATAGCTTTTTACACTTTAACTTATATTAGTCTTAATTTGCTTTCTAGTATATTATATTATAATAAAATGTAAGTTCAAATACATAATTATTATAAAATAGCGCTTTTAAGCATCCGGTATATTTCTTTGTTATTAGTCTTTAGTAGCGAGTATAGGTTTTAAATGCCGTTTTTAGCTTATCGTTTGCATTAGACGCTATTTGTTACGAGTAATTTAAGCGGGGCTAAGGTTTAAAGGCTAAAGATCGACCGAGTATAATACTTTAAAGATAAGATTTAGACGCAAGCGCATAAAACTAGTCTATTTTATCTTTCCGAAAAGGGATATATTGCACATAATTTCTTGTTTTAGCTTAGTAGATATCTTATTAGGCAGCAATTAAGTTATAGCGCGCTCGGAGCTTAATTTGTCGGTTTCCTTGCATATTATTAACTATATTTATAGTACTTGCAACAAACAATTAAATTATTTACTTGCTAGCTCTTTTAATATTTAACTTAAGAATTCTTTATTTGCTAAAGACTAAAATAAATCTTATTAAATTGTTTTGCAAATCGGAGATATATTAGAATTTAAAATAGCTATATAAAATAGGA
>Ga0302221_10002383_pt1 | contig 11709 bp, 8 predicted proteins | sample II_Palsa_E2_1_FD_193517 | JGI IMG/M metagenome (GOLD analysis project Ga0302221, IMG submission 193517) | Peat permafrost microbial communities from Stordalen Mire near Abisko, Sweden - II_Palsa_E2_1 | ecosystem: Environmental > Terrestrial > Soil > Palsa > Peat permafrost | place: Sweden...
CGCCGGCACAAGTTTTCCAGCTCACGCACGTTGCCGGGGAAATCGCGCTGCGCGATCAGCTTGAGTGCAGCGCGCGAAAGGCGCTTCGGCGGCAGCTTCAGCTCCAGCGCCGTGGCCGCGAGGAAGTGCTGGGCCAGTAGCGGGATGTCGCTTCGTCGCGTGCGCAGCGGTGGCAATTCGATACGTACCACGTCGAGCCGATGCATCAGGTCGGCACGAAACTGTCCGGCGGCGACGCGCGTGGCTAGATCCTGGTGAGTGGCCGCCACGATGCGCACGTTGCCGCGGATCAATTCGCGTCCGCCGACCCGATAGAACTCGCCACCGGCCAGCACGCGCAGCAGGCGGGTTTGCAGTGCCAGCGGCATGTCGCCGATCTCGTCGAGAAACAGCGTGCCACCCTCGGCCTGCTCGAAGCGGCCGGCATGGCGGCGCGTAGCCCCGGTGAACGCGCCGGCCTCATGACCGAACAATTCGCTTTCCAGCAACTCGCTGGGAATCGCCGCGGTGTTCAACGCGACAAACGGCTTGCCGCGCCGCGCGCTCTCCTCGTGCAGCGCGCGCGCAACCAGTTCCTTGCCGGTGCCAGTCTCGCCGGTGATCAATACATTGAGGTCGCTGGCGGCGACGCGACCGATCAGGCGGAACACCTCGCGCATCGGCACACTCTCACCGAGCAACGCATGGTTCGGCGCGACAGCATCGCCACTGGCCGCTGCGGGCAATGCCACGCTGGCCAGTGCGCGCTGCACCACGGCGACTGCATGGTCGAGATCGAACGGCTTGGCCAGATAGTCGACTGCGCCGGCACGGTACGCCGCGGCGGTGGTGGCGACATCGGTATAGGCACTCATCACGATCACCGGACCGATGCCCTGCGCCTGTAATTCCGTCAGCAAGCTCAGGCCATCCTCGCCCGGCATGCGCACGTCGGTCAGCAGCAGCGCTGGCCGCGCTTCCTGCAGTGCCGCACGCACGCTGGCCACTTCGCCGAACTCGCGTATCGCGAGGCCGGCATCGCGCAGCGCCTCGGCCAACACGAAGCGCACGCCACGATCATCGTCGACGATCCAGATTTCTTCAGTCATGACTTGGCTCTGCGGCAGCTTTGCTCCTCCCCCTGCTTGCAGGGGGAGGTTGGGAGGGGGTGGCTCGGTTTGCGATACGAACCAGATCAAGAGCAACCCACCCCAGCCCTCCCCTGCAAACAGGGGAGGGCGCGGATGCGATGCGCGAATGGAGTGCGCGGCAATCAGTCATGCGCGCGCTCCAGCGGTAGGTACAAGGAGAACACTGTCTCTCCCGGTCGGCTCGTGCAGCGTAGTTCGCCACCGTGCTCGTGTGCTATCTCGCGCGACAACGCCAGCCCGAGGCCGCTGCCGTCGGCGCGACCGGAGACCAGCGGCTGGAACAACGTATCGCGCAGCTGCGCCGGCACGCCCGGGCCGTCGTCGATCACGTCCACCCGCAACGCCATGCGCAGCACTCGTTCACCCAGCCGCAGGCCATGCTCGACCCGCGTGCGCAAGGTAAGCGTATGTGCCCCCGCCTCCAGTGCATTGCGCGCGAGGTTGAGCAGCACCTGCTGCAGACGATCGGCATCACCATGCAGATCCGGCACGCTGGGGTCGTAGTCGTGGCGCAGTTGCGGCGGCGCCGGCTCGGCCTGCAGCAGGTCGGCAAGCCACTCCAGCAACTGATGAATGTTTACGGGGCCCAGTTGTGGCGCGCCGTCGTGATGCAGCAACCGATTTGCCAACGCGCCGAGACGATCCGCCTCGTCGATGATCAATCCAGCCAGTGCCTGCAGGTCCTCACTACCCACCCGCCGCTGCAATAGCTGCGCCGCGCCGCGCAGACCGGCCAGAGGGTTCTTCACCTCATGCGCAAAGCCGCGCAGGGTGGCCGACAACGGCGAGCTGGTCGACAGCGGCTCGGCCAGCGCATGCACTTCCAGCAACAGGCCATCATCGAACGGCTGCAACGCGATATCCGCGCTGATTTCGCGACCGCTGGCCGCCACCAGCACCACCCCGCGCCATTGCAACGGCCGTTGTTCCGCCAAAACCCGTGCAGCCTGCTCCAATCCCCGCGGATCGCCGAGCAACAAGCCAAGCGGCTGCCCAACCGCGCTGCGCGTGCCGAACTCAACCCACTCAGCCAGCGCAGGATTGATCCACACCAGCTGCAACCGGGCATCGACCAGGGCCAACCCCGTCGCCATCTGATTTGCCCAAGTGCGCCAAGCCATCGCGTTCATTGCACCATGATGGGATTTGCGCCGCTTTGGTGCAACCGGACAGAAAGAGGCATCTGCCGGATCATTTAGGTGGCGCGCGCTGGATCAACGATCTCAATCGAATGGTCGAAAGACTACCGAAGCCAGCGGTACAGACATGCCTTAAATGCGCTTCTGCTTTTCGACGCCCGAGACTGCGTGCTCCATGGCCAGGGCAAGCTCTCTCTGGGTGAAAGGCTTTTTGAGTCGAGGCAGGTCGATTTTCAAATTCCCCGGCAATTCCGCGTAACCGCTGGCAAGGATGATGGGCAATTCGGGACGAAACTTTCGGACGTGCTGCGCAAACTGGGAACCCGTCATTACCGGCATGGCGTGGTCGCTTATGACCACGTCGAAGTGTTGTCCGGACTGAAGTGTCTCGAGCGCCTGATCGGCGGAATTTGATTGTGTGACGTGGTGCCCGAGCTCTTCCAGCTGAGCAACCATCGTCGCCAGTACAAGGGTGTCGTCGTCGACGACCAGGACGTCGAGGACCTGGGTTTCCAACTGATTTTGCGGAACGGGCGCCTGTTCTTCTTCAGCGGTTTTCACTTCGGAATCGGATGCCACCGGCAACCAGAATTCGACTTGCGTACCTTCGCCTCTTTGGCTCCGGACAATCAGACGTCCTCCGGATTGTTCAGCGAGTCCGTGGACCATGGATAGGCCGAGGCCCGTTCCTTTCCCGACGCCCTTGGTGGTGAAAAAGGGTTCGGTTGCTCGGGCCAACGTTGCCTCATCCATGCCCTCCCCCTGATCAGCAACCACCAGCTTGATGAAATCGCCCTCGGGAAGCTTCGTGAAATGGCCTGGACCGACGGCCTCCTTCTGCGCCGAAATCGTTATCTCCCCACCTTCAGGCATCGCGTCACGCGCATTGACAAGCAGATTCATCAAGGCGAGTTCCAGCTGGTTGTGATCCGCGAATACCTGCCCAAGGAACAAGGGGAAAGTCGTGGTAATGGCGATGTGTGAGCCCAGGGATCTTTGCAGCAAGTTCGACATGCCACCAACGAGTTCACCCAGGTTCACGGGTACGGGGCGAAGTTCCTGCTTTCTGGCGAAAGAAAGCATGCGCTCAGTCAGCGCCGCGCCGCGCAACGCACCGGCTTTGGCATTTTCTAAAAAGACATGGAGCTTTGGATCGTCCGGAACGCGGCGACCAATGAGTTCGAGACTCGCGATGATCGTCATCAGAAGGTTGTTGAAATCATGCGCGACGCCGCCAGTTAATTGACCGATGGACTCGAGTTTTTGAGACTGAAACAGGGATTCACGGGCTCGATCAAGTTCCTCTGCGGTCTTGCGCTGCTCGGTCACATCCCGCGTAACTTTTGCAAAGCCGGCGAGATTGCCCTGGTCATCCAAGATGCGATCGATAAGGACGTGCGCCCAGAAACGGCTACCGTCCTTGCGCACACGCCAGCCTTCGCTCTCGGCTCGACCTGTAGATGACGCAATGTGGAGATTGCCTTCTGGCTCGCCGTCTTGCTGGTCTCTCGGCGTGTAAAAGCACGAGAAGTGCCGGCCTATGATTTCATCCTGCCCGTAGCCCTTGATTCGCTGGGCTCCCGGATTCCAGCTCGAGACATGGCCGGTAGGATCAAGCAGGAAAATGGCGTAGTCAGTCACACCCTGAACCAACATCTTGAACTGGGCCTGCTCTTCACGCTTGCTCTCTTCCGCAGCCTTGCGCTCGGTCAGGTCACGCGTCACTTTCGCGAACCCGACGAGGTCGCCGGCATCGTCCCGAATGGGATCAATCAGCACGTGTGCCCAGAAGAGTGATCCATTTTTGCGAACCCGCCACCCTTCAGCTTCAAACCGTCCATCCTCCACTGCGCGCTCAAGCGCAGACGCGGGCACACCTGCGGCCCGATCTTTTTCCGTGTAAAACCGTGAGAAGTGCATGCCTATGGCTTCGGACTCTTTATAGCCCTTGCACCGTTCCGCCCCGAGATTCCAGCTGACCACGTGACCATTCACATCGAGCATGTAGATGGCGTAATCGACGATCGACTCGATGAGAAGGCGATAGTTATTCGCGAGTGCGCTGGACATGTGATCGGTACGCCTGCAAACCAGAGGGAAGCGATGAAATGAAGGTCAACAACGTGGAGCTCAGGGGTTTGGCTGGAGCCGGAAGCCGCGGAAAGGGCGAGCTCTGCAGCGATCTCGACCCGTGTCGTTTTCAGCCTCCAGCGATCACAGGCTCTCATTCCCTCAATCAAGCTTTAGTGAGTGTCGAAAGAGATCCATGACCGCGATGCGCAAGCCCAGGGCCTCCCCATCACTACTCGCGTACTGGCGCATTCTTGAGTGAGCATGAGAGTGATACATGGACGTCGGGCATAAAGTGCCGGACATCGAACGGGCGAGTCGCTGCTTAGATCGGTGGACTTCCTCGCAGAGTAGGGGTCTTGCGTCGGATGCCTTGGGCTCGCGGAATCGCAACGAAACCTTTCACCACCTCGATCAGGAAGCCCGTGCCGTGATGCGCCGCAGATAATCCATCACCAGCTTGGGGTCAGCGTCCGCCACAACCAGGCCGACGTAATTGTCCGGTCGGATCACGAAAAGGGCATCGTCGCCGTAGATGGCGCGGGCATGTCCCTGCTCATCCACAAGATTCGCCGCAACGTCCGCGGACGCGGCGATGACATAGCCCCGCACATCGTCACCGAACGTCGCGGCACATGCGTCGACTACCGATCGCCAGCGTGTGCCGAAGCCGAGCAAGGTGATGTGCGGTCCGCGCAACAGATCGAAGATGCGCGTCGACTCACCGGAGCCGGACAGACCCGGTGCATCCGGCGCGCGGTCGCCCGCACGCAGGCCAGCGCCCTCTGGCCGCTGGTCCTGCGACAGGCTGCCGTGGCGGTAGCCCAAGCCCAGTTGCAGGGTCTTTTCGTCGCGGCTAAGCAGCAGGCCACGCGCGGCGACAGCGGCGTTCATAAGCTCGTTGGAGACGCCCAACACCCAGGATGCGATCGGCAGGCGCTCTTCGCCGTAGGTGTCGATCAGGCTCGCGTCGGCGCCGCCCAGCACGGCGGCAAGTTTCCAGCCGAGGTTGTACGCATCCTGGATGCCGGTATTCATGCCCTGCCCGCCGGCCGGTGAATGGACGTGGGCCGCATCGCCAGCCAACAGCACGCGTCCGGCGCGATAGCGGTCGACCATGCGCACGTTGGCCCGCCACATCGATTCCCAGCTTGCCTCCTGCACGCGGATATCCTGTTGCCCAGTGCGTCGATCAACGAGGCGCTGAAACGCCTCCCGCGACGGCTGATCATCCTGGCCCGGTGCGATCGACGCCTGCAATTGATACGTATCGGTGGAAGGCAGCGGGCAAAGCGCCAGGAAACCTTCGGCGCTGCGCCACACGTGCCAGTGCTCGCGATCGAGCCCCGTGAGGCGGACGTCGCCCAGCATCATCCGGATGGTCTCGAGGGTCTCGCCCAGAAAGGAGATGCCCGCCCGCTGGCGAATGGAACTCTTGCCACCATCGCAACCGACCAGCCAGCCCGCGCGGATGGATTCTTCGCCCTCGGGGCCGATGCGCTGGACGGTCACACCGTCATCGTCATGAATGTAGTCAGAGAGTGTCACGCCAAATTCGACTCGACCGCCGAGTTCGCCCAGTCTGGTGCGCAGCGCTTCTTCGACACGCCATTGCGGCGTCAGCAACGTCGACAGATAGGGCGCGTCAGGCCTCGGCGGGAGGTAACGACGCGGCAACTCCGTGGTAGCGCCGCTCTCGTCGTGCTGAAGCATGTTCATGTCGAAGCTGCCGTGGGCGATCACCCGATCGACGATGCCCAGGTCGTCGAACACTTCGAGCGTGCGCGGCTGCACACCCTTTCCACGCGAGCCGGCCTGCGGCGAAGGCGAGGTCTCGATAATGCGGAAGTGCACATTCCGCTGCGCCAGCGTGCAAGCCAGAGTCAGGCCCGTTGGGCCTGCGCCCACGATCAAGACATCGGTATTCGGCATGGGTGATCCTGATGGTCGGTTGCCATGAGTGGCGGCGTAGAGCGGAAACCTGAGCCCAGTGCGAGGCTGACCGCCTCCCAAATTTCAAGCCGGACTACAGTGGCGAAATTGGTGCGCTTGGGGATGCTCGATATTCACCGGTGGCGAAATTTATCCGCGGCGTGGAGCCGATCTCGCGACGTATCTCGGCGCGAAGTTTCGTCGCCAACGCAGGATCGACTACTTCCTTCAAGGTCGACGACAAGACCTGCAAATCCTGTTTGTGACCCAGACTGTCGGCCAGCTTGCCCAACGAGCGCTTCGCAAGCTTGTGATGCTGTACGTGAGCAAGACTTCCTCCGGCCTCAAGCTTCTTGATCGTCTCGGACTGCAGGCGAATGCGGCGCACGCGCCGGCGCCACCGGTGAAGCATTGCCGGTGCGGGGCTGGATTCGAACCCTTGTTTCGCGCGGTCCGCCCGTCGCTCGCTACGATCGATCGCGTCGCGCACATCGTGTTTTGTCACGCTATGCCACGGAAGATCGGCAATTTTTGCAGCGACCTTTTTCAGGCGATCTTGCCGCTTTTGAAAGCCCTTATCCTGCTCGAGCGCCTCGGCCAGCAAGCGATCGCGTCGCCGCTCCAACAGGTCGGATACCTGGGTCCAGATCTCCGTTTGGCTCGTTTTGGCCAATTGCTTCGCAGCCGCCACGATCACATGTGCATCGCGCAGGCGGGACAACCCCCTGGCGAGGCGTCTCAGCTCGGTGTCGATAGGGGTCAACTGAGCGCCGACCGTCTTCCCTGCCAGGGCAAGGCCGCTGCGGATTCGTCGAATCGCCTTGCGCGCCTCATGCACCGCCCGATGGCGGTCCTTCGCCTGGTTGAGCGCGCGCGTGGCAACGCCCGCCTGCGCCGCCATATGCGACGCCAGTGCCAGTCCCAACACGGAGCTGGTCCGGTTCGTCATCCACTTCGCTTGACAAAAGGGGCGTTCAGTCTAGCCCCTTGCCCGCTTTATGACAGCCCTGTTTGCGGTCCGCGCCCAAAACCCGCCCGGCGGCATGGCTCAGGCCGGGGGAATCTCGCTACTGGCCGCTGGCCCTGGCACCGCCGGCAGCGGCTGAATAGCCATCGTTCAAGGTTTTCAGAAAAGCGGTCAGGTCGCGGATCTCAGCTTCATTCAAAGCGGGTTTCCCCGCATGGCGGCGATCCAGAGGGGCATCGGTGCGGTCGATGTTGTCGCGGTATCGCGCCGGCAAGTCGTCGAATGTATCAAGCTTGCCCGCGATCGTCGGATACCACTTCTGCGGATGGGTGTCGCGCTCGACGTAGAAATGCATCACGTCATCCAGCCGATGAAACCGGCCGTTGTGGAAAAACACCGCGCGTGTCGCGACATTGCGCAGCGTCGGCGTCTTGAACATGCCGCAATACCCGGTCTCGTGCGCCAGGTCCTGACGATACGGCCCGCACAGGCCAAGATCGAAATAGCCGGGATCACGATTCGCCAGTATCTCGGGGTTGCGCGGCACACCCAACGCGGCAAACGAATAATCGGTGAACGCCGCCGGTCGTCCGCCCGGTCCCGGTGTATCCACGTGGCACTTCGCACAATTGCCTTTCTGCGGATTGTTGAACAGGGCATAGCCACGCATTTCCTGCAGCGTGAGTTTGTCGTGGCCGGACATTACGGCGTCGAATTTGCTGGTATATGGATGAAAGCTGGCGTCCTCGGTCTGGAATGCTTCGAGTGCCAAGCCGATGTCTTTGAAGGCCTGCTCGGGACGGCTGAAGACATTCGCCCCGAATACCTGCGCGAACTCCTTGGCGTACACCCCGCGCTGCACTTTCGCGACGACAGCCTCCTCAGAGGCATTGGCCATCTCGTTCGCATGCAGCAAGGGTATGGTGGCCTGCTGATGCAACGAGGCCGCTGCGCCATCACGGGTAAAGCCACCGGTCGGACCCTCGTCCTCGCTGTCTTCGGAGGCGGGGGTATAGAAATGCCGACTGAAGAGCGGCGTAAACGCCAGGTAGCGCAGCGACGGCACCGAACGCGTTCCCGACTGGCTCATGTCCGCTCCGCCTCGCTGTACCGCAAGACCATTCGGAGGTCCGTAGGCGTGCGTCGGGCTATGGCAGCTCGCACAGGACATCTGCCCCGATGCCGACAGTGTCGTGTCGAAGAAGATTTTTTTGCCGAGGGCGGCCGATGCACTCAAGTGGGTAGGCACCGGCGGATAGCGCACCCACATCTGTAGCGATCCGTTCGCGGCCGCGCTCGGCTCGGTTGCAGACATTGGCCAAGCTGCAACCGGCAGCGAAAGCGACAGGCTCATTGCGGCAACCAGCACGCCGACCGCGCAGGTTGCCGGCCTGATACCACGCCACGCCATCCATCCAGCATGCATCGCTCTGCTCAGCCCAGGATCGTGTGGAAGCTTGCCATCATGCGCCTCCGCTGCATTCAGAACGCGAACATCGACATCAGGTCACCCACGGCCGGAGTATTGATCGGCTGGTACGGATTCCCCGCCAGGGTCACCGGGTTCGGCAAGCTGTCGCGGCTGCGTGTGGACAGCGGCGGCAGGCGCCAGTTGCGCTCGATGAATTTCAGCACTGAGGCATGATCGAAGTAGGAATGTTCGACCGTGCCTCGACGGGCATAAGGCGACACGACCAGCATGGGAATACGTGGACCGTCGCCAAAGAAATCCAGGGTCTGGATGTAGCCGGTATCGAAGTGGCCGCCACCTTCGTCGGTGGTTACCAGGATCGCCGTATGCGCCCATAGCGTGGGGTCTGCCTGCACTTTGGCCAATACCGTCTGCAGGAACGCCTCATAGCTTGCCGGTGCCGAATAGCCGGGATGTCCGCTGTCGAAATTCTTCGGTACCACGAAGGAAACGGCCGGCAGAGTGTGATTCGCGATGTCGTCAAGGAACGTGGTCAGCCCGGCGAGTCTGGCCTTCAAGGCCGCATTCGTCATCACGTCGGCCGAGCCCACCAGCGCATCGCCGTTGTTGTTGTACTGTTCCGTTCGCGCCAGTGCTATCGGCAGATGCATGACAGCAGCGTCGGTCGAGAGATCCGCCGGATCGCGTCCGCCGGTGTACCACTTCCACGTCACGCCTTTGCGCGCCAGCGCTTGCGCAATGGTGGGCACGGTCTGCGGCGGATAGGTGTAGTTGTTCGGACCGATCGGCTGGACGTTGCCATCCAGGTCATAGCCCGGATCATAATTGTTGACCAGGTAATACGCGCCGGGCGCACATTTGCTCTCGATGTGCTTCGCACGCAGGAACGCGAGGATGCTGCCCACGCCCGGCTGCGCGGAGTCGAAGCAATTCACGTATGAGCCGCCTTCATAGCCATCCTGCACATAGAAGTTCGCCGTACCCGCCATCGGGTTCGGATTCTCGATCTGGTTCGCTGGCGGCGCGGTAATCACTCCATCCTTTTTGAAGTAAGGCATATCGGCCGTGGCCATCGAGAAGAAGTTGTCGCCGGTGCCACCCATCACGGACTGATGGTAGTTGTCGCTCAGCGCGAATGTCTGCGCCAACGTGTGAAACAGCGGGGCATCACCGGTCGACATGTTCATGAAGCCCATCAACTCACCACCCTGCGCCGGATTGGCTGGCGTGACGTGTTTGGTGTCACCACCCATCCCGGTCGCGGCAGCCACCCAGGTGAACATGTCGTGCCTGCGGTTATCGCCCCCGGTCTGCTGCCACATCTGGAAGAAACGGTGCACCGGATCTCCGGTCACGACGGCCGAGCCCGTCGTGCTGTACGGCACGTATCGGGTGATCTGAAACGGGCCATTGGGCAGCGTCGCGGGAAAGCGATTATCGGGAAGGCCGCCAGCGGTCAGGAACGTGACAGGATCCAGCTCGCCGATCGTCTTCGGTTGCGGCAACGTATCGTAGGTGCCGTCGCGAGCGGGATCGATGGTGTATCCGGTTTGCACTGCACCCTTGCTCTGCGCCGCCACGCTGAAGTTGGGCCCCGGCGTGCCATCGGCCTGGATGATCCCTTCGGACAGCAGATTCCTGATCGTCTGGCCCGGCGGCGGAACATAGCCACCGAACAGACCGTCGAGGCTCTGGTTCTCACCGATGATGACGATCACGTGCTGGATGGGTGTTGTGGTCGGGCCATCGGCCAGCGCCGCAGCCGATGTGACCGCCGTGGCCGGCACGGCCGCAGACAATGCGCCGCTGGCAGGGATCGAGACAACCGTGCGGTCGGCATCGCTGCCAATAGCAACCGCTCCGTCGTGCACATTGAAGCGCGTGACTGCGAACAGATTGCGCAGCGGACTCTCCTCATTGGTCTGGTAGGACGACTCACCGGTGGGATCGGCGACGGCATGCGCGGGTAGTCGCAATGCCGTGAACAGCGGTTGCAGGACGCTGGTCACGTCCTTGTTGGTCTGGGCAATGCGGTCGGTGGATATGCCCGCCGCAGTCATCTGCGCCGTGCTCGGTGCGTCATGAAGTGCTGTGCCCAGCACGCGCTGGGTCAACAACGTAGTCAGCGGATTCAGATTCGCCACCACCTGCGACATCGCGCTCCCAGGAACAATCACGGCTGACAACGTGGCTGACGTGCCATCGCTGTCATTGAACGGCGCCGTCAGTACAAACGGCCCGGCACCCTTCAACTCGATCGTGTAGTGGCCATGCGCGTCCGTCACGCTCGATGACGTGCGATGTCCTGCACTATCCGTGGCTGTCACCGGCACGCCAACCAACGGCACATCGCTGCCCGCAACACCGGACACCTGGTAGTTCGTATGGCCCGTCGATGTACATCCCGCAGCCAGGGAAATGAATGCAGCCAAGCCAGTCGATGCCAATGCACGAGGTTTCATCAGGTATCCCGGTAGTCAGTTCTTGGATTGTCCACGGACTTCCCGTGGCGCAGGCTATCCAGCATCTTGAGCATGTTTACACCCGCAGGTGACAACTTTGACTGGCCATGCATCAGCGATAGCGCAGCAGCGCATCGCCGAGTGCGTCCTTCAGCGAACCCAGCCAGGGCTCATATTTCGTCCACTGATCGACACCGTCGCGGAAGATCGGCTGACGGACCTGTTCCGAGCTGGCCGTGCGTACGCTGCGTGCAGTCTTGTGGAACTCGAGGCAGGACGGCTCGAAGGCGAGTCCGCAGAAATCGAGAATCCGCCGTACGTTGCCCTCGAGATCGTCGACGACGTCCTCATGCTGAACACGCAGTACGCGACCCGGCAGCACCTCGTCCCAGTGCTGCATGGCATCGAGATAGGTCCGGTAATAACGCGCGATGTCTTCGACGCTATAGGTGAATTCCTGGCCCGTCGCAAAGAGCTGTTTCAGATTACTGAAGCAGCAGGCCATCGGCTCGCGTCGGACGTTGATGATCTTCGCTTGGGGCAGGATCAGATGGATCAGACCGACGTGCCGGAAGTT